>Ga0208884_100275_pt1 | contig 25583 bp, 24 predicted proteins | sample LakWasMet68_HOW9_2_FD_183898 | JGI IMG/M metagenome (GOLD analysis project Ga0208884, IMG submission 183898) | Freshwater sediment methanotrophic microbial communities from Lake Washington under simulated oxygen tension - Sediment Metagenome... | ecosystem: Environmental > Aquatic > Freshwater >... | reverse complement strand
GCTTCGGCCCTGGGCTTGGAAAGGCTGCGGACGACCCCATGTGCGATGCACTCTGTCCATGGAGGGTGTGTCACCATGCCCCGAACTGCTGACCATGCCCCCCTTTCTTCAGCGGCTCTGGAGCCACGTCCGCACCGTTGTTGCCCCGGTGCCCGACATTTCTGCCGAGCTATGGCTCCAGACCTTGGCGCGCTTCCCCTTTCTCGCCGCGCTGCCGCTCGCGCAGCAGGCCAAATTGCGCGCCCTGGCAGCGCAGTTTCTGGACGGCAAGGAATTTCACGGTGCCCACGGCCTGGTGGTCACCGACGCCATGGCCATCGACATTGCCGCGCAGGCCTGCCTGCCCCTGCTGCACTGGGGCGATCCGCAGGAGGCGCTTGCCTGCTACGACGACTTCGTCACCATCGTGGTGCACCCCGGCGAGGCCGTTGCACGGCGCGAAAGCACGGACGCCGCGGGCGTGGTGCACCAATACACCGAGGTTTTGGCCGGAGAAGCCATGGAGCGCGGGCCCGTCATGCTCAGTTGGCGCCACGTGGCCGAAGGGGGGCTGAGCGCAGATCATGGCAGCAACGTGGTGGTGCACGAATTCGTCCACAAGATCGACATGCAAAACGGCCACGCCAACGGCTGCCCGCCCCTGCCGCACGGTCTGCTGGCCACGCGTGGCCCGCGCGCGGCGCTGGCCGCCTGGCAGGCCGCGTGGAAACCGGCCTATGCCGATTTTCGTGAAGCGGTGGCCAAAGCCGAACGCTTTGGCGCCGAGAGGCCCTGGCTGGACGCCTACGGCGCCACAGCACCGGCAGAGTTTTTTGCCGTGGCCTGCGAGGCCTATTTTGTGAATCGAGAGCGCTTTGCACTGGAGTTTCCGTCGCTCATGCCGGCACTGGACGGGTTCTTCAAGCGCCCCGTGTGATGCCGGGCCTCCTCTGCAGACTTGGGGAGCTCCTCAAGGCTTGGCCTTGGCCACCACACCGGTGGCCACCAGGGCCCGAAGCGCCTTCAGCCGCGCCTTTAACCGGCGCTCATTCACCAGCCCCACGCGTACCATGATTTTTTGCCCGCTCGACAAGGCCTGCAACTGCGGGTCGGCAAACTCGTAGCGCACCCAGGGGCGGGCCGAACTCCATTCGCCCTTCACTTCGGTGAGCTGTACGCGCACCGGCGCAGCCGGCTCGGGTGCCGCAAGCAAGTGGTCAATGACCGCCACCACCCGGTCATTGAAGTAGCGCCCGGGGTAGCCAAGCTCTTCGTAGGCCTGCTGGAACAGCGGGTACAGGCGCGCGTACAACGCCACGGCGCGCTGCAAATCCACAGATTCCACCCATTGCACCACCGCGCTGTAGCGCGCCGCGTTGTCGGGCGCGATCTGCTGGCCCTGCGCTTCGCCCTGAACGGTGAAGCGACCGGGAGCGGGCTGCACCGGCCAGATGCCCGCCGGGGCGTGCGCGCGCGCCAGGTTGTCCACCGTGGCGACGGCGCGGCGCACCAGGCCATCGATTTGCAGGAAGCTCGCCACCTGGCGCTGGCCCAGCAGCTCGGTGATCGCCTGCGCAACGTAGTTGTCGGCGGCGGCCAGTGCCGGCAACGCCGCATCGGGCGGGGCCAGTGCATCGATCAGATTTTGCGGGCCCGAGGCAGGCGTGGATGCGGGTGCAGCCACCGGGGCTGCGGTGGGCGGCGCCGCGCTGACGGCAACAGGCTGCGCCCGGTTCTGCCACCACCACCAAACGCCCGCAGCTACCAGCACAAGGATGACCACCGCGGCGGCCATCCCCCAACCATGAGACTCCTGGGGCGGGCGCAAGGTCGTGCGTTCTTGTCCGGGCATGCGAAGGGTCCTTTCTGCAAGGCAGGTAACAAAGGCTGATTGGACCCCGAAAAGCCGCCCAGGTTCGTAACGGCCTGTTCAGTCTTCGCCTACCCCACCGCCTGGCGCGCCGCACGGGCCACATTCTGTGCATCGACGCCAAAGAATTCCCTCAGCGCAGCACGCGTGTCGCTGCGGCCAAAGCCGTCGGTGCCCAAGGTGATGTAACGGCGACCCGCAGGCACCCAAGCGCGCACGCTCTCGGGCACCGCGCGCACATAGTCGGTGGCGGCAATCACCGGGCCGCTGGTTGCCTCCAGTTGCTGCGCAAGCCAGGGCACGCCGGGTTCTGCTTCGCCTGCCAGAGCGCGCCGCTCGCAGGCTTGGCCATTGCGTGCCAGTTCGCTCCAGCTCGTGACGCTCAGCACCGTCACCTCCATGCCCTCTGCGGCCAGCAGCTCGGCCGCCTTGACCACCTCGGTCAGGATGGCGCCGGAGCCCAGGAGCGTGACATTTTTACAGAAAATAGGCCTCTCGCGCTTATCTGGTATGCGCTTCCAGCTATTGAATATATAGCAACCACGCAGAACACCCTCCGCCGCCCCTTCAGGCAAGTCAGGCTGGGCGTAGTTCTCGTTCATCAGCGTGACGTAGTAGAAAACGTCGCGCTGCTCGGTCACCATCTCGCGCATGCCGGCATCGACGATGACGGCCATCTCGCCCGCATAGGCCGGGTCATACGCCTTGCAGTTGGGAATGGTGGCCGCCACCACGTGGCTGGTGCCATCCTGGTGCTGCAGACCCTCACCGCCCAGCGTGGTACGGCCCGAGGTGGCGCCCAGCAGGAAGCCGCGTGCGCGCTGGTCGGCAGCGGCCCAGATGGCGTCGCCCACGCGCTGGAAGCCGAACATGGAGTAGTAGATGTAGAACGGCAGCATGGCCAGGCCGTGCACGCTGTAGCTCGTCGCCGCTGCCGTCCAGCTGGCAATCGCTCCGGCCTCGCTGATGCCTTCTTCGAGAATTTGTCCGTCCAGCGCTTCGCGGTAGGCGAGTACCGAGCCGATGTCCTCGGGCGCGTAGCGCTGGCCCACGCTGCTGTAGATGCCAATCTGTTTGAACAGGTTGGCCATGCCAAAGGTGCGCGCCTCGTCGGCCACGATGGGCACGATGCGCGGTCCGAGCGTTGCGTCTTTCAGCAGACCCGTCAGCATGCGCACGAAGGCCATGGTGGTGCTCATCTCTTTGCCAGCGGCCTGCAGCGCGAACTGGGCGTAGCTGGCGATGGGCGGTACGGGCAGTGCCTCGCACACTGTTTCGCGGCGCGGCAGGTAGCCACCGAGCTGCTGGCGGTGGCTGCGCAGGTACTGCATCTCGGCACTGTCCTCGGCGGGCTTGTAGAAGGCCAGACTGGTGGCCTGCTCGTCACTCAAAGGCAGGTTGAAGCGGTTGCGAAATTCAATCAGGTCCCCACCGTCGAGCTTCTTCTGGCTGTGCGTGGTCATCTTGCCCTGGCCGGCCGTACCCATGCCGTAGCCCTTTTTGGTGTGGGCGAGGATGACGGTGGGCTGGCCCTTGTGCGCGGCGGCGGCGGCGTAGGCGGCGTGGATTTTCACCAGGTCGTGCCCACCGCGCTTCAAGCGGTCGATCTGCTCGTCTGTCATGCCCTGGGCCAGCGCGGCCAGCTCGGGGTTCTGCCCAAAGAAGTTGTCGCGGTTGAAGCGCCCGTCCTTGGCGGCAAAAGTTTGCATCTGGCCGTCCACGGTGCCCTCCAGCGCCCGCGCGAGCGCCCCGGTCAGGTCGCGCGCAAACAGGCCGTCCCAGTCGCTGCCCCAGACGAGTTTGATGACGTTCCACCCGGCGCCGGCAAACAGACGTTCCAGCTCGTCGATGATGCGGCCGTTGCCGCGCACCGGGCCGTCGAGGCGCTGCAGGTTGCAGTTGACCACCCAGACCAGGTTGTCCAGCCCTTCGCGCGAGGCGAGGGTGAGTGCGCTGGTGCTCTCGGGCTCGTCCATTTCGCCGTCGCCAAAAACGCCCCACACGCGCCGCATCGCGGTGCGTCCTTCTGTGTCATTGCGGCCGGAGCAGTCAAGCAGGTTGCGGTGCGTGAGGTAGCGCATGAAGCGCGCGTGGTAGATGCTGCTGATCGGGCCTATGCCCATCGAGCCCGTGGGAAACTGCCAGAAGTCGGGCATCAGCCACGGGTGCGGGTAGCTCGACAGGCCGCGCGCACCTGCGGCCGGTGCCGTCAGCTCCTGGCGAAAGTGCATCAAATCCTGCTCAGAGAGCTTGCCTTCGAGAAACGCCCGCGCATACACCCCCGGCGCGCTGTGCGGCTGGAAGAACACCAGATCGCCCCGGTGCTGCCCCTCGCCCAGGCCTTCGCGGGCACGAAAGAAGTGGTTGAAGCCGCTCTCAAACAAGTCAGCCGCGCTGGCGTAGCTGGCGATGTGGCCGCCCAGCTCGCCATAGGCCTGGTTGGCGCGCACCACCATGGCCAGCGCGTTCCAGCGGATGATGGAGCCCAGCCGCTCTTCGATGGCCAGGTCGCCCGGGAACACGCCCTGCTCCGCGACGCCCACCGTATTCACGTACTGCGTGTTCCAACCCGGCTGCCAGCCCACGCGCTGCGAGCGCGCCAGGCGCGCGAGTTCCTGCAGCATGTGGCGGGCGCGCTCTGGGCCTTGGGTGGCCACCAGAGCCAGAAAGGCATCGCGCCACTCTGCCGTTTCTTCAGGGTCGGCATCAAGAGCGTCGGAGGCTTGCAGCATGGCGTGGGGCGTAAGGGCGTTCATGGCTTGGACTCTAGTGTCGTGAGTTGGAAGTGCGTTGAAAAATGAAAAGGGGCGAAATCGTCGTCAGGCAAGGCGCAAACCACAGCGATAGCCGGTGCTATCGCGAGGATTTGCAACGCGGCATGGCGGCGATCCTCGGCACTTTTCTGAGACGAATTTCCAACTCACGACACTAAGCAATTAACGGAAAAATGTGGTGCTGATTGCGCTGCGACGCGAAACATGAACGGCACAATACGCTGTAAAAAATTACTTTTAAAGCATATGAAGCTGGACGCCGTCGATTTGCGCATCCTGCACGAGCTGCAGGCCGATGGCTCGCTCTCGAACGTGGAGCTGGCGCGGCGCGTGCACCTCTCGCCTTCGCCCTGTCTGGCGCGCGTCAAGGCACTCGAAACCGCCGGTGTCATCAGCCGCTATGTGGCGCTGGCCAATGCAGCGGCGCTGGGCCTGGGGCTCAACGTCTTCATCAGCATCAGCCTCAAGGCGCAGAACAAGGCGGCACTGGCCGACTTCGAGCACCGCATTGCCGAGCAGGACGAGGTCATGGAGTGCTACCTGATGACCGGCGACAGCGACTACCTGATCCGCGTGGCGGTGGCCGACATGGCGGCGCTGGAGCGCTTCATCCTGGAGCAGCTCTCGCCGATTCCGGGCATCGAAAAAATCCGATCCAGCTTCGCCCTCAAGCAGGTTCGCTACAAGACAGCGCTGCCGCTGACAGCGCTGGTGCCTGCGGTGCGCGGCTGAGGAGGCCCGCATGCGCCAGGTCCAGCGCCTGGCCGATATCAGCCAGCAAATCCTGCACATCCTCCAGCCCCACCGACATGCGCACCAGGCCTTCGGAAATGCCGTGCGCTGCGCGCTCTTCGGGCGTGTAGGTCGAGTGCGTCATGCTGGCCGGATGCTGCGCCAAGGTTTCGGCATCGCCCAGGCTCACGGCGCGGGTGACGAGTTGCAGCGCGTCCATAAAGCACACGCCAGCCTCCAGCCCGCCTTGCAGTTCAAAGGCAATCATGCCGCCCATCTGGCGCATCTGCTGCTTGGCAAGAGCGTGCTGCGGGAAGCTGGGCAGACCAGGGTAATGCACCGCAGCCGTGGCAGGGTGAGCGGCAATGAATTCGGCCACCATTTGTGCGCTCTGGCAGTGCCGGTCCATGCGCAGCACCAGGGTTTTCAGGCCGCGCATCACCAGGTGAGCGTCTTGCGCCGACATGACCGCACCCGTCATGTCTTTGAGGCCGTACAGACGCACGCGCTGGGCCAGCTCGGCGTCCGCAAAAATCGCGGCGCCGGCCGTCAGGTCACCGTGGCCGCCCAGGTACTTGGTCATGGAGTGCACGCTCACATCTGCGCCCAGCAGCAGCGGCTGCTGCAGGTAGGGCGTGCAGTAGGTGTTGTCCACCACCACTTTTGCGCCGCTTGCGTGGGCCAGCGCCGAGACGGCCGCGATGTCCACCAGGCGCATGTTGGGGTTGGCGGGCGATTCAAGGTAGACCACGCGCGTCTTGTCGCTGAGGGCTGCCGCCACATTGGCCGGGTCGGTCATGTCCACATGGCGCACGCTGATGCCAAAGCGCGCCAGCCCATGGTGCAGGAACGAAAACGTGCAACCGTAGAGCGTCATGTCGGCCAGAACTTCGTCGCCCGGCTCCAGCATGGACCACAGCGTGGCCGTGATGGCGCCCATGCCCGAACCAAACACCACCGCGCCCACGCCTTGCTCCAGGCTGGCCAGTCGCCCTTCGAGCAGCGCCAGCGTGGGGTTGGCAATGCGGGTGTAGAAGTAACCGCTTTCTTCGCCGGTAAAGCAGCGTGCGCCGTAGCCCACATCGGGAAAGGCAAAGGTGGCCGAGGTGTAGATCGGCGGCACCAGCGCGCCCTGGTGGTCGGCCGGGTTGTAGCCGTGGTGGATGGCGCGGGTGCTGAAGCCGCCGGTGTGCGTGTTTGCCTTGCCCATGGGGTGTCTCCTGAAATAGCGTGTGTGGTGACTGAATTCTTTGCCAAATCACTGGGCAAAAATTCGCTATCTGGCCCACGCAAAGACGCTATATTGGAAATATTCACCCTGTTCTATAATTTCAAAGGCAATTTATGCTTCACACCGCCACCACGCTGGACGCCGTGGACCGCAGCCTGCTCGAAGCGCTGCAAAAAGACGGCCGCGCCACCGTGGGCGAGCTGGCCGAGCGCGTCTCGCTTTCCACCTCGCCCTGCTGGCGGCGCGTGCGGCAACTGGAGGAATCGGGCGTCATCAGCGGCTACCACGCACACCTGAACCGCCACCGCGTGGGCTACGGCGTGCTGGGCTTTGTGCACCTGGGCCTGCACAACCACACGGCCGAGGTGACGGCGGCGTTCGAGCGCGAGGTGCTGGCGCTGCCGCAGGTGCTGTCGTGCCACAACCTCTCGGGCCGCTACGACTACCAGATCGAGCTGGTGGCGCCCGACCTGGAAACCTTTGCCGAATATGTGCGCACGCGCATCCGCAGCCTGCCGGGGGTGCGCGAAATATCCACCAGCTTTTCGCTCAAGGAAGTCAAGCGCACCGTGGCGCTGCCGGTGGCTCCCTAAAACGCGTTCGGCGTGGTGCTCAAGGCTTCGAGCCAAGTCAGCGTGGCTGCCAGCTCGGAGGGGCGGATTTCGTGCTCACTGGGGAACTCGCGGTAAGTGAAGGCCAGCGGCAACGGTGCCACGTGGTGGGCAATGGCCTGGGCATGCGCCAGCGGGATCACCCCATCGTGCGTGCCATGGCTGACCCACAGGGCCCGTCCGCGGAAAGCGTCGGCCGGGGCCAGTGCCGCCAGCGGCTGGTCCAGCAGGCGCCCATGCCAGACGATGGCGGCACGCATCAGCGCGGGTTGCGTCAGCAGCAGGCCCAGCGCCATGGCGCCCCCCTGGCTGAAACCGGCCACCACGGTGCGCTCGGGCGGAATGCCCAGCTGCTCCGAAGCAGCCGCCAAGGTCTGCGCCAGCAGGGCGCGGCTGGCCGCCTCTTGCGCCTCATCAATCGTGCGTACGCCGCCTGGCTCAATCGAATAGTCGAACCAGGCGAACGCGCCCGGCCCCATGCGGTAGGGCGCGCGCAGGCTCAGCACGTAGTAGCGTTCAGGCAACTGCGCGCAGAGCGAATACAGGTCCTGCTCGTTGCTGCCTACCCCATGCAGCAGCACCAGCAGCCAGGGCTGCGGCACACTGGGCAAGGCAGGGCGCTTCAAAAATGTGAGCGGTAAATCAAGCATAGATAAGCGCCAGAGGCAGTTTTAACCAAAAATCTGCAACCCCCATAGCTCAGGCTTGCGGCTGCAGTTCGAATGCGTCCATCGCCAGCATGCTGTACATCACCTCGCGACTCAAGTAGTTGGCGTGCAAATCTTTGCCGGCAGCACCCAGCGCAAAGAACAGCGGCAGGAAATGGTCCTCCGTCGGGTGGGCGCGCGCGGCCTGCGGGGCCTGGCGGCGGTAGTCCAGCAGGGCCGCCACGTCGCCACGCGCCAGCGCCGCCTCGATCCAGCGGCTGAACGCCACAACGTAGGGTGCAGGTTCCCGCGCGCCGCCAAAAAACTCGCCCAAGTTGTGCGTCATGCTGCCCGAGCCGACGACGAGCACGCCTTCGCTGCGCAGGCTTTGCACGGCAGCGCCCAGCGCATAGACCTCGGCCGGGCCAGCGTGCTCTGGCAAAGCGATTTGCACCACGGGCACATCGGCCTGCGGAAACAGGTGCATGAGCGGCACCCAGGCGCCATGGTCGAACGGCCGTTTGGCATCGCCCTCGGCCTCGATGCCGGCCTGTTGCAGCAATGCAAGCACTTCGCCCGCCAGCGCAGGCGAGCCGGGTGCCGGGTATTGCAACTGGTACAGCGCGGGCGGAAAACCGCCGAAATCGTGCCACGTGGCCGGCTGCGCATCGGTGCCGACGCGCATGCCCGGTGCCATCCAGTGCGGCGACATGATGAGCACGCCGCGCAGGCTTGGGTACTGCGTGCGCAGCGCCGCACCCCAGCGCGTCAGTGCCGGGCCGGTCTCGCCTGCCTCCAGCGCAAACAGCGGCGCACCGTGGGACACAAACAGTGCGGGAAGGCTGCTGCGGGGCAGAGAAATGTCTTGGGAAGAAGTGGACATGGTGGACTTTCAAAGCAGCCTCCCACTTTAGACCTCTGCTGCCGCCCGACAAGCCCCACGCCAACAGATACAGCGTTGCACAGGCGGTGCCAGTACCCCGCCGCCACGCCAGCCGGTACGTCAATCGCGCACCGGGCCGCGCAGCGCCTTGGTATCGCTGCGCTGGCTCTTGCCCTCCAGGCGGCGCATCTTGGCCCCGTAGGTCGGCTTGGTGGCGCGGCGGGCTTTTGGCGGCACGGCAACGCTGTTGACCAGGGCATTCAAGCGCGCCAGCGCATCAGCGCGGTTTTGCAGCTGGGTGCGAAACTGCTGCGCCTTGATCACCACCACGCCTTCATCGGTGATGCGCGCATCGCGCAGGCACAGCAGGCGCTCTCGCACGTCTTCTGGCAGCGACGATGCCTGCACATCAAAACGCAGATGCACGGCGCTCGACACCTTGTTCACGTTCTGCCCGCCCGCCCCTTGCGCGCGAATGGCAGATATCTCCACCTCAGTCTCTGGAACAGCGATCAGCGGCGCAGCGTCTGCCATGCGGAAGTCTTTTCAGGCCTGCGTCTGCATGCGCGCCAGCGCTTGAATGGCCAAGGGGTAGCCATCCACGCCCAGGCCGCAGATCACGGCGCGCGCCACCGGCGAAATGGTGGAATGGTGGCGAAACGCTTCGCGCGCAAATACATTGCTGATGTGCAGCTCGATGAGCGGCACACCCGTGCCCTTGATGGCGTCGTGCAGCGCAATGCTGGTGTGGGTGTAGGCGCCGGCGTTCAGCACCACACCGGCCAGTTCGCCCTGCTGGTGCAGGCGCCCGGCCTCGTGCAGCCAGTCGAGCAGCGCGCCCTCGTGGTTGCTCTGGTGAAACCGCAGCGCGAAGCCGGCCTTTTCGCAGGCCGCTGCGCACAGAGCCTCGACATCAGCGAGCGTGTGGCGCCCATAAACCGCCGGCTCGCGCGTGCCAAGCAGGTTGAGGTTGGGGCCGTTGAGAACGAAAAGAGTGGACACAAATGCGCTTTCAGGCTGGGCGCGGCCGGCTCTGCTGTAGGCAAACCGACGCGCAAGCGGACGAAGCGCAAATTATGCGGCGCGCCCGGCCCCATGGGGAGCCCTGCGCGCCGCTACACGACATCAGTCGCGGTCGCGCCCATGGCGGCGGTGGCCATGGCCGCGGTAGTCGTCGCGGTCACGGTAGTAGCCGCGGTCACGGTAGTAATACGCGGGCGGTGGCGAATACACCACCGGCGGGGCGTAGTACACCGGGCGCGGCGGAGCGTAGTACACCGGGCGCGGCGGGGCGTAGTACGTCGGGGGCGGTGCGTAATACACCGGGGCCGGGGCGCTGTACCCATAGGCCGGGTAGCCGTTGCTGGCCCCCACCACCACGCCCGGAACGCCAATACCCACGGACCAGTTCACGTTGTCGCGCGCCTGCGCTACACCGGCCGAGGCCGCCAGCGCAAACCCGATGCCGACCACGGCGAGCTTACTGAAAACGGTCTTGAACATATGCATCTCCTGGTTAAACAGATTGGCTGCCATTGCCAGCCCTTAGACGCTTTAACGCGCCACATGCCTGAAAGGATGGCACGAAAGCACGTCTAAAGTGTGTCTGTGCGTACAACTGCTTGTTTCCATGCGTAAAACCGCACGAATGCGCCGCCTAAAATGCCCGCTATGACCCCCACCGCCCCCGCATCCACGCCCGCCGCAAACGCTGCGGACGCCACCAAAACCAGCAATTTCCTGCGCCAGATCATCGAGAGCGACCTCGAAAAAGGCAGCTACGCCGCCCGCCGCTGGGCCGGCAGCCCCGGCGACGCCGCCCACCAGGCCGCAGGCGCGCCCGACCCAGCCAAAATCCGCACCCGCTTCCCGCCCGAGCCCAACGGCTACCTGCACATTGGCCACGCCAAAAGCATCTGCATCAACTTCGGCCTGGCACGCGACTATGGCGGCGTGTGCCACCTGCGCTTTGACGACACCAACCCAGAAAAAGAAGACGCCGAGTACGTCAACAGCATCATCGAATCGGTGCAATGGCTGGGCTTTGACTGGAGCCAACCGGGCAACGACAAACCGTACCAGGCCAGCGACTACTTCGACTTCATGTACCGCGCGGCCGAGTACCTGATCGAAGCCGGCTACGCCTATGTCGACGAACAAACGGCCGAGCAGATGCGCCTCAGCCGCGGTGACTTCAGCAAACCCGGCGTGGACAGCCCCTTTCGCAGCCGCACCCCGGCAGAAAACCTGGCGCGCTTTCGTGAAATGCAGCGCGGCCTGCATGAAGACGGCAGCATGGTGCTGCGCGCCAAGATCGACATGGCCAGCGCCAACATCAACCTGCGCGACCCAGCCATCTACCGCATCCGCCGCGCCACGCACCACCACACGGGCGACAAATGGTGCATCTACCCGATGTACACCTACGCGCACCCGATTGAAGATGCGCTGGAGCAGATCACCCACAGCCTGTGCACGCTCGAATTTGAAGACCAGCGCCCCTTCTACGACTGGCTGCTGGAGCGCCTCATCGAAGGAAAACTGCTCAGCGCCCCGCCCCCGCGCCAGTACGAGTTCGCCCGCCTGAACCTCACCTACGTGATCACCAGCAAACGCAAACTCGCCCAACTGGTGTACGACCACAAGGTGAGCGGCTGGGACGACCCGCGCATGCCAACCATCGTCGGCCTGCGCCGGCGCGGCTACACGCCCGCCTCCATCCAGACCTTTGCCGAGCGCATTGGCGTCACCAAGAGCGACAGCTGGATTGACTACGCCACGCTCGAAGGGTGCCTGCGCGAAGACCTGGAGCTAAAAGCCCACCGCGGCATGGCCGTGCTGAACCCCGTCAAACTCGTGCTCACCAACTGGGACGAAGCCTTCGGCGCCGGCCACCTGGAGCCCTGCACCCAGCCCGCCCTGCCCCACCCGCCCGAGGGAGTCGAATCGCCCACACGCCACTTCACCATCGGCAAAGAAGTGTGGATCGAACGCACCGACTACGAAGAAGTGCCGCCCAAGGGCTACAAGCGCTTGTTTCCGGGCAACAAGGTGCGCCTCAAAGGCGGCTATGTCATTGAATGCACCGGCGCCAACAAGGATGCCGACGGCCACATCACCGAAGTGCTCGCCACCGTCATCCCCGGCACCAAGAGCGGCACCCCCGGCGCCGACAGCGTGAAAGCCAAGGCCGCCATCACCTGGGTGGGCGTGCAGGATGGCGTGCAGGCCGAAGTCCGCATGTACGACCGGCTGTTTCTGGATGCCCAACCCGATGCGGGCGGCAAAGACTTTCTTGAGAGTTTGAACCCGGACAGCTTGAAGGTAGTCACCGCCATCGTGGAGCCGTCATTGGCGCAGGCCCACCCGGACGACAAGTTTCAGTTTGAGCGGCATGGCTACTTTGTGGCGGATCGGGTGGATCATGTGCAAGGTACGAAGCCGGTGTTTAACTTGGCGGTGGGGTTGAAGGACAGTTGGGGCAAGTAGGCTCTACAAGAAACTCGGCAACGCCATGTTCTACCTCGACCTGTTCGCCGCACTGCACCGCCACGAGGTCGAATATGTGCTGATCGGCGGACTGGCCGTGGCACTGCACGGGGTCGAGCGCAACACCAATGGACATTGACATCAGCGTGGTGGTGTCGCCCAAAAACATGCAGCAGCTCGTATTGACAACGCAAGAGCTGGACCTCAAACCCATGCTTCCTGTGCCGCTGGAAACATAGACCCAGATCGACACGCTCAAGGAATGGCATGCCCATCGCAACCTGCAGGCATTCTCATTACACGGCGGTGGCCCGGCGGGCGTGAGCCTTGATATTCTGTTGTTTCCACCCATTGACCCGGCAGCAATGTGCCAACGGGCGATCAAATTGGATGTTGCCGGCGTTCCCGTTGTCCTGGCCACCATTGACGACCTGATCACCCTCAAGCAAAGTGCAGGCAGACCCATCGACTTGTCAGACATCGAACACCTGCACCGCATCGACAAGCCCGGCGCAATTCCACCATGACGAACCCTTCAGCCCTGGTCAACACCGCCAACGCAGATATCCAGCAGCGGTGGCTCTCGGCCCGCGATCAGCGTACCTATCTGGTCAGCGACGAACGCCTGCGCGCTTTTGGTCAGCTCAGCCACCTTCAGAGATTGCAATGGGTGGAACAGTGTTCGAGCTTTGTGCGTTTGGCACAAGCGGCGAAACAGGCGCAAGGCGTGGTTCCAGCTCGCCATTGAATACCGTATGGTCAGCAACGACCCCATCCGCTTCAAACGCCTCTGGCAGCGCATCAATAGGGAAGTCGAAATCAGTAGCGACAACTCTATCGTTAAGACCACGGATGTGCTCAATGACAATCACGTTGATCTGTCGGGTCAGGTTGTTTGGTGCTGGAACGGGCGGATGTTGTAGGGACGTCAGTTGTCCGAGTGCCGCATATGTCGCCATACATTCAAGGCGCTGAAATTCACGACTGAGCATATCGGTATGTGCACACGCTGCGTGAATACACTCAATGCGTCACCAGAGCCCGCCAGTCAAGCCCAAGCAAGACTGGCAGAAATGCTCGCTCGGGGCATGCACAGGAATGCAGGACGGGACCTGGAATCCCCTGAGGAATGGAAGCGTCTTAAGGTGAATCGCCCCGGTTTCCGTGGAGGCCAGTTGGTTTAAGTCAGGCCTCCACCATGGAGGCCTGACTGGCGAGTTGCCGATAGTAGTTTGCCTCAGCTTCTGCAGGCGGTATGTACCCGATGGATCCGAGCAGCCTGTGATGGTTGAACCAGGACACCCATTCCAGTGTGGCCAGCTCGACCGATTCGCGGGTGGGCCAGGACCGGCGATGAATCACCTCAGCCTTGTACAATCCGTTGATCGTCTCGGCTAGGGCGTTGTCATAGCTGTCTCCCTTGCTGCCCACCGAGGGCTCAATGCCAGCTTCTGCGAGCCGCTCGCTGTAGCGGATGCTGACGTATTGCGATCCCCTGTCGGAAGGGTGAATCAAGGCGCCATCACGCTCGGGTTGCCGGGCATACAGCGCCTGCTCCAGGGCATCCAGAACAAAGTCTGTGTGCATGGAACTGCTGACCCGCCAGCCCACGATGCACCGTGCGTACACATCGATCACGAAGGCCACATACAGCCAGCCCTGCCAGGTTGAAACGTAGGTGAAGTCAGAGACCCATAGCTGGTTGGGCCGCTCGGCCTTGAACACACGGTTGACCCGGTCCAGCGGGCACGGCGCCTTCGTGTCGCTGATCGTGGTGCGCACCACCTTGCCGCGGCGTACGCCCTGCAAGCCCAGGCGCTTCATCAACCGCTCCACCGTGCAGCGGGCAATGGACAGCCCTTCGCGGTTCATCTGTTTCCAGATCTTGTCGGCGCTATAGACCCGCATGTTGGCCTGCCAGACGCGCTCAATGTGCGGCACCAGGGTGTCGTCACGTTGGGCGCGCGGGCAGCGCAGTTGATGATTGCGCTGATGGGCAGCATGACGCCAATAGCCTGACGGGGCGATCTGCAACACCTTGCAGATCGACTCGACCCCGTAGGCCTGTCGATGCTGGTCGACGAATTCCCTCAGGACTTCAGACGGCGGCCCTGCTCCGCCTGGGCAAAAAACGCGCTGGCCAGCTTGAGGATCTCATTGGCTTTGCGCAGTTCTTTGACCTCGCGCTCCAGCGCCTTCATCTGTTCACGTTCGGATGTCGTGATGCCATCGCGCACGCCGGTATCGATCTGGTCGCGCTTGACCCATTCGTTGAGGGTCTGGGGCACGCAGCCGATCTTGGGTCGATGGATTCGATGGCGGCCCACAGCGAGGGGTACTCGCCCCGGTGCTCACGCACCATGCGAACAGCGCGCTCGCGGACCTCGGGTGAAAACTGGTTCGACTTCTTGCTCATGGCTCAAGCCTCTCAAAGAAAAGAGCCTCCTCAAACCCGGGGCGGTTCAGTTCCCGGCCCCAAAAGGCGCGAGCCTATGCCCAGCGGCTGGTTCATACGCAACGTCAGCACCGACCGTCGAGCCGATCAGACCTCGTTCAAGGAACTGCAGAAGGCCCGTCGGTCACGTCACCGAAATGACCGTTCACGTTCCAGAAATCGCCGGTCACGATGCCGAAAAGACCGGTCACGTTCTTCCGAAATACAAAAATCACAATGTGGACCGTATAAAGTAAAAAAACAAACAATAAACAGAAAATGGTTCAGATTGGCACTTGCAAATGGCCAGTAACAGAGATAAAGTTTGAAAAGCAATATGGAGCAGCGACAGCAAGCTTAGGTCCATATTGTGGATCTGTAATCAATTAACCGGCGCTCGCAAGGCGCAAGGAGACAAAATGAACCTATCTCGCCGTAGCTTGCTTTTAGCGGGCTCTGCCTCAGTTGCTGGTAGCCTTGTTGGTGTGCCGCTCGTTGCAGGTGCTCAGCAGGCCGAATTCACCTACAAGTTCGCCAACAACGTGCCTGCCACGCATCCACTCAATGTGCGTGCAACCGAAGCTGCGGCAGCCATCAAGGCCGAGAGCAAGGGACGTTTCCAGATTGATATCTTTCCGAACAATCAGTTGGGCAACGACACCGACACCTTGAGCCAGTTGCGCTCTGGGGGCGTCGAGTTTTTCACCATGTCGGGACTGATTCTGTCCACCCTGGTGCCTGCCGCGTCCATCAACAACATGAGTTTTGCTTTTCCGGATTACGCCACGGTCTGGAACACCATGGACGGCGACCTGGGTGCCTATGTGCGCAAACAGATCGCGGCGGCCAATCTGGTGGCGATGGACAAAATGTGGGACAACGGTTTCCGCCAGACCACCACCTCGACCAAACCCATCGTCACGCCCGCCGACTTCAAGGGCATGAAGCTGCGCGTGCCGCCGTCGCCCTTGCACATTTCCATGTTCAAGGCACTGGAAGCTGCACCGACCTCCATCAACTTCAACGAACTTTATTCGGCACTGCAAACCAAAATCGTCGAGGGCCAGGAAAATCCGCTGGTCCTGATCCAGATTTCCAAACTCTATGAGGTGCAAAAGTATTGCTCGTTGACCAATCACATGTGGGACGGATTCTGGTTTCTGGCCAACCGCCGCGCATGGGAACGTGTGCCCAAAGATCTGCAGGAGATCGTCAGCCGCAACCTCAATGCAGCTGCATTGAAGCAACGCGACGACATGGCCAAACTCAACAGCCATGTCCAGCAAGAGCTGACCGCCAAGGGCATGATCTTCAACCAGCCCGATATCAGTGCTTTCCGCGCCAAACTGCGCGACGCCAACTTCTACTCTGAATGGAAAGGCAAGTACGGCAACGAAGCCTTTGGCTTGCTGGAACGCGCTGTTGGCAAACTGGCTTGAGTGCTGAGCAATGCACTCCGCAGCAACACTGCCCCCAGTTGAGAGGGCTGCTTCACCCGCGCGATGGAGCCGGTCCGTCGCGTGGCTGGACAAGGTCTTTGGTTCGCTCACCGAGGGTGTTGCAGCCCTGCTGGTGCTGGCCGAGATCCTGCTCCTTTTATCAGGCATCGTCTCGCGCTACGTGTTCAACCAGCCCCTGGTCTGGTCGGACGAGCTGGCGTCCGTCCTGTTTCTGTGGCTCGCCATGCTGGGCTCGGTGATTGCATTTCGACGCAACGAGCACATGCGCATGACCGCCATCGTCGGCATGTTGACGCCGCACCGGCGCGCGGTGCTCGATGTGGTCGCGGTCGGCGCTGCGTTCGCCTTTCTGGCCTTCACCCTGCATCCAGCCATCGAGTTCACCCGGGACGAGGTGTTCATCACCATGCCGACTCTGGGTATTTCGAATGCGTGGCGCACGGCGGCATTGCCAATAGGGCTTGCGCTGATGCTGGTGTTTTCAGTGTTGCGCCTGGCTTCGGCCGGTTCGATGCGCGTGCTCGCGGCAACGCTGGGCGGGCTGGCACTCATCGTCGCCTTGTTCTGGCTGGGTGCGCCGATCTTTCGCCAGCTTGGCAACTACAACCTTTTGATATTTTTTGTCGGAGGTGTTGCTGCTTGTGTCTTGGCCGGCGTGCCGATTGCGTTTGCTTTTGGTCTGGCCACTGTGGGTTATCTTGGACTGGCCACCACCACGCCGATGATGGTGCTGATAGGCCGGATGGACGAAGGCATGTCGCACCTGATCCTGCTGGCGGTGCCGCTTTTTGTCTTTCTGGGCTTGCTGATCGAGATGACCGGCATGGCCAAGGCGATGGTTGCCTTTCTCGCCAGCCTGCTGGGCCATGTGCGCGGCGGTCTGCACTATGTCCTGGTGGCGGGCATGTATCTGGTCTCGGGCATCTCAGGCTCTAAAGCGGCTGACATGGCAGCGATTGCACCGGTGCTGTTTCCGGAGATGCGAAAGCGTGGCGCCAAGCCTGGCGACTTGGTGGCGCTGCTGTCTGCCACGGGCGCACAGACGGAGACCATTCCGCCCAGTCTGGTGCTGATCACGATAGGCTCTGTCACCGGCGTGTCGATCGCGGCGCTGTTCACAGGGGGCTTGCTGCCTGGCGTGGTGCTGGCAACTTTGCTATGTTTTGTGGTCGGCTGGCGCTACCGGCGCGAAGACATCGGCGATGCCCGGCGCGCGCCCCTGCGTATTGTCGGCCGCACGCTGGTCATCGCCCTGCCATCCATTGCGCTTCCCTTCTTGATTCGCGCTGCGGTGGTTGAAGGCGTGGCCACAGCCACGGAGGTGTCCACCATCGGCATCGTCTATGCGGTGCTGGCGGGCCTGCTGATCTACCGCCAGTTCGACTGGAAGCAGCTCAAGCCGATGCTGATCTACACCGCCTCGCTGGCGGGCGCGATTCTGCTGATCATCGGCACCGCGACCGGAATGGCCTGGGGCCTGACGCAATCGGGGTTCTCGCGCGCATTGGCAGAGGCCATGACCGGCCTGCCGGGCGGTGCGGCCACCTTCATGGCGGTGTCCATCCTGGCCTTCATCATTCTGGGATCGGTGCTCGAAGGCATTCCGGCCATCGTGCTATTTGGCCCTTTGCTTTTTCCGATTGCGCACGCGGTTGGCATCCACGAAGTGCATTACGCGATGGTCGTGATTCTCTCAATGGGCATCGGGCTTTTTGCGCCGCCGTTCGGCGTGGGTTATTACGCCGCTTGCGCCATTGGCCGCGTTGACCCTGCCGAAGGCATACGCCCCATCTGGGGTTATCTGCTGGCGCTCTTTATCGGCACGGTGATCATCGCGCTGGTGCCATGGTTCTCGATAGGTTTTCTGAAATGAATATTGGATCCAAAGTGGCGACCAGCGAAGTCGGCGGCACCCAGGCCATTTCACGTGCGGTTCTGCTGCTGCGGCACGTGGGCGTGCTGGGTGAGGCGAGCCTGTCCGAGCTGGTGACACTGACCGCACTTTCCAAGCCGACGGTGCGGCGCATGCTGCTGGCATTGATGGAGGCCGGGCTGATTGGTCAGGATAACCACAGCAAGCATTACCACCTGGGCGTCGAAACCTATGCGCTGGGCCAGATGTCGAACGAACGCTGGGGGATTCACCAGTTGTCGATAGACAGCCTGCGCCACCTGGCGCAGATCTCCCACGACACCACCTTCCTGAATGTGCGCCAAGGTTTTGCGACGCTGTGCCTGCACCGCGAGGAGGGCGGCCACCCGATCCGGACACATGTTCTGAAACCCGGGGATCGTTTGCCTCTGGCCGCTGGCTCTGCCGGTCTGGCCATTCTGTCCGCACTGAGTGACGCCGAGATCGATATCGCGCTGGCGGCGAACCGCCAAACCATCGGTCAATCGTATGCCAGTGCCGACATTGATGGCATCCACGAGCGTATCGCGCGGACCAGGCGCACGGGCTGGGCACTCAACCCCGGTCTGGTGTTTGCCGGGTCATGGGGCATCGCAGCGGCTATCCGCAACCCGCGCGGTGAACCCGTCGCGGCGCTCACGGTGGCCACGGTCGAGTCGCGCCTGCAACCCGAGCGGGAGGCAGAGCTGGGGCCGCTGCTGCTGGCCGAAGTCAAGCTTCTCGAATCGGCGCTGTCCAAGCGCGAACATGCTGGTCGCTCCCAGGTGTCTGCCTCCGCGCAAACCACCCCGGCGCCGGGCTCCACCCGTAAGGCGCCTGCCAAGCGTGCCGCCAAAAATTCGTCACTTTAGCTCCTTGCGGCTTCAATTTCTCATTTACCACTCCACCGGAGAATTTCATGACATCCAAAGCCACCATCGTCGGATGGTCTCATTCGCCCTTCGGCAAACTCGACGTGCTCGACATCGAAGATCTTTTCTCGATGGTTGGCAATGCAGCGCTGGAACACGCGGGTATCAAGGCCAGCGACGTTAATATGGCCGCAGTCGGCGTGCTCAACAACGGCTTTTCAAAGCAGGGTTTTGAAGGTGGTCTGCTCAGCACCGCCATCCCCGGCATGGAACACGTGCCAGCGGTTCATACGGAGAATGCCTGCGCCACCGGTACTGCAGCGCTGTACACCGCAATGGACTTCATCGAAAGCGGGCGCGGAAAGATTGCTCTGGTGATTGGCGCGGAAAAGATGACCGCAAAACCCACCGCCGAAGTCGGCGACATTCTTCTGTGCGGCTCCTATCGTAAGGAAGAAGGCCATGTCCAGGGCGGTTTCGCCGGCCTGTTCTGCAACATTGCGGCACAGTACTTCGAACGCTACGGCGACCACAGCGAAGAGCTGGCAATGATTGCCGCCAAGAACCACTTCAACGGTGTGTCCAATCCTTTTGCCCATGTGCGCAGGGATCTTGGTTTTGATTTTTGCAACACGGTCTCTGACAAGAATCCGTACCTGAACGATGGCCCTTTGCGCCGCACCGACTGCTCCATGGTCTCCGACGGCGCAGCCGCCATCGTGCTGGCCGACGAAGAAACCGCGCGCACCCTGCAGCGTGCCATCGGCTTTCGCGCCAGGGCGCAGAAGAACGACATGTTCCCCATCTCCCGCCGAGACATCCTAGCCTTCGAAGGCGCGCGCCAGGCCTGGGCTCAGGCGCTCAAGCAAGCCGGCATCGCCGTCACCGATCTGGACCTGGTGGAGACGCACGATTGTTTCACCATTGCCGAGTTGATCGAGTACGAAGCCATGGGGCTGGCCAAACCCGGCGAAGGCTGGAAGGTCGCGCGTGAAGGCATCAACCGCAAAGACGGTAGCTTGCCCATCAATCCCTCGGGAGGGCTGAAAGCAAAAGGCCACCCGATTGGCGCGACCGGTGTTTCACAACACGTGATGGCCTGCATGCAGCTCATGAACGAGGCCGGTGATATGCAGATCCCCAACGCCGGTTTGGCGGGTGTTTTCAACATGGGCGGCGCGGCAGTGGCCAACTACGTCTCCATTCTGGAACGCGTCAAATGAGCGCTCAACAAGCTGGCAGCGCCTTGCAGATGCAAGGCCGCAGGGTGATGAATCTTGCGCATTTTGTGACCCAGGCCGCACGGCGCCACCCCAATGGTCTGGCGCTGGTCTGGGGTGAGCTGCAGTGGACCTGGCGTGAAAGCGAAGCGCGTATCGCCTCGCTGGTGGCTGGTCTTGCCTCGCTGGGCATAGGACATGGCGACCGCGTGCTGGTGCATTCCAAAAACACCAATGAGCTGTTCGAGTTGACCTATGCCATCTTTCGCATAGGCGCCGTTTTTGTGCCCACCAACTTTCGCCTGATGCCGGGCGATGTGGTGCAACTCGCCAACATCGCGAAAACCAAGCTCTTTATTTGCCACGCCGATTTTCCCGAGCACGCCGAGGCCGTCATGGCTGGCGCGAAATCTGTTGAGCGCTTGATCTGCACCGCGGCGCAAGCCGGCAAGCAGCCGTTTGGCGAGACCAGTGTTGACGCACTGATCAAGGCGCATCCGCAGGCCGAAGCGCCCATGTGCAGCGTGGGATACGACGACCCGTGCTGGTTCTTCTTCACGTCGGGTACTACCGGCTTGCCGAAGGCGGCGGTGCTGACGCATGGACAGATGGCTTTTGTCGTCAACAATCATCTGTGCGACCTGATGCCCGGCACGACCGAGCGCGATGCATCGCTGGTTGTGGCGCCGCTGTCGCACGGGGCCGGTGTTCACGCCTTGACACAGGTAGCTCGAGGTGCTCTCAGCATCCTGATGCCGACGGACAGACTGGACCCCGAAGATGCCTGGACGCTGGTTGAAAAACACCGGGTCAGCAATATGTTCACGGTTCCGACCATACTGAAAATGTTGATCGAGCACCCCGCCGTCGACACGCATGACCACAGCTCTTTGCGTTACGTTATCTATGCCGGCGCGCCGATGTACCGTGAGGATCAGAAGACGATTCTGCTCAAGCTGGGTAAGGTCATCGTTCAGTACTTCGGACTGGGCGAAGTCACCGGCGCCATCACCGTGCTGCCGCCCGAGCTGCACAGCGAAGACGATGCGCTGGGGCGTCCAGGCACTTGCGGTTTTGAACGCTGCGGCATGCAGGTGTCGATTCAGGATGCGCAAGGCCACGAACTCAAGCCCATGGAGCAGGGCGAGATCTGCGTCGCGGGACCGGCGGTATTTGCCGGCTACTACGCCAACCCCGAGGCGAACACCAAAGCCTTCCGGGATGGCTGGTTTCTGACGGGCGATCTGGGCCACATCGATGCGCAAGGTTTTGTGTACATCACCGGACGCGCTTCTGACATGTACATCTCGGGCGGCTCGAACATCTACCCGCGTGAGATTGAAGAAAAACTTCTGATGCATCCCGCCCTCACCGAAGCCGCTGTGCTGGGTGTCCCTGACCGGCTCTGGGGCGAAGTCGGCGTTGCCGTGTGTGTGATCAAACCGGGTATGGCCTTGAGCGCTGAAGAGTTGCTGGGATGGCTTGAGCCCAAGGTGTCGCGCTACAAGATGCCGCGCAAGGTCTATTTCTGGGATGCGCTGCCGCGCTCGGGATACGGCAAAGTCACCAAAAAGCTGGTGAAAGAGGAGATGCAGCTTCGAGGCCTGCTGGAGCAGGCGGAGGGCGCGAAGGATGTGTCGAATGGCCCCCAGGCCGTCTCGCCCGACAGGCCTGAAGCGTCAGAGCCCATGCGCTTGATTCGTCAGCCAGGAAAACTCGCCGTGGCACGCGCTCTGGCGGTGCCGGTTGGCATCGTCACTCTGGACGCCATGCTGCCGGCGGGCACAAACCTGATAAGCGGTCTGGCCGCATTGATGCAAAACCATGGCATCGAGTCGGCCTGCCTGACCTTGTCAGGGGGCAGCTTTGAGCCTTTTTTGTACGTCATCCCATCGCCGCCGCCAGACAAAGACCATGCGGCTTTTTACAGCCAGACTTATCAGCCCGAGGGCGGCGTGCGCCTGGAAACCGCCACCGGCACCCTGGGCCTGAAAGATGGGAAACCATTTTTTCATTGCCATGCCACGTGGTTCGAAGCCGATGGCCGGCGCGGTTGTGGCCATGTGCTGTCGGATTCCGTCGTGGTGAGCAGCCCGATGCGGGTGCAAGGAGGAGGCATGGTTGGCGCGCGTTTTGAAGTACAGCCCGATTCCGAAACCGGCTTTAGCCTGTTTATGCCGAAAGCAACCGGCATCTCTCTAGGCAAAGATGCCAAACGCGGCCTTGCGGTGCGCCTGGCGCCGAACCAGGACTTGACGGTGGCGCTTGAAGACGTGGGGCGTGCGGCGGGCTTTCAGCGCGCGGTGCTGCACGGCGGCGTGGCCAGCTTGATTGGCGCACGATTTACCGATGCGCCACCCGTTGAAGGTTATGCGGCTGAAATACTGGTCACTCACAGCAACATCCGATGCGCTGATGACGCCGGCGCCGCGAGCGAGATGGACATCGTTGCCGTGGACTTGCATGGCGCGGTTGGATCGGGCCGCCTGGTCACGGGCGACAACCCGATTCTGATGACCTTCGAAGGCTTGCTGGAAGCCGTCTGAAACCAGACTGCTTCTCTTTAACCCACACGCCATCTTTTTTGTCAGCTTTTTTCTTTGCCCTGCCATGTGATGTCGTGGCAGTGCGAAGAGGCAATCCAGCTTGTTCATTCAGTTCAAAAAAATTTCATAGGAAAAAGATGTTCAATGCCATCGTGATCAACAAGGACGAAGCCGGTTATCGCTCCGCTGTCCAGCAAATTGACGATTCGCTGCTGTCGCCCGGCGACGTGCTGGTGCAAGTGGATTACTCCACGCTCAACTACAAAGACGGTCTGGCCATCACCGGCAAGGGACCTGTTGTCCGGCAGTTTCCCATGGTGCCCGGCATCGATCTGGTCGGCACCGTTGTCAGCAGCGAACATGCGGGCAGCAGACTCGGCGACAAGGTGATCCTCAACGGCTTTGGTGTGGGCGAGAACCACACTGGCGGCCTGGCACAGCGTGCGCGCGTCAAGGGCGACTGGCTGGTGCCCTTGCCCGCCGCCTTCACGCCCGCGCAGGCCATGGCGATTGGCACGGCAGGCTACACCGCCATGCTGTGTGTGATGGCGCTTGAGCGCCAGGGCATCAAGCCCGGCATGGGGGATATCCTGGTGACCGGCGCTGCCGGTGGTGTGGGCAGCGTGGCCGTCAGCCTGCTTGCCAAGCTCGGCTACCGGGTGCTGGCAAGCACGGGCAGGGCGCAGGAGGCCGATTACCTCACATCGCTTGGCGCCGCGGAAATCATTGACCGCAACAGCCTGAACGCATCTGGCAAACCTTTGACCAAAGAACGGTGGATTGGCGCGGTTGACACCGTTGGTAGCCACACCCTGGCCAATGTTTGCGCCGCCACCCGCTACCGCGGTGTCGTCACGGCATGTGGCCTGGCGCAAGGCATGGATCTTCCCGCCAGCGTGGCGCCCTTCATCTTGCGCGGCATCACACTGGTCGGTATTGACAGCGTGCAATGCCCGATGGCTGACAGGCGCGAAGCCTGGCAGCGGCTGGCGCGCGACCTGAACCCGGCCCACATCGAGCAAATCACCACCGCGATCAGTCTGAACGAGGCCATCAGCAAAGCCGCTGAGTTGATGGCCGGCACGGTCAGGGGCCGCGTGGTGGTTGATGTGAACCGATAAGCGTACCGCCGTTTTAAACGCACCGTCCTTTGAATCCTTTCAACTTAACCCGGAGTCATCACCATGGCGACCTTTCCCGTTAGCCGCTTCCCCGTGCCTGAAATTAAGGACATGCCGGAAGACATTCGCAATGTCATCCTGGCCGTACAGGAAAAATCGGGCTTTGTGCCCAATGTGTTTCTGGCGCTGGCGCACCGTCCGGACGAGTTCCGCGCCTTCTTCGCCTACCACGATGCCCTGATGGAAAAACAAAGCGGCCTCACCAAGGCCGAGCGCGAAATGATCGTGGTTGCGACCAGCGCGGGCAACCAATGCCAGTACTGCGTGGTGGCACACGGCGCCATTTTGCGCATTCGCGGAAAAAACCCGCTGATCGCCGATCAGGTTGCCACCAACTACCGCAAGGCCGATATCACGCCGCGCCAGCGCGCGATGCTGGATTTCGCCATGAAGGTCTCGCAAAGCGCGCAAACCGTTGGCGATGCCGACCTTGCGCTTCTGGCGGAGCACGGTTTCAGTGATGAAGACATCTGGGATATCGGCGCCGTCAGCGCGTTTTTTGGCCTGTCCAACCGTTTTGCCAATATGGTCAACCTGCGACCCAACGACGAGTTCTTCATGCTGGGACGTTTGACCAAGGCCTAAGCTATTGATTCGGCCCTGTGAAGTATTCAGCCGCGTAGCGAACGCGACGATCCTGGAAGTAGCCAATAACACGTTCAGGGTTTTGCTCCAGCATCGCCATATGATCATTCGCGGCCTCGCGTAACTTGGCCTTGGTCCTGACCGGTACGCGCTTGCCCATCTCTTGTTTCAGGTCCGCATTGAGCCGCGCCTCTGGGTTGAGCTGAGGGCTGTAGCTGGGCTGGTAGAACAGCTCAAATCATCTTGATGTTCGCTCACCCAAGCCTTCGCCAGTTTGCTGTGATGCACACGCAAATTGTCCAGAATCAGAAAGACTTTTTTACTTGCATCCTTGATCAAGGCTTGCAGGAATTCAATGAGCCTGTCGGCGTCAAACGCCTCGTCAATGATCATCCAGCGTGTCTTGCCCCGGTTGGTCACCGTTGCAATCAGGCAGCAGCTTCGCGTTTGAGAGCACCTTGTCGAGCCGCACCTTTGCGCTGTTTTTGCAGCAATGCAAAGCCGGCGGCTACCGCGTGGTGCTGTTCTACGTCAGCTTGCCCAGCGCAGAGCTGGCGATGCAGCGTGTTGCGCTGCGCGTGCGCCAGGGCGGCCACGACATTCCGACGGCGGATGTGCACCGGCGCTTTGCGCGCAGCCTGCACAACCTCTTCGAGTTGTACCTGCCGCTGGCCGATAGCTGGACGGTGCTGAACAACGCCAGCGGCGCCCTGGAAATCATTGCGTCCGGCACGCCGCGGCGCGCTTCTGTGAAGGATTCAAAAAAATGGCTGCAGCTGCAGACGCTCGCACAACCGTAAAACCCGTGAAGGCGGGCAAAGGCACGGCGGAGCAGTCCCGCATTGAGGCGGCGCTCAAAGAGGCGACGCGGCACGCGCGCGAGCAATTGGCCGCGCAAGGCCTGAAGCTGCCGACGCAGGGCTGGCAACGCGCCAACATCCACAACCGGGTGGACTAGGGCGTGGGCGCCCGCTGACCCCAAATCTTCGCCCATCCGATGCACAGGCCAATGGGGCGCCATCCTCCCATCCCTGCAACCAGCCTTTGTGCCCTGCAGCATTCCCGCCAACATGGCTACGATGTCTGCAGGGCCTGACGGTCCCCGCCTCTTTCTGAAAGGTCCATGCCATGAACGCTCCCACTTCTCTTGTCGACGAACTGATGGCCCAGCTTCAGGG
>Ga0208884_100265_pt1 | contig 26328 bp, 22 predicted proteins | sample LakWasMet68_HOW9_2_FD_183898 | JGI IMG/M metagenome (GOLD analysis project Ga0208884, IMG submission 183898) | Freshwater sediment methanotrophic microbial communities from Lake Washington under simulated oxygen tension - Sediment Metagenome... | ecosystem: Environmental > Aquatic > Freshwater >... | reverse complement strand
TCGGATGGCCTTGCATTTTGACTGCGCTTCCGCTATCGCTACAACTTCGTCAAAACGCCCGACCGCTACGGCTACGCGGGGGTCGTCGTACGCCGCTCCACTAACGTTACGCTTCCTGTACTCCTTCAAAGCTTTCGAATCAACGTCACCTTTCAATACCTTGTATCGGTATTTTGTGACCAACACAAAATGATATTGAATTTTAAAAACAGTATGACTTCCATAACGGTAATCCATAGGCTCACCTACTTTTCAGTTCAGAGCCATATCATACGTCAAAAAATCATAGATAAATCTGACCGCCTGAAAGGCGGTGCTTTTAACCTTACTACGGACTAATAAAGAACAGATAACTACTCTGATTGCCGACACACGATAATATGTCACATTCCATTGCCCGACATTTATCGTTAATATAGTTACAACTCTTGAGATGCAAACTTCCTCCTCGGAATTCAGAGTCTTATATCCTTCTCTAATGCGGCCTAATCGGCCGCATTTTTTTGCCATGCAGGATTCTGCATGGGCAGATATTTGTCTGCCGTTTTGACAAACCAGCCTTTAAACCAGCACTCGGTTAAATCCGGTATTCTGTCGATGTAGTTCGTCTCGCCCCCAGCAGGATTACTGATGCTCTGCTGAATCCAATCTATGCAACACCAGCGCACAGCCCGCCTGCAACCAATATTCCTGCACTATGCCCGCCTGATGTTTTTTCATCATTCCCCAAAGCTGTCTAATCAAGCTATGGGGGCTGGTTAATAAAGTGTTTTGGCAATCGGCCAGCTGCTTGTCATACAGCTTGGGATTGGCTTTTTGCTTATCTTCAAGCAAAGCTTCCAAATTGGCTAAACAAGGCGCTATTAAACCGATAATATGCGGAAAGGATTGGGCAATACACAAGCCTTGGGGGTCAAGATCAGCCATAGCTAGTACCGGTAAGTTGAGCTGTGCCAACAGTTGCCGCACCGTCTTTTCACTATAGTCGTTATCGCCTCGATACAACACTAATGGATCGGCATATTGATCCGGCAAATTCAGCCGCATCTTTTCCAGACGATCAAAACAGCGATAGTTTTCAATCAGCAGGATGCAGTTATGCGCGGTGCCGGTTATATCCGTCAACGCCATATCCAGATAACCGCTGCCCGGTAATGAATACGATAGCCCGTTGATTTTCAAAGCCCTGCCGGTTAACGCTTTAATCGCCAGCCGATCTTTTTTAACGGACTGCCCGGCTATTTTCTCATCCAACGCAAAAAATAAAGCCGCTTCGCGATTCATTGCCGCAAAATCAGCAACCGAGATTTGCTCAAGATCGATGCCGTTTTCATGTTTAACCACCACAATCAAGTCATCCTTATCCTGCTGCGTGACTTTCAGCTTATTGCCTTGTGTTTGACCGATATTGTATTGCCGATGCAGATATTCCCAGCTCTGATTAAACGGAAAAAGCTGGTTGTCAGACCGGATCGCCCTCTCTATAACGCTTAACAATTGCTTGTTCAATTGTCAGCGCCCATAAACTGAAGAACAATATCCCTCACTTTTTTGTTACCGGAAAAATGCTGACCGACATCGGCCTGAATCAAGTCCATCCGCAAGCGTTTATTGCGTTGCTGCCGCCTTAACCATTCATTCAGCACGCAACTCAACCAGATCGAAGGTTCGATGTCATCCACGAAAGCCTGTTGAAAAGCCACAGCTGAAATGGACTGCCCCTCATTTTTCAGCACCCTGTCGAAATACACTCTTAACTGTTTTCGGTACAGCGGCAAGTCCAAGGTTGTTTTGTTTTGCGGGCTTAAAGACACCGCGCTTAACGAACGCTGTTTTTGTTTTGCCAACATGACTTCGGTATCGATACGGATTTTTTGCGCAATCTCGATTAAGTCTTCTTCCAACGCATGATCCAGCGGATCGGCATAGGCAAACAATGCCAAAGGCTTGATCTGGTTCCAGTGCTCGGGAATGCTGTCGCGCTCGCTCCAGTCCAGCGGCTGGTAATTCTGGTTTTGCTGTAGAAAAAAGGCAAAGCCTTGCACTAATTGCGCTCTAGCCTCTATTTGCCTGAGCTCAAATAAAAAGACTTTTAACTTATCGAGAATATCCTGCAAACGCTGCTGGTAGACAGGTAATTTACGAATCAGCTGATGATCCAGTAAGTCATAAATAAGCGGCTGATCTTCAACCATTTCCAATAAAGATTCAGGTTGCAGCGCGGTGATGGCATTCACCAGTTTTTCCAGCCTGGAAATGTAAAAGGTATTCTGTTTTTGTTTTTCCGCCAGGGTGCGCACATTGGCGAAGCGGCTGTTAACCAGCATCGATAAATAGCGGGTGTTTTCTTCCAGGGTATCGGACAAATCGAAAATCAGCCGCTCAATTTCGGCAAAATAATTGTCGCAATCGCCCAGCCGGTTTTCAACTTCGGCATCCTGATACAGGCTGATTTGTAGCTTCAGCGTATCAATCCAGTCGGCCAGATCGGTATCCAGTCGCCGAACCCGGTCACTGCTCAAAGCGCTGTCTAAAAACTGAGTCAAACGCCCGGTGATACGATAACCATCCGCGTCATGATTAACCAGCACCTTCAATTGTTTGAGCTGGTTTAGCGCGCGCTGGTTTTGATTGTCCTTGTAGACCATGCCGGTAAAATAAGCCTCCGCAATCAACTCGCTATGACCGGCTAATGTTCTAAGTAAGCGCTCCAAGCCTTGTTGCGACTGGCTCAAAACAGGCTCCCCTGAATCGCATCGGTTTCGCCCTGCTCGACGGGGATTTGTTCGTGCTCCTGAATAAATTGCAAGGCCTGATAAAAATAATCCAGCTTGCCGGTGACTTGGTAAATCAGCGTGTCGCGATTGGCTAAATTCAGGTAATTCCATTTTTGCAGGGTCGTTAACAGCTTCTCCAGCCGCCCTTTTACCGAATCATCGCCACTGGTAAAGTCCTTGAATTTTGCAAAGGTCTGCAAACGATCAGCCAAGGCCTGATTTTGTTCGATGACTTGCAACAAGCCGGAAAAGCTCAGTGTGTCGCCGGGCGATAATGCGGTATCCTGGTTTAAACAGGACATCATCATATCCAGCCACTCAACCACCGGCTGCAACTCTATGCGAAATTGATAAAAAACTTTACGGATGTCGCTACGTGCGCTGCTGTCTATCGTCCGGTAAGCCGCAAAAAAGGCCAGCCGGTTCTGGGTACTGGACAAGCGATAATCAAGGCGGGTTAAAAACGCATCCACCTGCGCCGCATTTTCAGGGTCTTGCAAATAACGAAAACCGGCTTCATCAATGACTTCGCAAATAAATTCACCTTGCAGCAAACGTTTTAATAATTGATCAAACATGTTCATCCGCCGTTATCAGAGGTTCAAGTGCTGATAAATAATCCTCGTCCACGTCCATTTCGATCAGCTCCCGATAGCCGAATACCTGATAACGGTTCTTAAACAGCCTTAAAACTTCGGGATCAGGATCGGGAAAAGCCGAGAATAAGGTAATCCGGTTTTTAGTCAGCATTTCCACCAGCACTTCAATATTCATTTGATGTAATTCCTTGAGTTCATCCATCGGCCAGATGATATTCAAAGGTTGATCTTTACGAATCATATTCACCAGCGCAATAAAAAATACGCATAAAATCAGGTACGATAAGCCATGACTGGAAATCTGCCGCAATTCCTCGGCATGGGTAGCCCGTTTGCTACGACCATTTTCGGTCACAATGATTTCCAGCTCCAGCAAATTAACCAGCTTCATTTCTACCCGGCCTTTACCTTTCAATTGTTCGGACACCAGTCTGACGATGCCGGCAAATTCCGGGGACGGCAACTGTTCGTCATTAGTTCGACTCCAGTCATCATAATTTTTGGTGAAGCTGACTATTTGCTCCCAGTAACCCAGTGTCGTAACCTTGGACGTTAACCGCCCTTCGATGCGTTCAATTTTCTCAAAACGGATATTGCCGTCGATATGCGCCGCCAAGCGACGCGACAAGGAATCAATGCCGCGGTCAAAACACTCCAATGCCTGCTGATAATTTTTGATAGCGTAGCCAAAAAGTTTTGCCTGACTCATTAACCAACTTCTAGCAGAACCGGATTCTGTCGCATACCAAGCCTGAATTCGACTCAACCAAGCCATTTCATCGCTATCAAAGCCTAATTCATCTTCGACACGCGCATAATAGCGGCCCGGATGTGTGCCTGGAAAACGCGCCAACACCTGTTTCAAATGACGAATCAGACCGGCTAAATCCTTGCGTAGCGTCTTGTGTTGCTCGGTTAACTTGCGGCAATCGGTCTGCAGCAACGATAAAGTGTGGGCATTATCAAAACCGACGGGTTCCGGGATACGCTTAACATAACCCGCTAATTCAGCCAGCAGGTTATTAATGGCTTTGATTTCCTTGTCAAGCCTTTGCAGCTTGGCGGCTATTTGCTCCAGTTCCTTTTTTAAGGCGGCGCGTCGTTGCTGCATATCGGCTGTTTCCGTCTCGTATCGCGCTTGTTGCTGCTTGAGTTCCGCCTCCGTTTCCCTGGCTTTAACCACCTGGCTATCATATAAAGACCAGTCTTTATCCAGCCAGCGTTGATATTCCTTAACCAGTTGTTCCGCCTGTTCTGCGGCTTTTAGTTCATCTGCCAATTGGCAGATTTTGGTTTCAAGATCTTTTAAGGTGGCGGTATCGACTTTTCTGTCCTGCAAGCTCTGAATCCGTTGCCGCTCCAATTGCGCCAATTCGCTGTCTTTTTGTTGATTGACGTTATTAATTAGCTGCTGCATTTGCTCGACTTGTAACAACGCCTCCTCGGTGATCTGCCGGATTTTGGCCGCCAGTTCCTGGTTTAATCGCTGGATTTCGGTTTCCAGCTGTTGTTTAAACGCTTGCAAGCGACTATTGCTTAACTTGATTTGCTCGTCCAGATTGGCTTTTTCCTGCTCCAGTTTGGCTTTGCGCTCCTTCTTGCTGCGTTCAATTTGCTGTTTTAACGAGTTTAATTCTTCGTTGAGTCCATTTAACTGCGTTTGCAATTGACCGGCGCTAAAAGCAGCGTCTTTGCCTTGTTTTTCCAGGCTGGATGCGACCTTTTTTAACGCCTGCAACTGTTCATCGCTGTTGGCTTCGGCGGCTTTCAGCTGACCTAATTGATTCCGGGCATCGCTCAGCAGTGCGCGGATTTGTTCTTCATCGGCGGTATGGTCGGCCTGTAAATTATCCAGGTTTAAGCTCAGGCCATAAAAGCTCTGCTCCAATGCTTGCGATGCCGGTTCCAAATCGTCTCTTAATAACAACTCCGGGTTAATCACTTTGGCTATGTTGCTTATCCAATCCGGCTGATGTTCGCGCAAAAAGCCCAGCAAGGTGTCCGGGTTGGCATCCAGTTGTTTTTGCAGTTGTTCGCTCGCATGCTGTATGCGCTGTTTATCTTCATCCTGTTTACGCTTTTCGTTAACAACCGCATCGATCTGCGCCTGGTTTTTCTTTGATTCCGCTTCAATTGCTTTAACGGTCTTTCCCGCCTCCTCCTTTTGCTGCTGAATGGCATGAAGCAGCTCCAACTTGGCTTCCCTGTTTTCAATCAAGGCGGGATCCGGTTGAACTTGGGCAATCTGGCTGCTCAACGCGCCCAACTCGCCCTGCAATTTTAATTGCTCAACATGCAGATTATCTTGTTGCTTTTGATTTTCCAGCCTAAGCGATTCTTTTTGCTGCTCAACATCTTTATTCGCTACGGACTTACTTTCAGCCGCTTTATTTTGTATGTCTTTTATGCCGATTTCATAGCCATGCTGTTGCTCGGCAAAATACCGTTCTTTTTCCGCTTTCAAGCGTTTAAACTCGGCTTCGATGTCCTGCACATCTGACATCAACTGCTTATGGTTATCCCGCTCTCTATCCAGGCTATCCTTTATTTGCGTCAGACGGACAACCAACTGTTTTTTACCCTGTACGTCCTGTTTTTCCCAGTCGGCTTTTTCATCTTCCAACGATTTTTGTTGTTTCCGTTCTTGCACCAAACCGGCCCTGATCGCCGCTAACTCGGTTGCAAGCGTCTGCTCCCGAGCTTCCCAGTCTTTTTTGAGCTGCTCCAATTGCTTATTGCACGCATTCCCGGCATCCTGCTCTTGTTGCAGGTTTTGTTCGTTTTGATTGCGTAAACGCTGCAAACGATATTGAAGTTCGCCCAAGCTTTGCTCAATGTGAAGCAACTCATTTTCCAACCGGTTGAGCCGCTCTATTTTATCCCGCTCCAATTCGGTTTCCTGATAGGCACGGTATTCCTTATACCAATCATCCAGCGTTTCCATTTTCAATTCCAAAGCCAGGGAATCGCGGTTTTCATCAATGCAGTTCACCAGCATTTCGCGCAAGTCGGCAAAATCGGTGGAACGCATAAACATTCCGGTAACGATTTTCTCTATATCTTTCAACCGATGCCCGGCACTGCCGTTACAAAAACTGTAGCGCGCGACCAATTGACGTAATTCCTGGCCTTTCTTGTGCGGTAAATTCTGGATCACCGTGCGGTAATCGCTGCAGGCGGTAATCTGGTCGCTACAATTAATATGCCGCTTAAGAAAATGCGTACGCAGGCCTCGGCAAGAAACCGGATAATGCGATCCATCCCGGTGGGTTTCAATAAAGTCGTCCTTATCGAACCCCTTATCGACAAAGCGATAACACAGCCCTTCTTCATTGGGAGAGGCGTACATCAGCGCCATACAGGTTTGCTCATGTCGCTGATATTCAAAAATAATATAAGAAGACTCGTTAGGCAGGTAATGCTTGGCGAAACTGTCGGTAACCCGGCTTTTCGGCACTAACCGCCCTGGCCGTTCGCCGAAAAACAGCGGCACTAAGCGCAATAACGTGGTTTTACCGGCGCCATTAACGCCGTTAAGATTGGTATGTCCATCCAGGCGAACTTCCACCAATTCACCGGGTTTGTATGAATCAATGAGGATCAAGCGGTTTAATGAGTACATTTTATTTTCTATCGATTGATTACCGACTGTATTCAGTTGCAGGGAAATAAGGCGAATAATCTCCGTCGACTGAGTGCAGGTTGATATTGTTATTTTGTTGGCTTGGTCCGAGTCGCCAAATCGGTCATATTATCATTCCCGCGCTCCGTCGTGGGAATGATGACAATTGACACGCTCTTTGAGAGTATAAAAGTGTATGTTGCAGTTTTCCAGAACTTGACTGCGTCTGAGTACATCGAAAAGCACGAATGATTTGTTCCGCCCAAACCTTTGCGACATTCTGGCACGCGACAATATGTCACATTCCATTATCTATCATTTATCGCTAATATAATTGTAATTCTTGAGATGCAAACTTCCTCCTCGGAATTCAGAGTTTTATATCCTTATCTAATGCGGCCTAATCAGCCGCATTTTTTTTGCCTGCATGAATCGTAAATAACCAAAATAAAAGACATTTGTCCCTCTTATTTACCACGAAGACACGAAGTTTATGTTTTTTCTTCGTGCTCTTCGTATCTTCGTGGTGAGAAAAATGCGTAACTTAAGCATGTTCTTTTATGGAAATGGGCTTAAGGGGCGCATGGACAGACATCATCCGGGCATCTACTCTGGAATTTCGCCACTAATCGCCTCCAAAGGCGAAAAGAATTTTTGCCTAAAATAAAGCGCCACCTTGACCAATCCGATCAATACCGGAACCTCGACCAAAGGACCGATGACTGCGGCAAAAGCTTCACCGGATTGCAGCCCGAAAACCGCTACGGCTACCGCGATGGCCAACTCGAAGTTATTGCCGGCCGCAGTAAACGATAATGTAGCGCTAACGGGATACCCCGCTCCTGCTTTGGCCGACATATAAAACGTAACCAGAAACATGATCAGGAAGTAGATGACCAACGGTACGGCGATGCGCGCTACATCCATTGGCAGCTGCACAATATATTCGCCCTTGAGGGAGAACATGACCAGGATCGTAAACAGCAGCGCAATCAGGGTAATCGGACTGATTTTAGGCATGAACGTTTCCTCATACCATTGCAGACCCTTGCGCCGCACCAGGAAAAAACGCGTAAACATGCCGCCGAAAAAAGGAATACCCAGATAAATCAACACGCTTTTGGCGACTTGGATCATCGTAACCTGAACTTCAAGACCGGAAGCAATACCCAACCAATCCGGCAACACAGTGACGAAAATATAAGCATAAACGGAAAAGAACAACATCTGGAAGATCGAGTTGAACGCCACCAAACCTGCACAGTATTCGGCATCGCCCTCGGCCAGCTCGTTCCAGACCAGAACCATGGCGATACATCGAGCCAGACCGATGATAATCAACCCCACCATATATTCAGGGTAGTCCCGAAGAAAGATAACAGCCAGCGCAAACATCAGCACCGGGCCGATAATCCAATTCTGGATCAAGGACAGCAACAGAACCTTGGTATTCTTGAAAACGGTGGGTAGCTCTTCATAGCGCACTTTAGCCAACGGCGGGTACATCATCAAGATCAGGCCGATGGCGATAGGCATGGAGGTAGTACCCACCTGAAAACGGGTCAGCCATTGGGTGAAACTGGGCATGAAATAACCCAGCGCGATCCCGCCTGCCATGCTGATAAATATCCATAGCGTCAGAAACCGCTCTACGAACCCCAAACGCTTTGGAGCGTGGTCGAATTGTGTATTCATGGTCGTCTCTTCCCAATAGATGGGGGAATATCAGTAAAAAATATGCCCTGTATATCCGATTCTTTTATTCACCACGAAGACACGAAGAGCACGAAGTCTATATTTTTTCTTCGTGTTCTTCGTGTCTTCGTGGTGAGAAACAATGCGTAACAGTAGGATGATCTTGGATGGGAGCAGCCTTAAAGGGTTTCTGCGCCGATCTTGTTCAACGCCCCGGTCAATTCCGGCTCGGACATTGTTTCAACCGGCAACGCCAGAAACTGATGTATACGCTTTTCCAGGGCTGCATAGGTCGCCTCGAAAGCCTGCTCAATGACTTCAGGACTGCCGCTGACATGAGCAGGGTCCGGCAAACCCCAATGTGCCCGGACCACGTTATTAAGATAGACGGGACAAACTTCACCGGCAGCGCTGTCGCAAACGGTAATCGCAATATCGATGCCTTTATCGTCGAATTCATCCCAGGACTGACTGGAAAAACCTTCGGTTGGGATACCGTGACGTTTTAATGTCGCCAGTGCGTTGGCGTTTACCTTGCCGGTCGGATGACTACCGGCTGAGAAAGCTTGAAACCGGTCGCCGCCCAAATGATTAATAAGCGCCTCGCCCAAAACACTTCGGCAAGAATTCCCGGTACACAAGATCAGAATTTTTAACATGACTCACTCCCAATATTTATATATTCGAATAAACGAATATTATAGGGCAAAAAAATTCAGCCGCAATATTTGCTTATGTCGGGACGATCGTCCATTGCCTGTAAACGGCTGGCGTCTTTTTGCTGCTTGGCATGGGTAGCGAACTGTTTGGCGGTGATATCCAGAATTTCAAAAACCCAGGCCGGTAATTCAGGGTTAATTTGATAATACACCCACTGTCCTTCGCGACTGTCCAGCAGCAGATTGCTTTGTCGCAATTGCGCCAGGTGGCGTGAGATTTTGGGCTGTAATAAATCCAGTGCATGGGTTAACTCGCAAACGCAGAGCCGGCCTTCCGTATGCAGTAAAACCACGCAACGCAAGCGGGTCTCATCGGCCAGACATTTAAATAATGTTGTTGGTGTTATCATCATGAGTGCATCAGGAAAACTAGCCCAGCTTGAGTCCGACAAAAAAGCCGCCAACCCCGCTGACGCCCTTGCTGGTAATACTGGTCAGGCGATTAACCAAAAAGCCGCTGGAACTTTTTGCGGCTTCTGTGGCCGCGCTGGCGATATGTTGCAGTTTTTCATCAGTTATATTGATGATGTCGAAATATTCCGCAACAAACAATAGTACGATAGCCGCGCCTCCCAGAAATAACGCCGTGCGTAACATCTTTTTAGCAAAATAGCCGACAGCCAATCCGATAACGAACGGAGCGCCGACATTGCCGATCAAAAAGGTTGAGGAGAAAATGTCGGTAAAAGATGCTGTATCGACTGGATGGGTACTCATGGTTCTGAATTTCCGCTGTGCTGTGATTGAGATAATTTTTAGTCTTTGCTGCCACCGCTCATAGCTTTTTATTTCCACTAAAAACTACAAAAGCCGCATTAGCTCTTTCTGGCGATAAAAATGACCTATTGCTTATATTTTCCATTTTATCACTAAACTCAATCCTGTCAGAAAACAAAGCTATACCGCTATGCGAGCAGAAGCAGTCAGCCTGTTAGAATTCAGCAACGAATATCATAGCCATTAAAAAGCCTTATAAGCGTACAATATTTCCAATCCTTACCACAAAAGCCCCCTGCCAAATCCTTAGAGTATTATGTATTCAGTTGAAGTTTTTCCATGGAATAAAAATTTCGAAGTTGGAGTACCGCTGATTGATGAACAACATCAAAAGCTGGTTGATCTACTCAATGTGCTGGCCGGTCATCTGGCTTATCAAGCCGACATACCCACCTTGAACAAAGTCTTCAACGACTTGGCTGAATATGCTATTTATCATTTTCAGGCGGAAGAACGCGTGTGGCACTCTTTCTTTCCTGATGATGTCTGGGAAACGAAGCATAAAAATGATCACAGGAGATTTCTGGCGACAGTAAACAGAATAATGGCTGGAAAAACCGTCAGGCCGCTGGATGAAGTGATTGAGGAAATTCTCACTTTCCTGACCCAATGGCTGGCTTTTCATATTCTGGATACCGATATGCGCATGGCCAAGGTCGTGTTGGCGGTGCAGTCGGGTGTACCGTTAAATCAGGCTAAGGAGCAAGCCGATCAGGAGATGAGTGGGGCGATGAAAGTACTGATCGAAACCATGCTTTCGATGTACGACGCACTCTCTTCACGCACCATGCAACTGGCGAAAGAGGTTATTGAACGCCAGAAGGCCGAACAGGCAAGCTTGGACGCATTGGATCGCCTTCAGAAAATAGCCAGCCAGGTGCCGGGACTGGTGTTCCAGTTTCAGCTATTTCCTGACGGCAGTTCCTGCATTCCTTACGCCAACGAAGCCATTCGCACTATCTATCGGGTTAGCCCTGAAGAAGTCAGCGAAGATGCGACCAAGGCACTTGCTGCGTTGCATCCGGATGACCTGGAAAATTTCAAGACTTCCTTTAAAGTATCGGCTCGGGACTTAACGCCATGGCGGCAGGAATATCGCCTGAAGTTTGACGATGCATCGGTTTGTTGGTTGTTCGGCAATGCGCTACCGCAGCAGCAGACTGACGGATCGGTACTCTGGCACGGCTTCATTACCGACATCACTAAACATAAGCAGACCGAAGTGGAACTCCGCATCGCCGCCACGGCGTTTGAATTGCAGGATGCGATGCTGGTTACCGACGCCAATAATGTTATCCTCAAGGTCAATCAGGCCTTTACCCGGATCACCGGTTACAGCGCCGAAGAAGTCATCGGTAAAACGCCTAATTTACTGAGCTCGGGGCAGCATGACGAAGCTTTTTATGCATCAATGTGGGAGAGTATCAATCGCAACGACGCATGGCAGGGTGAAATATGGAATCGGCGCAAAAATGGCGAGCTGTTCCCTGAATGGCTTATTATCACAGCCGTCAAAGAACCCGATGAACAAAATAATCAAGTCAATCATTATGTTGCTTCGTTCTCCGATATCACTTCACGCAAGGCCGCCGAAGAGGAAATCAGGCAACTGGCTTTTTATGATCCACTGACCCAACTGCCTAATCGCCGACTTTTGCAGGAACGTCTTAAACACAGCATCGAAGTGGATCGGCGTGACGGTAAGCAATTGGCATTGCTGATGCTTGACCTGGATCGCTTTAAAGCGGTCAATGACAGTATGGGCCACTTGGCCGGTGATGAGCTGCTACAACAAGTCGCTGTACGTATCTCGGCAAGATTGCGTGACGTAGATATGGTAGCGCGTTTGGGTGGCGATGAGTTTGTTGTATTGCTCGAAGACATCGCACATGCAGAAGATGCTGCACGAGTGGCCGCGGAAATCATCTTCGTTTTAAGCAAGCCTTTTCACCTAACCCAAAGCAACGATGTCCAGATTGGCGCCAGCATCGGCATCAGCCTGTATCCTGAACATGGGGCGAGCTATGAGATACTCATGGATCACGCCGATGCCGCATTGTATCAAGCCAAGGATCAAGGTCGCGGCTGCTACGCCTATTTTTCTGAAGACCAAACGATTGCAGCCCGTGAACGGATTGCGTTGGAAACCCGGCTGCGGAGGGCGATCGAGCAAGGAGAACTGCGTGTTTTCTACCAACCGCAAATGGACATTGAAAGTGGGCGCATAGTTGGCGCCGAAGCGTTGGTTCGCTGGCTGGACCCGGTAGAAGGATTGATTCCTCCCCTCCGTTTTATCCCGATTGCCGAGGAAACGGGGCTGATCCTGGAAATTGGCGCATGGGTACTGCGGGAAACCTGTCGCCAAGGCAAGCAATGGCTGGATGCCGGGTTGCCGCCGCTAACCTTGGCGGTCAATGTCTCTCCCCACCAGTTCCGGCGCGGCGATATTAGCGCGTTAGTTGCTACAGCACTGACTGAAACAGGTTTTCCAGCTAAATACCTGGAGCTGGAAATGACGGAGAGTGGACTGATGGAAAACCAGGACAATGTTATGACGCTTCTGAACCAGCTGCGTGCTCAGGGCATCCGGCTTGCCATTGACGACTTCGGTACCGGTTTTTCGTCGCTGGCTTATCTGAAGCACTTTCCGCTGGATGTGTTGAAAATCGACAAGAGCTTTATCGATGATATTCCCCATCTTCAGGACGATATGGAAATTGCCGCGACGATTATCGCGATGGGACATATTCTGGGCTTCAAAGTCCTGGCCGAAGGCGTGGAAACACCGGAACAACTGGCGTTCTTACGGAAGAAAAAATGCGATTTGTACCAAGGTTACATCCTTAGCCCGCCGGTTTCAGCGGAAGCTTTTATTGAATTGTTACGAAACCAAAATTTTGATTAATTTTTAGTACGATGATCATGAAGTGTTATGTTTAATTCTTCATGATCATCGTGGTGTGATATCTGCCAAGTTACAGGTAGATAACTTCAGGCTTGCCTTCAGACGCAACCAGTTCGCCGATAGTAACAGCCGCTTCGCCCAGTTGGGCAAGAGTTTCCAGCGTTGTCCGCTCATCTTCGGCAGCAACGCAGACTATCATGCCGATACCGCAATTAAAGGTAACTAGCATATCTGCTTCAGAGACATTACCTTTTTCCTGCAACCACTTGAAAATATCCGGGAACTCCCAAGAGGCAAGATCAATATGTGCGTTGGTGTCTACCGGAAGTACCCGAGGCAGATTCTCGGTTAATCCGCCGCCGGTAATATGCGCAAACGCGTGTACCGGCACTTTATCCAGCAACGACAACAACGATTTAACGTAGATTTTGGTCGGTTCCAATAAGGCGGCACCCAACGTTTTGCCATTGAACGTATCGGTCAGCGCTGAATGACTGTGAGTAATGATTTTCCGGATTAATGAATAACCGTTGGAATGCGGGCCGGATGACGCAATGCCGATCAGCTTGTCGCCGACTTTGACTTTGCTGCCGTCAAGCACTTTGCTTTTTTCCACGATACCGACGCAAAAACCGGCCAGATCATACTCGCCATCCGCATACATGCCCGGCATTTCTGCTGTCTCGCCACCGACCAGTGCCGCGCCTGCCAGCTCACAACCTTTACCGATGCCATCGACAACCGCTGCGGCGGTATCGACATCGAGCTTGCCGGTGGCAAAATAATCAAGGAAAAATAAAGGCTCTGCGCCTTGAACGATAATATCATTGACGCACATCGCAACCAGGTCGATGCCGATAGTGTCATGAATTCCCAACTCATTGGCCAACTTTAACTTGGTGCCCACGCCATCAGTACCTGAAACCAGAACAGGATGCTGATAACGGTCCAGCGGCAGTTCAAACATCGAACCGAAACCGCCTAAACCTGCCATGACGCCTGCCGTCCGTGTTCTGGCAGCAATAGGCTTGATGCGTTCAACTAATGCATTACCGGCCTCAATATCAACGCCGGCACTTTTATAATTCAAGCTTTCTTGATTTTGTTCGCTCAATGTGGTGTTCTCTTGCTAAAATTTAAACTTCCGATATTGTACAAGACATCATCGGTTTTGTCTGAAGGATATGAATATGTGTAGGCTTTATCTATCAGGTGTTGCCGTAGCGTTTGTGCAAATGTTTCGGCAAGTTAAAATAATAATTAATGCAGTTCCCTGTCATACAGGAATCAACCGAAACTGCCCATGACAACACAATGTCTTTTTCGAGGAGTGGATATGAACGTAACAAAAATGCTTAGCCCTATACTATTTATTGCAGCGGTATTACTGACCGACACAGCAATGGCCTATGATCCAGGTAAAACAGACGAGATTTGCAAAAAACCCCAATTTAGAGACTTCAATCTTCCTATCTATAAAGAACCGGAAAAAACCGAAGTTCCGCCTGAATCTACGCTGTCCTTTCTGGTCTCGCCTTGGGTTAATCCGGACACCATCAAATTGACGATTAAAAATCAAAATCTCGAGCATACCGTTGAAAGCAACAGCAGTTTTCACCGGGTCAAAGCTAAACTGCCCGCGGCTTTAAATGGAACTTTTGTCAGGATCAATGTCAAAGCCACAGCAACATTAGGGTGTTATGACCAAGCCGGATGGTTGCTTAAAATAGCCGATAAATAACGCTTTATCCCTGAAATTCAATAAAGCACCTTGTCACTCTTTTCTGCCCAAATATTAAAAGGTTGCATCGCATTCGGCAGGCTTAAATGCAACATGGCAATGCGACGTTCATGCGGCAAAACAGAAATCTCATCATAAATGAAGCTGTCGTCAAAGTTGGCGGCAGCGGCATCATGCCTGCTACAGGCAAAATAGACTTTTTCGAGCCTCGCCCAGTAAATTGCACCTAAGCACATCGGGCAGGGTTCGCAGCTGGAGTATAGAATGCAGCCCTGCAACTGGAAGTCATGCAGTTTTTGACAGGCCAGTCGTATAGCCATCACTTCCGCATGAGCGGTAGGATCAAGCGCAGTGGTGACCTTGTTGCCGCTGGCGGCAATCAGCCGGTTATCTTTTACGATAATCGCCCCATAAGGCCCGCCCTGCCCTGACTTCGCATTTTCCACCGCCAGATCAATCGCTTGCTGCAAAAACTCTTCATGCATCTATAAACCTAAGGGGTTGTTTGGATCGATGCCCTCCATAAAAGGCAGGCCGCGTTCCTGATGGGTCAGTTGATATATTTTTCCCAGCCAATTGTTGAATACCGCTTTTGCGGTGTCGCCCCAAGTATTATCAATATGTTCCAGAATCAGGTTTTCCGGAAACTCCTCCAGCCTCTGCCCGTTCTGCTTGGCTGACCTGACCTGCTGCTCATAACGGACCAAAATCTGCTGAACCGCATCATTAAAATAATTTTCCGGAAACGGCGGATAGTCATCCCTTTCGGCGCGGTAAAAGCGCAGGACTTCGCGCTTGTATTCTTTCAACAGGCTGATGTCGTCATATTCAGGATGCCCCTGAAAAAACACAATGCGAAACCCATCCGGGCTGACGGCAAGATGCACACCGGCTTCATTGCTGACGGCTAGAACTCTAAGTCCATGCCGTTCCATGTCACTCTGGAATATTTCATTAAAGCGGGAATGAGGCACATCAAAACGGGTATTGATTTCGGCAACCAACGGATGGGTTCGATTGGTCAACTTGTGCGAAAACACCCCCCAGCGCTTGGCCGGCAAGCGGCTACGCTCAATGCCGTAATAGTATTGAATCAAGGCATGGGTAGCCAAGCACGAACACAGTATCGAAGTGACATTTTCCTTGGCCCAGAAAAAAACCTCGGTCAACGGTTGCCAGAAATCTTCTTCAGGCAAGCTGGGATGAGTCACATTGGCGCCGCTGATGATCAGCGCATCAAGACCGTCCCGTTTGATTTGTTCGAAGGGTTCGTAATATTTAGCGATATGGGCCTGTGCTTCCGGGCTTCTTTTCAGCCCTTCAATGGTAAAAGGATGAACATGGAATTGAACAATCTGATTACAGGCTCCGACCAATCGAAAAAACTGCCTTTCCGTCGCTTCCAGGGCTGCATCCGGCATCATGTTGAGCAGACCGATATGCATTTCCCGTATGTCCTGATTACTGGCTCGATCAGGGTCTAATATTTCCTCACCTTCTTCGCGAAGGCGCTGAAAGGTCGGTAAATCGGTATGAGCAACTAAAGGCATAATTCGACTCCGTTCATATCATTGCTGAGCAGCCAGCGCATCAGCGACAAGCCGGATAAAATCATCCTCGCCTTTAACGGTGGCGACATCATTCGCATCGATGGTATAGCCGTATTGATCGGCGATAGCCTGATAGCGGGGTAAGCGGGATTTGAACAACTCGGGAAACACCCAGGAAACAAAATCATCCGGCTCCATAACATCGGTAGACGAATAGTTTTTAAGCTTCATGAATTCGGCGATTTTTTCATCAAGAAACTCTTCCCGATAATAAAGCGGCTTGGGATCGGACTTGGCACGTTCAATAATGGTTTGCTCCAACGCCGGCGGTATTTTGATATAGACAATCAATGTATTTTCCGCCAGCGTTTCCAGCACCTCGGGGCTGTCCAGCTCGCAAACGCTGCCGCCCGCATCATTGACAAAATGCTCGTAGCCGTAAATGTCTACCGCTTTATAAATAAACTCCGGCACATCGTTCATCGCCGCAATCTCAGCCTGATGATGCAGTTTTTGCCGGCGCTTGAATTCCTGTAAAGACAAACCACCCAAATCAGAATTGCCGAGCTTGCCGAGAAAACTGGAAACCGGAGCCAGATTATCAACCGTTATCTTGTTGCTGATATGGATAGAGTCGGAAAGCAACAACTCCCGCAAAAACGGAACGCGCATGGCCTGACGCTTAATGTTGTCCAGGATCGGCTCTTCCAGGTATTTTGTGCCGATCCGGTAATCGCCCGAATAATGAAACCATTTCGCTTTGGGCAACTTATTGGCCAGCGTGGTTTTTCCCGCGCCGGACATTGCCAGCAGGGTAATGCGTTTTGTTTTCCAGTCCAGGAATTCCTGAGGACTCATTTTCATGTGATGGTTTCCTAATTAATCCAGGTAGTCTTCGATATCCATATCTTCAGGATTGGGTCTGTGTTCGTCGGGATCGCTGTAGCCCAGGTCGTCGCTTTCAAGATCGTCAAAAGGCGCGCTCCAGTCTTCAGGGTCCTCAATATAATCAAAAGTCGAGCTATACCAACTATCATGATCATATTCGCCAATATCCCCATTAAGGTATTGGACTTCAATGGAGTCGTCGCCGTCTTCAACCGCGATGACTTTAAATTTCAGATTGTTTTCTACATCCTTGTACCAACTGCCGATGATGGGGTCTGCTACTGTGGTCATGATTATTCCTCAATGCTTAACTAGGGTGTTTCGATACAAAATATCTAAAGGTAAGTGATATTACTAACAATGCTAAAGAAAATACAAAAGTATTTTGTATGGGCCTGGGCTGATTCATCTACGGCCTTTTGTTTGAAGTCTACGTTAAAGCCTGTTCTAACGCTGCTTTAGAAGCGTTCAGGCATTATATTTATAAAGGAAGCTCTACGTTCTTGCAAGAATTTGACGCGGCTTGAATGTAAAAACAATAGCCCTCCTTACCTGTCCGAATGTTTATTCAGCGCAGCCAATAATCCGCTGCCAATCGCGTGAATATGGGCTGTCCGAACCATTGAGACATGAACCGCCTGAAACTGCCACGAGCGGAGCAGCAATCATTAGCCGAATTATAGAAATGCATAATGTCCTTCCCTCACTATATTGTCTATTACCGTCACAGCTCCATTCCGCCAAAACACAAAACTGTGACAACAAGACTACAATATATTCTGGAAAAAACTTGAGGGGACGACATCCATGGAACTGCGCTGTATCGAACAGAGTGACTAAAATATGTGGACATTGAGCGTGTAACAAACCAAACTTCTCACCCGAAACAACCTACTTAAAAAGCTAGATACATTTTTAGTAAATTCAAACGTCGAAAAATCGCAAATACTAATCCCTGGAATATCACGCTCCATGCCTATTTTTTGTTCTTAAGATCATAGTAAGGCACGGGCAGTAATACGCTGACAAAAAAATTGCACGTAATGAAATATGGAGAAAAATAGCATGAAAAAGAATTGTGGCGTGCCATCTGTTATGTCACCACTATCTTACTCTAGCAACAAACCAATCTTTTTCTATCTGGTTATACCGCTGTTGTTTGGAATATTGCTAGGAGATTGGCTAGGGATCGATATATCGACCCCGGCTGCTCAGCACATAGGTTTGTTAAGATTTATTCAGAAAGCAGGCATTGACATTCATACGAAATCGATGATTTTTGTGTTGTATCTGATATTTTCGCCCTATGCCTTGTATTATTTTTTTAATTGTAGAAAAACAATTGTCCTTAATTCAGACCCTCTAAAAGTAGCAAGCACCAGCCGTTTGTTGATTTTGACATTAGGCACACTACTTATGATTCTAGTGTTTTATGCATTAGTTTTTATTGGTCCGCATGAAAGCTATATTGCCAAACCGGATCGTAAAATACGATCTCTAATCGCTTTATCTCAATGGGATATTTCGTTTGCAGTTTTTGTCGGAGGAATGATCTTTGCGGGAATGGCTTCCCTATATGCGCCATTTATGTTCATTAATGAGCTTCTACTTCGTCTAAAAAAACGAATGAGTCGTATCGGGCTTAGTAAGTAATACAGCAAATTCAACATCATCTTTTACGTACATATAAAAACGGAGATAAACATGCCTACCGAAACAAGCTCCAGCTCAATTATTTTCACTCAAGAGCAATTGCAGAATGCTGCTAGTACCTACCGTGGCGCAGTTTTTGATTTTTACGAAGGCTACACCAACACTTACAATAGGCTGGTTCAAGCGGGTGTTGATGCTCAACAGGCTTCAATTAACGGTTTAGGGAAAAATGTCAGGTCTTGAATTATGCATAACCAAGTTGTTTTGAAGAAATGCACAATTCAAAACCTGACACTTTTTACAATGATGCTAACGTCATCTGAGTGGCACTGGCTATGACTTGCTGGTAAGTGGGATTGCGAATGATGAAATATAGAGGAAAAACAGGCATGAAAAAGAATGGTGATACGTCTTCTAATGCCAAAATATCGGACTCCGCTCCTATTTTATTCCTAAAGAAAATAATAAACATATTTGGTAAGAGCTTATTAATTTTAATATTTATTGTTTTAATATCCTTATTTGGACCTAGATTTATATATTTTTATGAGCGTGGAATTTACTACGGTTACGATCTTGTTCTTGAATATAAAATAGCTAAAGCTATCGACAAGGTTAGACAATCTAGAAATTTGCAGCCTATATCTTTACAAGATTTTAGTAATAAGAAAATCGTAAGGGCTTGCGCTCAGTGGCCATATGCAACTCAAGCACATTTTGAAGAACGAATTGGCGAGAAGGTAAACGGTTTTAATGAAACGTCTGACCATGATGGATACCTGTTATGGTTGTTTTTTTTAGATGGTTCGACATCTCGTGTACGCATTCCAATGAGATTGTGGAATGATGAAACGATGAGTTACCTAAATGATAATAAAGGACTTTGTACAGAAAAAAAACTAGAAGTTTCATTCAAATTAGGTAGCAAATTATTTCCTGACGTTATCTACTTCTTTTTTCAATGAGGATAATTAAATGAGTGAATTTATTGCAGATGCATTAACCACAATATTAGGCACAAACATAACATCACCTGGTGATTCAGCGGCTATTGCCAATAGTTTGGGAGGATTTCCAGTTACAACTGGATACCGCAATGACGCATATGATGCATTTAGGCATGCCTATGGCAGTGCATTGTTATCGGAACATTCTTCAGACGCTATATCAAAACTTGGTATGGACTATCATGAAGCAACCCACCGTGATCCAGATCCAGTTATAGCTGCTACAGAAGAAAACATGGACAAGTTCAACAACAACGTTGGAAGAGAAGAATACCACCGTTGGCAAGATGCAAAAGATACAGGGCAAACCACCGATTCACTTGAAAAATGGATATATGACCGCGTTAACGAGGGGAAAACTATCAATAATCCACTTGATCCGAATGAAGCCAGAAAATGGTCAGAACCATCCACTTGGGATAACATTAAAAATACGATTAATGATACTTTCACCAAATCCCAAACCTTCGTCCCCCCTCCAGTCCGCCGCGACCCGCTTGTTCTCGACCTTAACAACAACGGAATCGAGACCGTCGGCATCAACACCGCATCGCCCATTCTGTTCGACCAAAACGCGGATGGCGTAAAAACCGCCACCGGCTGGATCAACGCCAATGACGGATTGCTGGTCTGGGACAGAAACGGCAACGGCACGATAGATAACGGGCGCGAATTGTTTGGCGACTCCACCATCAAATCCGATGGCTCACTGGCGACCGGCGGTTTCAATGCCTTGGCCGACCTCGACAGCAACCACGACGGCATTGTCAATGCACAAGACACCGACTTCGCCGGTCTCAGAGTCTGGCGTGACCTCAACCAGGACGGCATCAGCCAAAGTAATGAACTGTCCACCCTCAAATAACTGGGGTCAGAAATAACTGGGGTCAGAGTAAACTTAAGTCATTCATCTGCCTTTTTCTTCCTCCAGCCAACGGGTCGCCCCATCTTTTTTGGTGTCATTCTCCGTCCGGTCAAACTTTCGATTTCCGCTTCAAATCGCCCATTGCCAAATGCCATACCTTTATTTGCCGCAAGCCGAATATCTTCCAGCAATTTTCCCTCGATATGATGTTTAAATAATTCACGATACCTTGACTGCCGCTCTATTGGCTCACTGCCTAACGCAAGGTACACGGGATGAGGTGTACACAACTCCGATATTTTTCCCAAAGCATTTATCGGGTAACTCGACCAAGCATAATCTGAGGGTTGTTCCACCATCCCTGCTCTGACCGGATTTAACTCAATATAACGATAAAGTTGTAACAGGTAACCTTCTTCCTGTACCAGACAAGATTTAAATCGGCCTTCCCAAAGCGTCCCTGTCCGCTTGTAGCTAAAATTGAAATATCTCACATAGCGCCTACCCAGCGATTGCATCATCTGACTGACCGCATTCTCGACTCTCGGTGTGCACAGCAGATGCACATGGTTGGTCATTAATACCCAAGCATGAATATCTACCTGATATTTTTTAGAGTAGTCTTTCAGCCAACCCGCATAAGCCGCAAAATCTGGTTCACCGCCAAAGCACACCTGTCGATTATTGCCACGTTGAATCACATGCTGGGGTATCCCAATTGGACACACTCTGGACAGTCTTGCCATTTGTTTTACCCGAAATTAAAGAGTAGGCGCAGTATAGCAGAATTTAAGTTTACTCTGACCCCAGTTACTCGGGTAATATTTCTACACTTGGTTTGCTTCCTGAAAACCTTGAAGTGGTCAGGGATGACCACAACTTTCAGGATAAAAAAGGGCCAAAAAGAAAGACCTGGTTTTATTCACCGCAGCTAATAATCCGCTACCAAGCCTGCAAATACGGTCAAGCCGAACCATCCGGTAACTACCATACTCGGAACAACGAGTTATCAGTGGCATTATAAAAATTCAGGAAATATATAATGTAAACCTCCTCTTTGTGCCCAAGCTGTTTTATCCATCATTTGCCATCAGAACTCCATTCCGCTTAGAAACAAAACTGCGCCAACTAGACTACAGCACATTCTGGAAAAAACGTAGCCGATACAGAGATTAAAAAATATGATTACCATCACAAAAATATAGACATTGAGCGTGTATCAAGCCAAACTTCTTACTCGAAGCAACCCACTCAAAAATCTAGATACATTTTTAGCAAATTCAAATATCAAAAAACCTCCCTGGAATATCAAGCTGCGTCCCTATTTTTGTTCGTCCCTATTTTTGTTCTTAACATCATGATAAGGCACGACCTTGATACGCTGACAAAAGAAATTGCGTATATGGAGGAAAGTAGGATAAAAGAATCATGGTACGTCCCGATGAATATTGGCAAATATACAAAAGCTAGCAATGCCGAGAGCTATTACCCCTAAAAAATTGAAAGGTTACACCGAATGTCTGAACCAAAAAAAAATACGCATCCCTTCGCACACACGGTATATACAAAATGTTTCTTCGCAGCTTATGCATCATTTTTATTGCCCATTTTTTCTCTGCATTCAACGGCAGGAATTAGGATTCTTGTCGATGCCACAACGCATTTTCTATGGCCGCTATTAATTGCGATATATATATTCAAAACCATCCCTGGATCATTAAGAGAGTTCTTTTCGGAATTCCGCATTTCCATTAGCGGTTTTCTTATGTTTGTTTTTTTGGGGTTTGCATTTGCTTGCTTTTATGTATATATCAACAAATTTAATTATTCGGGAATCAACCAAAATATTCCTTTTTTAAAATCCATTAATTACTTGGTTATCAGCAAGATGGGTTTTTGGGGCGTACTTTATTTGGCAAGCACAGCAGCCATACATGAGGAATGGCTTTACAAATGGATCTTAATACGCTGTTTTGAAGGCAAAACCAAACTCTATAAACCTATTCTGATTGCATCGCCGCTATTTGCTATAACGCATGCTTCTCAAGGATTTACAGCCGTAATCGTAACGGCAATATATTCAATGATAACGTTACTTTATTACTATAAAAAACGTAATCTCTTTAACCTTATAACCATGCATTTTATAGCGGACCTGTTTCTTTTTTCATTCATGCTGGCGTGGATATCTAAATAATTACGAGCAAATACGGCTTAAAAAATATTTATTTGATGTAAAAACAAGAACCGCGATATTTGAACGCAGCCAATTTAATTTTACTGATACATTTTGGAGAGAATAAGATGACCGATAAAGTTGTTATACACGCAGTTAATGGAAGTGATTCGCGCCTCATTGAATATAATGATCATGTTATTGGCACTATTAGCCCCGAGGGTGTATATCAGGGCACACCACTTACTGGCGTCGCTAATGCTGACGGGACAATTACAATAATGCATAACGGTGAGCAGATTGGAACTATTACCACGCCTAACTCCGCTAGTTCTACTCCTATTCAACCCGGTGATGTTATTACGATTAGTCCTCCCCCTGCACCCAGCAGCCCTATCGGTGGTCCTGTCGGTGATGCAATGCTTTATTTGCTTCGCGCACTAACTGGTATTTTTGAGGGTCCCCCGCCTGAACAACCCGATAACAATACTCCGGTGAGCGGTGATATACGAGGCGCGATTGAAAAATATCTCCAGGACATCGGTGACTTATTGTTGCCTGCTAAGGCTAATGCATCGGGAACACCTTCCAGTTCAGGTTCAGGTTCAGGTTCAGGTTCAGGCTACGGTTCTGGTTCCGGCTTCGACCCCTTGGCCAACAGCAAATACGGCGACTCCCAAACTTTTGTTCGCCCGCCAGTCCGCCGCGACCCGCTTGTCCTCGACCTCAACGACAACGGTATCGAGACCGTCGGCATCAACACCGCATCTCCCATTCTGTTCGACCAAAACGCAGACGGCGTCAAGACCGCCACCGGCTGGATCAGTGCCAATGACGGCTTTGTGGTCTGGGACAGGAACGGCAACGGCACGATAGATAACGGGCGCGAATTGTTTGGCGACTCCACCATCAAATCCGACGGTACGCTGGCGACCAACGGCTTCAATGCCTTGGCCGATCTCGACAGCAACCACGACGGCATCGTCAATGCACAAGACACCAACTTCGCCAGCCTCAGAGTCTGGCGTGATCTCAACCAGGACGGCATCAGCCAAAGCAACGAACTATTCACCCTCGACGCCTATCAGATAACAGACATTAATCTTAGCAACACCACCGTCAACACCGCGCAAGGCAACGGCAACATCCTTACTGAAACCGGCAACTATATCCATAGCGGCGGAGCTACGGGGTTGGCTGGCGTTATTAACCTTACCGAAAACCCTTTCTACAGCCAATTTACAGACGCCCTTCCGCTGACTGAGCAAATACTGGCACTGCCCGATATGCGAGGCGCCGGCATGGTCAGGGGCTTGAGAGACGCCGCCGCCCGCTCACCTGAACTGGCCTCAACCCTCAGCCGATATGCCGCCGTCACCAGCGATATACAAAAATCCATGCTGGACAATCTGCTCAGCCAGTGGTCGGCGACCAGCACATTTACCACCACCGCAGCCCGTGCAGCCACTTTGACCAACGGCGTCAGCCACACCTCCATCACACTCGAAGGCATAGCCGCAGGCACACCCGCCTATGCCGCCTTCATGGACAAACTCAGCCTGGTTGAAAAAATCAATGGCCGGACCTTCCAAGAACTGCCAGCCGATCCCAGCGCAACACTCAGCTACACCATTTTGCACGAACAACAAGTGCTGATTGAGCAAAGCTATCAAGCGTTAAAAAGCTCCGTTTATGACAACCTACTGGTACAAACACGTTTCAAACCCTATCTCGACGCGATCACTTTAGAACTCAATGCCGACGGCATCAGCGTAGATACCAGCGGTATAAATACAGCATTGGATACACTCAGCCTCACCGACGCCAAAAGTGCACTACTTGACATGTTGGAACTCAACCGCGTTGAGGGGCAAAAGCTTCAGTCATTTGGATGGAGCGGAGTAGACATAGACAGGCTTATTGAATATGCAGGAAAAGTTAGCCTCGACCCGCAGTTGCAAACAGAATTGAACAATTGGCATATACACATCGGCAGCGGAACAGTAACGGCTGTGGCTGGGGATGTTTATGTCTTTGGGGAGAGTGGAAATGATGTTTTGAATGGTCCAAGTAGTGGTAATGATGTAATTAGCGGTGCCGCTGGTAATGATACGATCAATGCAGGTATTAGCAATGACACCATATACGGAGGTAGTGGTAACGATACCATCACCGACAGCAACGGCAACGACACGATTGACGGCGGAGCCGGCGATGACGTAATCAACGACCAAGGTTCCGGCACGAATATACTGCGCGGCGGCGACGGCAACGACACGGTGACTTTCAGCGGTGGCGCCAACAATACCGTCGAAGGCGGTGCGGGCAACGACTTGATCCAGGTGTATGCCTCGACTCAAGCCAACTACAATTACACCAACACTTTTACCGGCGGTGCCGGCAACGACCGCATCCAGAGCGGCAGCAGCGCCGATACTTATCTGTTCAACCGGGGCGACGGTCAGGACACGATCAGCGACTATGACTACTACAACGCCAACAAGACCGACAAGCTGGTGTTCGGGACGGGGATTGCGGCAAGCGACCTGATGGTCAGCCGTTCGGGCGTTAATCTGGTAATCAAGGTCAACGACCCGGCCAATCCGACCGCTACCGATCAGGTCACCGTTGAAAACTGGTATGGAAGCAGCGCTTACCAGATCGAGCAGGCCCAGTTTGCCGACGGCAGCAACCTGAGTGCGGCCCAGCTATCGGTGTTGGGCAATATCATCTACGGCACTGAAAACACGGATACCCTCACCGGCTTTACCGACAACAATATTATCTATGGGTTAGGTGGTAACGATACCATCACCGACAGCAACGGCAACGACACGATTGACGGCGGAGCCGGCGATGACGTAATCAACGACCAAGGTTCCGGCACGAATATACTGCGCGGCGGCGACGGCAACGACACGGTGACTTTCAGCGGTGGCGCCAACAATACCGTCGAAGGCGGTGCGGGCAACGACTTGATCCAGGTGTATGCCTCGACTCAAGCCAACTACAATTACACCAACACTTTTACCGGCGGTGCCGGCAACGACCGCATCCAGAGCGGCAGCAGCGCCGATACTTATCTGTTCAACCGGGGCGACGGTCAGGACACGATCAGCGACTATGACTACTACAACGCCAACAAGACCGACAAGCTGGTGTTCGGGGCAGGAATTGCGGCAAGCGACCTGATGGTCAGCCGTTCGGGCACCAATCTGGTAATCAAGCTAGTGTTTAATTGCATTAATAGCATTAGATATAGGTTATAGTTGGCGTTATGCCAAGAAAAGCCCCAGAAATCGTCCTAACAGAAGAACAAAAAGCCCAGCTTGAAAAAGTAACGAGAAGCCATAG
>Ga0208884_100259_pt1 | contig 27274 bp, 30 predicted proteins | sample LakWasMet68_HOW9_2_FD_183898 | JGI IMG/M metagenome (GOLD analysis project Ga0208884, IMG submission 183898) | Freshwater sediment methanotrophic microbial communities from Lake Washington under simulated oxygen tension - Sediment Metagenome... | ecosystem: Environmental > Aquatic > Freshwater >... | reverse complement strand
GAGGAACAGCAGGCGCCAGGACAGGCGGGCACGTGGTGCACCGTTGCGGGTGGCGCGGGCCTTGCTCTGCTCATTGGCCAGCATGTAGGCGCATTCGCCCGCCACCTTTCCCTCCACTTGCGCCAGCTCGTCCAGGATCAGCGTCGAATCACAGTGCTGCGCTGCGATGGCCTCAAGCGCGTTGTCGGTGGTGCGCCAGCGCTGCAGGTAGCTTGCGCCCCCGTACACGCTGGCCGCCAGGCGCAGGGCCGTGGTCTTGCCTGAGCTGCTGTCGCCGCGAAAGTGAAACCCCCCGCTTTCCATGCCGGCCAGGCGCAGCATGGGGCCGGCAAAGGCGCAGGCCACCGCGAACACCAGCCGGCTATTGCCCACGCACAGGGCGCCGATGCGCTCACGCCAGGCGGGCACATCGTGGCGCACGCGGAAAGTGTTTTCCATCTGGCTGTCGGACTGAAAAACGATGCGCTCGGCATCGTCGCCGATGGTTTCATGGGGCAGCACAAAGGCGCGGCCACCGTCCGCCGTAGGGTGCCAGCCAATGCGGTCTGTGCAGGATGCGAATGCGCCGGGCTGGCGCGTCTGTATGAACTCGGTTAAGCGGTTGCGAGCAGCGGGCGCGGTGGCGATGCGCAGGCCCATATTGAGCAGCACGCCACGGTATTCGCCGCCGTCGCCGCTCAGCATGCGGGCGGGCATGGCCCATTGTTTTGCCTTGCCAAGCGGGTCAGCAAAGGCCAGCAGGTAACCCCAGCCAGCGCCGTCCTGGTCGCGCGTCACGGCCCCCACTTCCAGGCGCGAGCACAGCCACAGCGGGCGCGATTCGTTGCCGTCCTTGTCACGCCCAAGGAACCACACGCCGGAATCGTCAGCGATGAAGGGATCTGTTTTGCTGCTGACACCCTCCGCACCAGCACCGGAACCAGCCCCGGAACCAGTCCTCGAGGCGCCGCCATCGATGCGCGGCTGGCGCTTCTTTGCCGGGCTGGTGGTGTTGGCACTGCTCTGCACCTGCTGCCCCTGGTGCGCCTGTACCGCTGCCGCGATGCAAGCGCCCACCGCGTTCAGACCATGGGCAGCATGCAGGTCGTTGAAGTCGAAATTGGCCGGCGCCTCACTAGCAGGCAACGGCGCAGGGAACACGGCCACACCCTGCACCGCACGCGCTGCCGCCATGGCCTTCACGCGGCCCGTGTTGGTGCGCGTTCTGGCCTCGGTAGCGCAGTCGTCATCACCGCACAGCACCAGCAGCGCAGCCGGGTACTGGTGGCGCAGGGCCTTTGCCACATGCAGCAGGTTGCCCGCATCAAAGGCCACCGCAACAGGGCGCCCGGTGGCTTCGTGCAGGCTGGCAGCGGTGGCGTAGCCCTCGGCAATCAACAGCACAGCGGCGCCGGCAGGGTCGCCGCACCAGTGCCAAAGGCCAGACTTACGCCCACCCTTCAAAAACAGTTTGTCGGGGCCAGCAGCCGGGCGCTCAGGGGCGATGCTCTGCACGTTCCACAATGCGCCGTTCTGATCGCGCAGCGGCACCAGCACAACGCCATCTGGCATGAAGCGCACGCCGTGCCCATGCACGCCCTTGCGGGCCAGGTAGGGGCTGGCGCCGGCTTCGCTGGCGCTCTGCCACAGCTGGGCGGCTTCGCGGGCGGCTTCGGCCTGCACCACCCGCCGGCGATCCAGTTCTTCACGCTGGCGCTGCTCACGTTCACGCTCTATGCGGGCCTGCTCGGCACGGTTTGGCGGCGTGGCCACTTGGTCAGGCTTGGGCAGTGTGAAACCGTTTTGCTTTGCCAAGCGCAGCAGCGAGCCAATTCCCACGCCGCCGCCCGGTTTGACGCTGCGCCAGGTGCTGCGCGTCGCTGCGGCATCGTGCCCGTCGGCTGTAGCGCTCCAGGTTTCGAACAAGTCCAGGCCCGTATCGTCCGGAAATTCTGACTTGATCGCCATGGCCATTTTTGACCAGTCGTCACGTGGCAGGCCGGCTGGAATGTGCGCCAGGGCGGCGCGGATCAGATCGAAGGTGATCGGGGTTTTCATGCACCCCGATCTACTGCAGGATGTTCCCCGCCCTGTTCCAAATCAGTAGCCAAATCGAGCAAATCGCAGGCACGCCGCAGGGCGGCGTCGTTCGTCAGGCCTATTGCCGCTGGTGGCCGCCCAGCTTCCCCGGTGACATTGCCGATCAGGGTTCTGGCCACGAACCGCAGAACGGCAGTCACAACCCGGACGCTAGACGGGGACTGAGCGTTGTCCATGACCGCTGCGTAGACCTCTCGCATCGGCATGGTGGCCAAAAGGGAAACATCGATCGCGTCGGCATCCGGCCGTTTAAAGTTGATTACGTTGTTCATGGGTGCTTACCTCACAGAAGAAGTGTTTCTCGCCACGGCAAGCGCTTGCACGAAGCCTTCCAATGCGGCTTCGCCCTGCCCGTTGGTAGGTACGCCGAAGGAGCGGCCCCCTTCGAGCTTGAGTTCGATAACGCGCGTCACTGCTACGCCAGAAGACCGCCCGCCGCTCGCTGTTTCGGCCGGCGTCTTTGCTACAGAAGGCTGGGCAGCGGCCCCGCCCCCGGCAGCATCGCCCGTGCCCTGCTTGCCCGCGTTCTGCCGGGCCTTGTCAATCACGGCCTTGCTGATCGCCTCGTTCACTACAGAAAACCAGTCCTTGCTCGGGCCATTGATGCCGTTCTTGCCTGCCATGCCGGTCGGGTGGCCGTTCTGGAAATACTGGTCCATCAATGCAATGGCCTCGGCTTCACTAAGCCCCGCTGTCTTGGCGGTCTGGAACACATAGGAGCCAGTCGGGACAGACATCTCCTGGCGCTTGCCATTGGCGTCCAGGGTGAAACCGTCCTTGTCGATATTCCACTTTTTGCGATATGCCTCCGCGGCTCTCTCGGCAGCGGCGGCCTCGCGTTCGAGCAGCGCGATCTGGCGTTCCGAATATTTGGCGCTCATGGCGTACTTCATGAGAATCCGGTCCATCGCGTCTTCCTGCGCTTGCATGGCCTTCTGGTTTTCGCCACGCGAGGTGTTTTCGTTGCGCTGCGCGCGAGCTATATCGTCATGTGCTGCACTGCCGTCCTTCAGCGCCTTCAGCTCGCGCTGGCGCTGCGCCAGCACCGTTTCAATGGCGTCTGCCTGCTTGCGCTTTACCTCAGCACTCTCACGCAGCAACTGCTGCTCTGCTGCCAGGGCGTCGGTCCATTTGCCCTCAAGCACCAACGCTTCGATCTTCTTGGTAGTCACCGCATCGAGCGCATCGGCTTCATCCCTAAGTTGCGTGGCCACCAGCTTGGTGCTGGCTATCTCGATCTCTTTTTGCTTGATGCGCGCTTGGGTTGCCGCATATTCGTTCTGGTCGTAAATGGCCTTGTTTTCCGCCGCCTTCGCCTGCGCCATGGCAAGCTCAAGCCCCACGCGTTCGAGCTGTTGCGCCGACACCTGTGCTGCTGCCTTACGCTGTTCAGCAGCGACGGCATCATTCAATGCGTCGTTGTAGAGCCGCTGCGCCTCGGCAGCGCGGCGCTTGGCTTCTGCCACCTGTTGGTCGGTGGCAAGGCCACGCCTGCGGTCGCTCTCAAACGCTTCCTGCACCACGATGGCCTGCTCCAAGGCCACGCGCAAGGCGCCCACGGCCGCCGCGTTGTCCTGGTACGCCGCCACAGCCGCCCGGCGTGCCGCAGCATCGTTTTTCGAGGCTTCTGCAGCTACGCGCCCAGCGGTCGCTTCGGCATCCAGCGCATCGATCTTTTTCTGGATCTCTTTGAGTTCGGTTTCGCGGGCTTTTTGCTCTTCTGCGCTGCCGGCAATGAGCGCGTTTTTTGCATCAAGTTCTGCCCGCAAGGTGGCCAGGTGCGCTTCGCGGGCCGTCGCCACCTTCTCAAGCGCTGCCGCGTTGGCTTCTGCAGCGACCGACGCCGCCTGCAGCGCCTCCAGGTCATTGCCTCGCAGAGTGGCCAGCGCTTGCAAGCCGTCGCCCTCAATCTTGGCGGCTGCGGCCAGCTTCTCAGAGTTCTTCACTTGCTGGTCTTGTGCATCGGCGACCGCTCTGAGCTGCACGCCCAACTGCACCCACTTCGCGCTTGCATCCAGGCTGGCATCGGCTGCAATGCGCGTAGCGATAGCAATGCCCTGCTGCGCCGCTGCATGACCTTGCACAGCCCCCGCCGCCGCCCCGTGCGCCGCACCTAGCTGCGCCACACCCACCGCCGCGGCCCCGGCATCCTGACCCGCCTGCGCCACCGCAGCACCAGCGGCAACATGGGCTTTGGCGGCTTCATCGGCACCGAACACAAGACTCTTGAACGAATCGGTAAGCGCTCTCTGCCGGGCGCTTGCTTGGTTGGCAATATCGCCCAGGGCTTGCATCGGGTTCGTAAGCGTGGCCAGTGCACCCACCAGCACGCCAATCGCCTTGGCAACGCCAAACACCACCTCGGCAAATGCCGCGAGTGGCACAACAACCAACGAAACCACAGCACCTAGCGCCTTCACCGAAAGTGTCAGAAGCTGCATCCCTCCGGCATCGCCGGAATTTTGCGATGCCATAGACAGCGCGTTTTTGAAGCGCTCCCAGGTACTGGTAACGCCCTCGGTTTCGCCCTGCAATTCGCGCAACGCCTTGGCAAGCGCGGGGAACAGATCGCGGGTCGCAAGCCCCCCAGACTCGACAAGCTTTATCAACTGTGCCTCAGTCAGGCCCAGCCCTTTGGCAGACAAAGCCAGCGCTCCAGGCAATGACTCCCCGAGTTGCTGGCGCAGTTCTTCCATGCTGACGGTGCCCTTGGCAGCCATCTGACCCAGGGCCTGCAAAACAAGGCTCACGCGCTCGCCAGAAAGCCCCAAGGTCGCGCCAGCGTGCGCGACGCTGGCGAACAATGCGTTGGTCGTTTCGAGCGGAATATTGGCCGCCTTCGAAGACACGGCAAACGACTTGAACGAATCGGACAGGCCGCCAGCGGAGACGCCCGCATCGTCGGCTGTCTTGCGCAGGAAGTCGATTTGGCTTGCAGTGACCCCGGCGTCTTTGTAGACCGCATCCAGGGCCCGACGCATGCCCGCCATTTGCAGATTGGCGGCCAGGAACTCACGCCCCACGTCGCCGGCCTTGCTGGCCAGCAGGCCAATCGCGTTCGCAATGATGTTGCCGCCCGCGATTTGCGACAAACCTGTTTTCAGCAGGCCGGATGCCCGGTCGGCAAGCGTCATTTCACCTTGCACCGCCCGAAGTTCGCGCTGCAGCTCGCGCAGCCGGCCATTTCCTGCGCCCAATGCTTCCTTGAGCGTGGTGCCCGTAAGCCCCGCATCCTTCTCGACGGTCTGCATGGCCGCGCGAACCTGCGCGATTTCAGCGCGCAAGTCGGCAGCGCTGCGCACGCCCAATGTGCCGAACGCGTTCGTTATGGTCTGCCCCGCCTTGGCTGCTGCAGCCGCCGTTTCATCGGCTATTCGCTTGGCGTCAGCCATCGCCGTGAACGACGCCGCGAGCCCTGCAACTGCCTTGCGCGCGGCTTCGGTCTCGGTGCCCAGGCGGCGCTGCTCAGCGGCGAAATTGGCAGAATCAATGCCCGCCGCCTTCAGTGCCGTTTTGGCTTCATCCAGCGCGCGGTTGGAATCGGCATAGGCCTTGCGCGTCAGCCCCACTTCGTTGGTCAGCTTCTGCTGCTGCTGGGCAAGGGCCGCCTCTTCGCGGACGGCTACCTTGGTGCCTTTGGCAGTGTCCTCAAGCGTGTTTTTCTTCTCACGCAGGTCCGCCGTCAGTTTGGCAATGTTGAGCTTCAGGGCACCGGTAGCAGCCGCATATTCCGCAGTGTTGCGGCCTGCCCGGTCATAGGCAGAGTCCACTTGCGCGAGCGCAACTTTCTCTGCACCAAGCTCGCGCGTCGTCGTTCGCACATCATCCATGGCCGCCTGCTCGGCACTGGCGAACTGCGCCACGGCCGTCGCGGCTTCGGCGAACTGTTTGTCAAGATCGCTCAGCTTCGCCTGCGCCTCTTTGAACGCCCCACCAGCCTGCAGCACCTGCCGGCCAACAGCTTCAAATGTGGCCGCTGTCTTGCCTTGGTCAGAAAGGCTGCGCAGCGCCTGAGCGGCAGCATCGGCGTCGCGCTTGAGCTCGCCATCAAGGGCGACGCCAAGGCCCTTGATCGCCTCTTCCAGCTTCTCGACATCGGCATCGCCAGCGACCTCTGCAACGATGTCATATTTGATTTTTGGATCTGCCATGGTCGCCCCTGGTTACTGGCCAGCCAGATGCGAAGCGCCATCGGCAGCAGCGATTGGGTCAGTATCGAAACGGCTCCATTCCGGCTCCACGAACACACTGGACAACCCGCCAAAGCCCGCCAAGTCACAGGCCAGGTGCGAGCCCGGCTTGCCATCCCACTTGATGGCTCGCTCGCCTTTGTGAAAAAAGAATTTCGCGTGATCGAATGACGCCGGCCAAACTGCTTTTTTTGCCGAGGAACTATTGGTAACCCACCAGCGCACATGCGCCAGAAGGGCGGCCAGTGTGTGGCGGTCTTCCTCAAGGGCCAGCAATGCCATGCGGGATTCAAGCTGGCGTTGCTTTGCTTCGTCCAAATCCGACTGCGCAGCCGCAAGCTCATTGCGCGCCTTGTCTGCCAGCTCGGAAAATGAAGTCGCTTCCAAAAGAGCGGCGCTGTTGCTGTCCTGTGCCGCAATCGCGCTCTGGCGCTCCTTCACCAAAAATTCAGAGGCGCGGGCCATGGCACCCGGATCCTCGTGGTCGCGGGCCGCTTGCAAAGCCACCTCAGCAGCGGCCACTTTGCTTGTCGCCGCAGCCGCGACCTGATCGCAAGACTGGCGCTTTGCCAACGCAGAGGCGGTAAAGCGTGCGATGCGCTCTTGGGCAACCCCAACGCGTTCTTCTGCGCGCTTCGCGTCACCCGTGGCCGCCGTCAGCGCCAGGGTGGCAGATTCTTCATCCCGCTTGCACGTGGCTGGGATGCGCTCCAGCAGCTCTTTTTCAATGGCACGGCGACGGGCCACCTTCTCAGCGACCTCTACTTGACGCGACAGCTTGCTTCGCGTGTCAAAAGAATTCAGCGGGGCAGCGTCATGCAGGCGGCGCAGCTTGGCAGCGAGGGCGGTTGCGCCCTCAACGGTTTGGCATGCGGCAATGCAGGCTTCACGGTAGCTCAGTGGTTGAGCAGAATTTGCGACTTTGCGGGATTGGAGAATGTTCAACATGTCTGTTTCCTAAATTTGTAGTAACCGGCAATGCGCCAGGTCGGAATTGGTGATGTAAAGCGGCTGTGCCTTAAGGCTTGCGGCGAATGGGCGGCAGGGAGACGTGGGAGTGAACGAACCCGCTGCGGTACATGCCTTCAAGCAGGCTGCAGCCGTCTCGCTCGGCAATCAGTTGGCCCACGGTCTCCCACTTCTCCAGGGACTGCACCCGAATGACGAATTGCGGGCCGTGCCTTGCGTACGCTCGGGTAACAGCCTCTGCAGCGCTGGCCTTGAGTTGTGCGGATGTGGTGTTGGCTGTGCTCATGCCAGCTCCTTTGGGTTGGAGTCAGCAAGCGAGCGCGCCGGCCCTCGCGCATCGCAGGAAACCAAAAGCTCCCCACTGGCGTAGTCGTGCAAATAAAATTTGCGCAAAAACCCACTCTCTCCCCGTAGCGAGGTAATCTGCAGACGGATGCTGTTGAAATGCATCACGACGACACCAAAACAGCGGGCGTTATTGCCAAGCCTGTCACGTGCGGAGGTCCACAACTTCACAAGCAGCGGCGCCGTCTCAGCGGTCGGGGCTTCACCCGTAACGCGCATGCGCTCAGCGGCCTCTGCCATCTCGCGGTCCAGTTGTTCCTTGAGGACTTCAAAAGGCGGGCGGCTCATGGCTTCACCTGCCCTTTTGAGTTGCCGGCGACTGGAAGGAAGCATTTCAAGCATGGCCGCCTCCCGTCTTGGTGCGCTCAGCACACCACGCCAAAACCTCGGATTCGCGCCAGGCAACAGCACGTACAGAAAGACGCACAGAACCAGGAAAGCTGCCAGCGCGCATAGCTGCATAAATGCTGGAGCGCTTCAGGCCGGTAAGCGCCTCCACAGCGGGTAGTCGGACCAAATTCGCAAGCTGCCTGGTTGCGCCTTGAAGACTAGCGACGGTCGGAGGGTGATGGTGATTAATTGGATGCATGTAGCGCTCCTGAGTTGAGGTAACGCATCGTGCTTGGGGCGGAAAAATTAAGCTAAGCTGGAAATAGAAAATCTATTTCTCACCTTGACTAACGCGAACATTTAGGACAAGTACACCGTGTATCGCGTACTCCGTGCCGTACTGCCAGCGCCAGCCCTCGCCCCTCACCGAAAACCCCCCATCGCCGTACCGATTGAATTCACGCCATTCAGCAGCGATAACAGCGCCAGCCGTCAAGTGCGCAGGGTTGAAATGGCAAAGAGGGCTGAGGCCCTTCACGGCGTCCTTCCCGGCGCTCACTTGCTCGCGCAAGGTCTTATCTTCAAGGGTCAAGTCAAGCGTCAACGCTGCCCACAGCTCTCGCAGCTTTTCAAGCACCGCCGCATGGGAAACGTTGGAGCCCTCTGCCTCTTGGGACCGCAGCCACTCACAAGCCAAAAACAAAGCGACATTCCGCGCCGTTTTCTTCGGCGCGCCACGCGTTTCCTTGGGCACGAACTGCACACCTTTCAGCTCCCCGAGAAACTTCCATGGATCGCCCTGAGAGTCGGTCAAATAGCCAGCGAGCTGGTGAATGACCGCGCCGTCCGAGAAGTCGTTCGCGTACAGGGTTCCTGTCAACTTCTCGCTGGTATCGCTTCGCGTGATGGAAGCCTCTATCGCCCGCTGAATGGGCGGCCCGCGTCGAATTGGAGTCGAGGTCATCATTGAATCCTTCGGGTTATTGAATGGACGCAAGGGGCGCCCTTATGGATTTTTCGGTCAGCATGAATGAGCCGCTACATAAGCCCCCGTGCTGCCATGCTCAGCGACCCGCTCGCGCTGACAATGACATGGTCCAAAACGCGAACATCGATCAGCGCCAGCGCCTGTTTCAATGTCTGCGTAAGCGCCTCGTCGGCTCGGCTTGGAACCAAGGAACCACTTGGGTGGTTATGCGCCAGCACCACGGCTGCAGCGTTGTGCCGCAGTGCCGCGAGCACTACTTCGCGGGGGTACACGCTGGTTTGCGTCAGGGTGCCCGCAAACAGGCGCTCAAAGGCAATGCCACGGTGCTGGCTGTCTAGAAATAGCACCGCAAAGTGTTCACGCGGCTCACCACCCAATTGCAAGGCCAGGTACTGTTTCACTGCGTCGGGATCGTCAAATACAGAACGATGCCCTCGCATGTAGCAGCTCAGAATACCCAGAGCGCGATCGATCACGTCTCGTTCACTGACGCGCAAGCCATATCGGAAGCTGTGCACGCCATCGGCTGCACCGTAGGCTGGCATGGGCTCGCCAGCCTTCAGACGCGGCCGGGCTGCGGGGCGTTTGGCGGGCTTGCTGGTGGTGGTTGCAGCTGCCATGGATCAGTCCTTCCTCGTTGAGAAAGTGGGAAGCACCGGCGGCACGTTGCGCCGCCGCCGATTGATAGCCACTGCGACAGGACTGCCATGCTGGTTCTGGCGATCAGCGGCCTCTTCCACCGCCTTTCGGTTAAGCGCTTCAAGCAACGCCGCACGCGGAAATATCCAGCTCCGCCCGATCTTGATTCCTGGCAGATCGCCAATACGCGCATGCTCTTCGATGGTTGCCGGGGCACACACCAGCGCCAGCGCCAATGCATCAACGCCAATGAGTTCATCAAACAGTGATTGCATAACTCAGTCCATATCCATCAGGAGCCCGAGCCGGTCGTGCAAGTCATCCAGCACAGGCGCCAGCATGTCGGGGTACTCTGACCACTGGCAGCGGGCCGGAATGCATTTGCTCAGTGCTTCGCCCACATGAGGTATCTGCTCAGCGACCAGATCCACACGGGCCAGCACGCTACGGGCTTCGGCTGCGAACGTGGCCAAGCCGATGATGTGGCGCATCTGGATCAGCTCGTTTTCCAGATCAGGCGAAAGTGTGGTGTTCTCAGCCATGGTGACCCCCGGTCGCCACATCGTCGTCCACTCCTTGGCCCTGCTCCTCTTTGCCCGCCCGGCCATACCCGCTGTCACGTGCTGGCAGCAGATCGGACACGGGGCGATCCAAACCCCAAGCGATCAGTTCTTCCACCAGCCACGCCACGCGGCCGCTGGAAAGTTTGCGAGGCTTGGGGGCTTGGTCTTTGGCAACCAGGCGCTCAAGCATGGCCGACGAAATCGACAAGAACGCCGCAGCGTCCTCGCGTTTAAGGAATAGGGGCTGTAGGGTGACAATTTTGCGATCAGCACTCTTATTGGCGTTCATGCTTCACTCCCTTGCTGCAACGGATGGAGCCGCCGCAGTGCTGCCAGGGCCTGCACCGCTTTGCGGGTGGCACCGGGCACGTTTGCAGGGCCGGGCTGGCGCAGGTAGTGCAAGGCCATGGCCAACGCGTTGTACGCATCGCCGTAGCTTTGCAGGGTGTCAGAAAAGCCCGTGGCGGGCGCGGTCGCCGCAGCGTGGTGGCTGGGCAGGTGAATGACGGTTGTCATGGTTTCTTGCTCCTTTTCGAGACTTGAAACCACCGGCCACGTTTTCAAGCGCAGCTGGTGGACGGGATGTTGAAAACACGGGAAAAGCCGTGCGCCAGGTGTTGCCACTCTGACCATCCCGCCCGAAACCTTGAACACGGCGCAGTGCCGTATTTGCAAAATTCAGACGTGACAAAACCTCACTATCGGGGAGGTTGCGCCGCTTTTCCAAAGGTGTTTTCAAGCACCGGCCCCGGTCGGGGGTTGCGTGGATTATGCCGTCCAGTCGCCCAGGTCTGCAAGGGGGTCGCCGCGCAATTGGTGATATTCACCGTATAGCCGGCCGTGCTGCTCCGCCAGGTAGTCAAGCCTAGCCCGCATCAGCTCAGACGCAGGCCGGGTGTCTAGAGCCTTCACCGCATCCAACAAGATGCCCGATGCAATCAAAATGAACTCGACTGCAAATGCACGGGCAACCTTTGACCGGATGCTGATGATCTCCCCATCCTCGCCAGCCTCCAAGTACTCATCAATCATGGCGGGCGATCCATGGGCGTAGTCACACAGCCTGCGCCAAAGGGTGTGATAACTGTCCGTCAACTCCGCGCGGCGCGCCCATTCGTAAACCTTGAACCCTCCCCCTTGTTTCAACTGCGTTAGCGCCTCTTGCAGGCGCTCGTGGGTCAGTTCCTCGGGGCGGTCCTCTGGGCTTAGAGTGGCCAAGCCTTTTATGGCTTTGTGCCCCTCCTCGCTCAATTCATTTGCGAGCACCTGAATCGCGGCAGGTTCCTTGCGTACTGCGGAAAAAACATAGTGCTGCTCCAACAAGTTGCGAAGCACTGCCCCCGCAGCGTCATTGAGGTCTGCCTTCACCAAGGCGCAGATCGCTTGGAAGAACCGGAACATTCGCACCGCACAAGCCTGCAAAAAAATGCACTCCCGTTCATCCTGCATCGCCGTTTGCGCCGCGAGCGATTCCATTGCATACGAATCGACTTGCTCGGCAAAGGCAATCACTTCGCCCTTCAGCTTGCGGGTGGCCACGGCCTTGGTGTCGGTGTTTGGCGCCATCGGTTTCACCGGTCCCAGGTGCGCCACAAGGCGAGCAGCGACACAGCCAACGCCGCGCATGAAATCCAGACTGCCCACGCGGCGGAATTGGCCTGTCGAATGGCTGACCCTTCGGCCGTCTGCAGATAGGCCTTGTGCCGTTTTTTCCGCTCACGCGCAAGCCACCTGACCACGTATTCACGCTCTGCAGGGACAGGGAAATCACCACGATCTAGCATGTTTTGAATGTGCTCCAAGCCAGCACGGGTGGAGCCCAGGGCCAGCAACTGTTTATCGAATGCCGGATTCATCCCCTCTTCCATTTTCATATCTGTACCCTCCGCCCTCAACGTCCCAGTAGCACGGCCAGCACAAGGCGCAACCACCACAAGGCCAGCCCTGCCAGCGCGAGCAGAAACAGCGCCAAAAAGAAGCGCGGCGCCATCGTGCCGAACGCCAGGGGCACCAACAGCAGGAATTGGAGCGGCTTGGGAAGCATTGCGTCATTGTGCGCGACGCCTTCGCAACACTGCCACCAAGCACTGGCCGCTACAGGCAGCAACCATGCACTTGTCACACCCAAAGCGCACGCGCAGCGCCCGCCATGCCGGTGGTGGCCCGGCGCCAGGGAGAGGCCCCGTCGCGCTCAATTCCTGCAAGGTGCAGGGCCGTCCAAGAGCGTGGGCAGGTGACAGGCGTCAGGCTCCACAACACGGCAGGTTCAGCCAGGAAACGGCGGTCTGCTTGGGGGCTGTGAATATATGAAAGAGTGAACAAAATTTCACAATGTAATAACTCCCTCCTTTGTCCCCGCTGTGTCCCCGCCTTGTCCCCGCTTTGTCCCCGCCACCCATCACCCTGAAAACCCGCATGCCTATTGGTTTTTGCTGTTTTGTCCCCGTGTCCCCGCCAGTTTTGCGTTTTAGTAGCCTGAGCAAATCTGTTTCACCCATGAAAAAAGGGCCTGCTGGCCCTTGTTCTGGTGCTGCTGTAGCTGGCCGCAGCGCTAGGCGGCCCGTGCTGGCATCTTCACCACGTTGCCGGCCTTGCGCCCGTCCAGGTAGTCCGCCCACCACTGCAACAGGCGCTCACGGTCTTGCATGTAGGTGCTGCGGTGGTAGGCGGCACGAACCTCGTTCTTTTCCTTGTGGGCGAGCTGGCGTTCGATCACGTCAGGGTTCCAGCCGCATTCATTGGCCACCGTCGAGAACAACGCCCTGAACCCGTGCGCCGTGGCGGTGGCGCGGTAGCCCAGGCGGGCCAGGGCCGAATTGAAGGTGTTTTCGCTCAGGGGCTTGCTGGGGTACACGGGGCTTGGGAACACCAGCTCACGGTGCCCGCTCAGCGCCTGCATGCTGCGCAGCACCTCCAGGGCCTGACGCGAGAGGGGCACGCGGTGCTCTGCCCGCATCTTCATGCGCTCGGCTGGGATGGTCCACAGGGCGGCGTCCAGGTCGAATTCGGCCCAGCGGGCGCCGCGCACTTCACCGGGCCGCGTGGCGGTCAGGATGACCATGCGCAGGGCGTGCACTGTGTGCGGGTCGCCCTGGTACGCGGCCAGCTTGTTGAGGAACTCGGGCAGCTCTTTGTCTGCCATGGCGACGCGGTGCTGCACCTCACGAGGTTTGAGAATCTCGGACAGCACCAAGTCAAGCATGGGGTTGCTGGCGATGCGCTCATGAATCACCGCCCAGCGGTACACGGCCTTGACCCGCTGCAACACCCGCCCGGCCTGGTCAGCCGCGCCGCGTGTCTCGATCTTCACGATGGCGGCTCGCACTTCGCCCGGCTTGATGCTGGCCATGGGGCGGTCGCCCAGCGTGGGGAAGATGTCAGCGGCAAGGGATGCCAGGACACGGGCGGCGGTGGCGGCGTCCCAGCGGGCGGCCTGGTGCTGGTGCCAGTCGCGGGCGACGGCCTCAAGGGTGTTCGCCGCATCGTGCACGGCCTGCGCCTTGTCGGTCTTGCGCAAGGCGCCAGGGTCGCCGCCTGCTTTGAGTGCTTCACGGGCCGCGTTTGCTTGGGTGCGGGCGTCCTTGAGGCCCACAGCCGGGTACACGCCCAGCGCCAGCAGCTTTTCTTTTCCACTGTGGCGGTACTTCAAGCGCCAGTACCTGCCCCCCGCTTTGGTCAGGTCCAGGTAAAGCCCGCCGCCGTCAAAGTGTTTGCCGGGTTCGGTCAGGTTGCGCAGTTTGGCGTCGGTCAGCTTCATGGCGGGTGGTATGGTTCGCAGTCTGGGGGTACATTTGGGGGTACATTCTGCGAAAAGTCAAACCGACCCTAACATCCATGCGGTTTTCAGAGGAAAGTGTGAGTGCGGCCCCGGGCACCACAGTTGATGGCCTCATAGGGCTGCAAACTCTCTCAGAACCCGCATGTCTCCTCGGCATAGCGGGTTTTTCTTCGTCTTCGGCGGAAACCAGCCAGTGCAGTGTGCCGCGCCAAGTCGGCCTCAGCCATCCTGGCGCTTGATCAGCGTCCGGCCCTTCGGCGTGATGACGAATTCGTTGCGGGCGTCGTGTTCCACGTAGCCGTATTCCAGCAAGCGCCCCGAAAGGTGCTGGTGCAAGGCCTGGGGCAAGGTCAGCACGTCACCCATCTCCAGGCGTTTGAGCGCTTCGAGCTCATCCACGGTGGGGGCGTCGTGCACGGGGGTGGGCGAATGGTTCATGGTGGCTCTCCTTCCAGACACTGAGTTCAAAAACGGGGCAGGTCCTGCAGGCCGGGGGCATTGGACTCTTCAGGGAATGCAATGCTCTCTTCCCAGCCACCGAGCAAGCTGTCTTGCACTTGCAGGTGCGCGGGCCCACTGTGCACCAATTTGCCGCTGGCGTCCTCTCGCACCGCCACAATGGCATCGCCTTCCAGCAGGCGGTCGATCACTTCGATGAGGGGCACGGGAGCCGGAGGCAGGTCCCAACCGCGCGCTTCAGGTGCCAGCAGGCCCATCAACACTTCATGGATGCGCGGAGCCCCTGAGGCCTCAAACCGAACTGCCGTAATTCCGTACATTCGCGTCCTTTTTTCTAAGCTGGCTGCTACTGCAGGCTGGTAACGAAGTGCCCGCGTCCCTGCGCATCAGCCCACCGCAGCGTAAGCGGGCGCTTGGCGTGGCGCTGTAGGAAGACTTGCCGTCTGGAACGCTGCCAAAGCGTGTCACGGCGCAGCCTGGGCCTGCAGCCAGGGCAAAAAGGCGTCCAGCACCGCGGCATGGTCTTGAGATGGGCTGACCAGGTAGTAGCCGCGCTCGCCGCGGAGCGACTGCTGGCAGGCGACCACCAGTTCGCCGCGCGCCAGCTCGGCCTCGATCAGCAGGGGCGGCATCAGCGCCACGCCCAGGCCATGTGCTGCGGCAACGGCCAACATGGAAAACAGCTCGTAGCGCGGACCTTCGAGCGAGCGCGTTGCGCTCGTTCCCTGGGCCTCGAACCACTGGCGCCAACCATACGGGCGCGTGCTTTGCTGGAGCAGCGGCATCGCGGCCAGCATGTGCGGCGATACGCCCGCGTGCGCCCGCCCGCGCCCGCGCTGGGTGGCTGCCTCCAGCAGATGGGGGCTGCACACCGGCAGCACATCTTCGTGCAACAGCAGATGGGCCTGGGTGCCGGGCCACTGCGCCACCTGCTCGGGCGTGCCGGCGTACAAGGCGGCGTCGAAACCGGTGTCGGCAAACAAAAAGGGGCGGGTGCGCGTGTCGATATGCACCACGATGTCGGGGTGCAGAGCGGCAAACTGCGGCAAGCGCGGAATCAGCCAGCGTGTGGCAAAGGTAGGCACCGCCGCCAAGGAGAGCGCGCCGCCGTGCCCCCGGTGCGCCATGGCGTCCAAGGTGTCGCGCTCAAGCGCCTGCAGGCGCGGGCCGATCTGGCGGGCGTAGCTGCGGCCGGCCGGCGTCAAGGCCACGCCGTGGCGGGTGCGGCGAAACAGCGCCACGCCCAGAAAATCTTCCAGGCCGAGAATCTGGCGCGACACGGCGCTTTGCGTGAGCGCTAGCTCGTCGGCGGCGCGGGTATAGCTTTCGTGGCGCGCCGCGGCGTCGAAACAGGCCAGGGCCTGGGTGGAAGGAAGGGTGCGGCGCATGGGCGAGCAGCAAGGGTTTGGCTGCCCATATTCTGGAGCAAACAGGTTCCTTGTATGACGCAATCGCATAACTGGGTTCCATATTCTCGCTTGCGGCGTAGAACACAAGGCTTCTACCATGGCGCACCATTCGCATTCAATGCGTTTTTTGCACATCAACCCACTCACCCAAAACCCACCGGAGACCACCATGGCCCACGCCACTTTTCATTGGGACGACCCCTTTTTGCTCGACCAGCAGTTGAGCGACGACGAGCGCATGGTGCGAGATGCCGCCGCCGCCTACTGCCAGGACAAGCTGGCACCGCGCGTGCTCGAAGCCTTTCGCCACGAACGCATGGACACCACCATCTTTCGCGAGATGGGCGAAGTCGGCCTGCTCGGCCCCACCATTCCCGAGCAGTACGGCGGCCCTGGGCTCAATTACGTCGCCTACGGGCTGATTGCCCGTGAAATCGAGCGCGTCGATTCGGGCTACCGCTCCATGGCCAGCGTGCAAAGCTCGCTGGTGATGGTGCCGATTTTTGAATTCGGCACCGAGACGCAGCGCCAGAAATACCTGCCCAAACTGGCCAGCGGCGAATGGATTGGCTGCTTCGGCCTGACCGAGCCAGACCACGGATCGGACCCCGGCAGCATGGCCAGCCGCGCCAAAAAGGTGGCGGGCGGCTACGAGCTTTCGGGCAGCAAAATGTGGATCACCAACAGCCCGGTGGCGGACGTGTTCGTGGTCTGGGCCAAGGAAGTGAGCGAGGCCGGCAGCGTCGGCCCGATTCGCGGCTTCATTCTCGACAAAGGCATGAAGGGCCTGTCGGCCCCCGCCATCCACGGCAAGGTGGGCTTGCGCGCCAGCGTGACGGGCGAGATCGTGATGGACAAGGTGTTCGTGCCTGAAGACAACGCCTTCCCCGACGTGCAGGGGTTGAAGGGCCCGTTCACCTGCCTCAACAGCGCGCGCTACGGCATTGCCTGGGGAGCATTGGGCGCGGCAGAGTTCTGCTGGCACACCTCGCGCCAGTACACGCTGGACCGCAAACAGTTTGGCCGGCCCCTGGCCGCCAACCAGCTGATCCAGAAGAAGCTGGCCGACATGCAGACCGAGATTGCCCTGGGCCTGCAAGGGTGCCTGCGCCTGGGGCGCATGAAGGACGAAGGCACGGCCGCTGTGGAAGCCACTTCGATCATCAAGCGCAACAGCTGCGGCAAGGCGCTCGACATTGCCCGCATGGCACGCGACATGATGGGCGGCAACGGCATCAGCGACGAGTTCGGCGTGGCGCGGCATCTGGTGAACCTGGAAGTGGTCAACACCTACGAGGGCACGCACGATGTGCACGCGCTGATCCTGGGCCGTGCCATCACGGGAATCGCGGCCTTTGCGAATTAGCAGGCATCCCCCTGAGCGGCTACGCCGCTTCCCCCTTCTCTCGCGCTGCGCGCGGGAAGGGGGACGACGCCAGTGGCCTGGCAAAGCCAGTTCCACGGCGTCCCGCGCCTAGGGCAGTGGCGAAGCGCGGGCAGCGTGAATTTTTTATGTATTTTCGAGCTCCAACGCTTACCCTATAAGCGAAGTCAGCTATCTTTTTGAAAGCATCATGAGCCCCACTTCCAACCCCGCAGGCGCCCTGGACGGCATCCGCGTGCTTGACCTCTCGCGTGTACTGGCCGGCCCCTGGTGCACGCAAATTCTGGCGGACCTGGGCGCCGACGTGGTCAAGATCGAGCGCCCCGGCGCCGGGGACGACACGCGCCACTGGGGCCCGCCCTTCCTGAGGGACGCCGACGGCCACGACACCGACCAGGCCAGCTACTACACCGCCTGCAACCGCAACAAGCGCTCGGTCACCCTCGATATCGCCACGCCCGAGGGCCAGGCGCTGATTCGCCAGATGGCACTGCAGGCCGATGTGCTGGTGGAGAACTTCAAGGTGGGCGGGCTGGCGCAGTACGGCCTGGACCACGCCAGCCTGCTGGCGCTCAACCCGCGCCTGATCTACTGTTCTGTCACCGGCTTTGGGCAGAATGGCCCGTACGCCGAGCGCGCAGGCTACGACCTCATGATCCAGGCCATGACCGGGATGATGAGCATCACCGGCCGGCCTGACGGCGAGAGTGGCGGCGGGCCGCTGCGCGTGGGCGTGGCGCTGACCGATCTGTTTACCGGCGTCTACGCCAGCACCGCCATCCTGGCCGCCATCCACGTGCGCCACAGCACCGGGCGCGGCCAGCACATCGACATGGCCTTGCTCGACGTGGGCATGGCCATCCTTGCCAACCAGGCATCCGGTTTTTTGGCCACGGGCGTGGCCCCCCAGCGCCAGGGCAACAGCCACCCCAGCCTCGCGCCCTACCAGGACTTTCCCACGCTGGACGGCTCGATGCTGCTGGCGATTGGCAACGACGGGCAATTCGCGCGCTTCTGTGAGGCCGCCGGCCACCCGGAATGGGCCAAAGACCCTCGCTTTGCCAGTAACACCTTGCGCGTGCGCCACCGCGGCGACCTGATCCCCGCGATGGAGGCTGTCACGCGCACCCGCAGCACCGCCGACTGGGTGGCCCTGCTGGAGGGCATTGCTGTGCCCTGCGGCCCCATCAACGACATCGCCCAGGCCTTTGGCGACGCCCAGGTCCAGGCGCGTGGCCTGGCCGTGGCGCTCCCGCGCTGGCCGCAGGGAGAAGCGCACGACGGCGTGGTGACGATCACCGGCGTGGCCAGTCCGCTGCGCCTCGCAGCCAACCCGCCCGTGCTGCGCAACGCCCCGCCCGCCCTGGGCCAGCACACGGACGAGGTATTGCGAGAACTGGGGCTGGACGCCGGGCGCATTGCGCAACTGCGCAGCAGCGGCGTGGTCTGACTTGTCCGGTCATCATCGGCTCAATTTATGCAACAAAATAGCCGCTACCGCTTATCAAAAGTACATTTATAGCTACTACTTTAATAGCAATAGCGGTCTGCTGATGGCTTCCCTTCTGGCTTAAGGCAATGCTGAATAAGTCACCGCGATGACGCGCGTCGTGCGTCGTGCGTCGTGCGTCGTGCGTCGTGCGTCGGGATGGGATGCAAGGCGGCGGCCCCCGCGCACAAACCGCAGTCATAGCCGCAGCTATGGCGAGGATTTGCAACGCCGCAGGCCGCCCAAGGTACGGATGCGCGGCGCGTGAGGGACTTGTTCAGCATTGCCTTAAGTGCCATGGCACCGTGAAGACCAGCATTTTTATAGGCCAGCGTTACCGCCGCACTGCGCAGCCGCTTCGCCACAGACAGCACCCATTGGCGCACCGGCAGACACGGGAACAGGGTGATCGCCGAGGCGTCTCCGGCCGCGTTGGGTGCTCGCTGTCGGTCAGCATTGCCCCCGTTGTGAGCTTCGTCGCACGTGAGCCCCCGCCATGCAATCCCAGATGGGGGTTGAATTTCCTGTCCTCTGACCGTGTCCGCCGTGCTTGCATCGCACTTGACTTAGACTGCAATGCATGAAGCCCACAGAGAACTCAAAACAGGCAGCGACGGGGTCCGAGTTGTCTGTGACCAAGGCGCCTGTGGACTCGGAAGCTGGAACGAAACTGATCGATGTTCTTGGGCAGACCGAGCATGTGAAGGACTTGGTGGACCAGAGTGCGCAGGAGCTTTCGTCGGTCAATACCGGGCTTACGCAAGAGATTTCAACGGGTCACCAGCCGCCAGGGGTACGCGCAGCCCTGGAAAAGAGTCAGGTGGTTGAAGGCAAAGTTCAAGATGCTGCGACCAAACTCTCCGCCGTCAACTTGGCATTGCAGGCCGAGGTCCATACGCGCCAGGAATTGGAAGAGCAACTGGCTGCGGTGACCCAGGATGAGCAGGCGGCCCGCCATGCCGCCCTTCACGATGTCTTGACCGGTTTGCCCAACCGCGCGCTCTTTGAGAACCGCCTGGAACACGGCCTGGCCCAGGCCAAACGCCATGACAGAACCTTGGCCGTGATGTTCCTGGATCTGGACGGATTCAAAAAGATCAACGATGTCCATGGCCACGACGTGGGTGACGCGGTGCTGCAGTCCACAGCAGAACGCCTCACGCAACACGCACGCGACGACGACACCGTCAGTCGTTTCGGTGGCGACGAGTTCCTGTACTTGCTGACGGAAATCGACAGCGACCAGGACGCCGCGCTGGTAGCGCAAAAAATCGCGGACGAGATCCAGCGTCCCTTTGCGCTGGGCGTGGGCGAACTCATCATCAAGCCCAGTATTGGTGTGGCAATTTTCCCCCGAGATGGGACCACGGTGGGCGCTCTGGTCAAGAGCGCCGATACGGCCATGTACAAGGCCAAGCAGGGCAAACTGGTTTACGCATTTGCCAGTTGAGGCCGCTCGTCAGGGCGGCCCTCTCGAAGATCCGCGTTCTCACCCAACCCTAGGACCACGCCATGCCTTCAAGTTTCAAAGTGGGTGACCACGTCACCTGGAATTCCGAAGCCGGCCACGTCAGCGGCCACATCACCAAGGTGCACCAAAAGGACTTTGACTACAAAGGCCACACGCACCGCGCCAGTGAAGACGAACCGCAGTACGAAATCAAGAGCGACAAGACGGACCACATCGCTGCGCACAAAGGCTCAGCGTTGAAGAAAATCGCGTAAACCCTGGCGCTCAGCGCGGGCGCTCAAACCCGCTTTGCGCCCACTGCAGGGCGCTGTCCACGGTCAGCTTGAAGGTGGGCGGTGCGGCCACCCGCGCCAGTTCCGCACCCAAAGCATCCTCCGCGCTCAGCGTGGCTGTGGCGCCCTCCTCGTCGGGCACGATCGCAAGCGTCACCCGGACACGCTCGCCCCCCAGGGTGACCGTGACGTTCTTGTTCAGCTGCGCGTGCAACTGCTGCTCGTGGCGGCGCAGCACCTCGCTGGCGGTTTTGACCAGGGTGTTGAAGGCGTTCACATCGAGCGGCTTGGGGTTTTTCTTGTCGCGCCCCATGGTCCAGGGGCCCACCAGCGCAGGCTCGTCCTCGCCCTGCAAGGTCATGGCCACGGCCCAGCCGTCGTCGTCTTCGTTCTTGATGACCTGCGCCGTCCAGCGCCCATCGCTCCACTGGCGGGCTTCCTGGATCGGGGGCAGTGTGTCGTGGGGGGTATCGGGCATAAGGAAAGGCGCGCAGAACGGGACAAAGGTGCAGAGCATACGCACCCCCAGCATCCGCCCTGCCGCCAGAACCCCGTGACTCAACTGGCCACGGTAAACCGCTGCTGCACGTGGCGGGGCGTTTCCAGTTCATCGACGATGGCCACCGCAAGATCCGCCACGCTGATGCCACCTGGCCGGTCGCCGTTCATCAGGGGCGCGTCAACGCCCAGGCGGTACTGGCCCGTGCGCGCACCCGGGGCCAGCAGGATGGGAGGCGAGAGAAACGTCCAGTCGAGGGTGCTCTCGCCGCGGATCAGGTTCAGCGCTTCCCGCGCAGCAAGCGCGCCCTGCTTGTAGTCAGCCGGAAAATCAGGGGTATCCACCAGTTGCACACCGGGCGCCACAAACAGGCTGCCCGCACCGCCCACCACCAGCAGGCGGCGCACGCCCGACTGCCGGGTGCCCGCGTAAATGGCGTGAGTACCCTTGAGAAACTCGTCATAGATGTCGGGGCGGCCCCAGCCCGGGTTGTAGGCGCTGACAACGGCATCGTGGCCCGCCACCGCCTTGGCGACCTGGGCGGCGTCTTGCGCATCGGCGGCCACCACGGAGAGGCCCTCGCGGGCAGAGAGCTTGGCGGGGTTGCGCGCCAGCACGGTCACGCGGTGGCCGCGTTGCAGCAGCTCAGTGAGTACGGCCGTGCCGACAAAGCCGGTGGCACCAATCAGGGCGATGTTCATAGGGGTTCCTCATTCATCAAAAAGTGCTGATGCGTGAGAATAAGAGCTTGTCAAATCCGGCGGTAGACGGCTAAGAACACCTTTTGTTTGAAGCTGCACTTCACAATCAACGCACCAACCCCATGGATGACCTCAAACGCATGGCCGTTTTTGCGGCCGTGGTGCAGCACGGTTCGATGAGTGGCGCCGCCCGGGCGCTGGGCATGAGCACATCGGCCGTGAGCCAGCAGGTGCGCAAGCTCGAGAGCGATGGCGGCGTCACGCTGCTGCACCGCTCCACGCGCAAGCTGGCGCTGACCGACGCCGGCCAGCGCTACCACGCAGGCTGCGCAGCCATGTGTGCGGCGGCCGAGCAGGCACGGGCCGAGCTGGCAGCCTCGCGCGACGCACCCAGCGGCGAGCTGCGCCTGTCGGCCACCGTGGGATTTGCGCGCCATGTGGCTCCCGCGCTGGGCGCTCTGCTGGCGGAGCACCCAGCCCTGCGACTGCGGCTGCTGGTGGACGACGCACCGATCGACCTCATCAACACCCGCATTGACCTGGCCGTGCGCTTTGGCCGCCTGCAGGACTCCACCTGGGCAGCCCGGCGCCTGGGCGGCATGCAGCAGTGGCTGTGCGCAGCCCCCGCCTGGGTGGCCGCGCATGGCCAGCCGCAGCACCCGGACGCGCTGCTGTCGCACAGCTGGCTGGGTTTGGCACGCGAGCGCAGCGGGCTGGTGGTCAATCTGCACAGCCCCACAGGCGAACCACGGGCGCTGCGCGTGGAGCCACGCATTGCCAGCAACAACCAGTTGTCGATCCAGCAGATGTGCGAGGCTGGCCTGGGCCTGGCGCTGATGGGCAGCATGGACGTGCAAGAGGCGCTGCAGGCCGGCCGGCTGGTGCGGCTGCTCCCAGACTGGTCGTTTGGCACGCTCGCCATCTGGGCCGTGACGCCCCAGCGCGACGCCCAGCCGGCCAAGGTCCGCATGGCCATTGCCGCCCTGCACCGCTATTTCCAGCAACTGCCAGGGGCAGGTTATTTCTGAAAATCCTGCGCCGCCCGGTCAACCCGCCGTCAGAACGGAAAGCGCAGGCCAAAAGAAGTGCTGCCCGGCTGCGAGGTGACCCTTACATCGCCTTCGTGCGCACGCAGGATCGCCTGCGTAATGGCCAGGCCCAGCCCGGTTCCCTCGCCCGAGGCGTGCTGGCGCGACGGATCGGCCCTGTAAAAGCGCTCGAACAGCCGGGCCAGGTGCTGCGCGGGAATCATCTCACCGGTGTTCTCCACCGTGAGCACCAGCAGGCCTTCCTGCCGGACGATGGTGACGGCAACATGCCCCCCGGCTGGGGTATGGCGCAGTGCGTTGGACAGCAGGTTGTTCAGCGCCCGGCGCAGCATGAGCCGGTCGCCCTGCACCACGCCCTCGCCTTGCATTTCCAGTCGAATCGTTCTTTCATCGGCCAGCGCCTCATAGAAGTCAAACAGGTCATGCACCTCACGGGCCAAATCTACCGGCTCGCGGTATACGATGGCCAGGCCGTTCTCGGCCTTGGCCAGAAACAACATGTCGGAAATCATCCGGGCCAGGCGCTCATACTCCTCTGCATTCGATTCCAGAATGTCGCGGTAGCTGTCTGCGTCACGCGGCCGGCTCAATACCACCTGGGTCTGCATCATCAGGTTGCTGATGGGGGTGCGCAACTCATGCGCCAGATCCGAAGAAAAGTCGGACAGCCGTCGAAAAGCATCCTCCAGGCGTTCGAGCATTTCGTTCAGGGTGGTGGCCAGGTCGGCCAACTCGGCCGGTACGGCCTGGGTCGGCAGCCGCCGGTCCAGGCTTTGTGCCGTGACAGCGGCAGCCTGCTCGCGCATGGCGCGCAACGGCGCCAGTCCGCGCCGCGCGGCCACCCAGCCGAGCAGCCCCATCAAGAGCATGGCTCCGGCAATGAAGCGCCAGAGCGTACGCCGGAAGCTGCGCATGAACCTATCGTGGTGCGCGGTATCGACGGCAAGAACCAGTTCGATGGGCCCCTCGCCAGCACCCGGCAGCGCCCTGGCCAAGCCGTGGAAGCTGCGGCCCTCGGCGTTCCAGCGCAAAACCTCGGTGGCATCGCCCAACGGGGCCGGGAATTGGACGCCTGGCGAAGCAAACCACAGGCGGCCCTGCGGCCCGCGCACCTGCATCACCAGCTCGCTGTGGCCCGCAAACGTCGCCGAGAGGCGCTCGGCCACCACCTCGCGCCGCAAGGGCCGCTCCATCGCCGCGATGACATGCGCGGCATGCTCGATCTTGCCCGCCACCTCTTCGCGGTCGAGGTCCTCGAAATGCGAGGCGATGGCGCTGGCCACCAGCCAGCCCAGCGCCAGCAACACCGCGCCCGAGCCCAGGGTGAACAGCAGCGTCAGGCGCACCGTCAGCGGAACGCGCCAGCGCATCAGCCAGGCACCTCCAGCACATAGCCCATGCCGCGCACGGTGCGGATCAGCTTGGGCTCAAAGGCGTCGTCCATCTTGGCGCGCAGGCGCCGCATGGCCACCTCGATCACATTGGTGTCGCTGTCGAAATTCATGTCCCAGACCTGCGAGGCGATCAGCGAACGCGGCAGCACTTCGCCCTGCCGGCGCAGCAGCAATTCAAGCAGCGCGAATTCCTTGGCCGTCAACTCGATGCGGTGCCCGGCACGCTGGGCGCGTCGGCGCAGCAGGTCCAGCTCCAGGTCGGCAATGCGCAGCACCGTGGCTTCGAGTCCGGCCTTGCCGCGCCGCAGCAGCGTACGCACCCGCGCCAGGAACTCGGAAAACGCAAACGGCTTGACGAGATAGTCGTCTGCACCCAGCTCCAGGCCCTTGACACGGTCCTCCACCTGGTCACGCGCCGTCAGAAACAACACCGGCAGCTCGCTGCCGCTGCCCCGGAGGGCTTCGAGCAGTTGCCAGCCGTTCAGGCCGGGCAGCATGACATCGAGGATCAAAAGGTCGTGATCGCCCGTGAGCGCCAGGTGCAGGCCATCGGTGCCGGTGCGCGCCAGATCGACCAGGAAGCCGGCTTCCGACAGTCCCTGGCGCAGGTAGTCCCCGGTTTTGGTCTCGTCTTCGACGATCAGCACTTTCATGCGCCAGATTGTGCCGGCCCGCGGCAACAAGCGGCGCCAGATTACCAATTTGTAATGCGGCGGAAAGCTGGCCGTGGGGGTCGCCCCGGCACCATCGCGTTCGCCTTGAAACCCGTGGCATCACCGGCCCAGCGCCCGCTGATGCCACCAAGAACAACGAGCCAGGAACCCTTATGAAACCTGCGAGCGCCCTGGCCCTTGGCCTGGTGGCCGTCCTTGTCGCCCTGCCGCTGGACGCGCAGACCCTGGGCGATGCCTTGTCCAACGCGCTGGCCAGCCACCCTGCGGCCGTTGCCGGCGCGGCGCGTGCCGAAGCTGCCGAGCTACTCGTCGAAGCGGCAGACAGCCTGACACCGCGCCCGCCGTCCGCCTCGCTGGCCACGCTCAGCGACCGCCTGGGCTCCCACTACGGAAGGCAGGAATGGGAGCTGGAACTTGCCGCCCCGCTGTGGCTTCCGGGCCAGAAGGCCAGCCATGCAGCACTTGCTGCAAGCACCCGCGAAGCGCTGCGCGCCAGCCAGCAACTGCTGCGCCTGCAACTGGCCGGCGAGCTGCGCGAAGCCTGGTGGGCGGTGGCAGCCGCGCGCAACGGCGAGCAACTGGCACAGCGCCGTGCACACACCGCCGCCAGCCTGGAGGCGGACGTGCGGCGCCGCTTTCAGGCGGGCGAGCTCGCGCGCGTGGACGCCAACCTGGCACAGAGTGAAAACCTGGACGCCCAAGCAGCATTGGCCACGGCCCGCTCGGAGCGTCTGCAGGCCGAGCAGGTTTTCTACACCTTGAGCGGCATGGCCGCGCCCGCCGCGCTGGCACCCGAACCGGCGCCAACAGTGGGCGTCGTCCCTGCGGCGATACATCCCCAACTCGCTGTCGACCGGGCCGCTGTGCAACTGGCACACGCCCGGTTGGTGGTGGCCGACGCGACACCGCGGGAAGCGCCCGAACTGGCACTGCGCGTGCTGCGCGAGCGCAGTGCCCGCAGCGACCCGTATGCGAATGCGCTGGGCATCAAGCTCACCCTCCCCTTTTCGCTGGGCCCGCGCGCGCGCCAGGAAAGTGCGGCCGCGCGCGCCGAACTTGTACAGGCCGAAGCCCAGGTGGCGCTGCAGGAGCGCAAGCTGGCCCAGGAGACTGCCAAGGCCCACCGCGAGCGGGCTATGACCCAACAACAACTGGGCATGGCCCGCGAGCGCCTGGCGCTCACGGCGGACAGCCTGGCGCTGGCCGAAAAGAGCTTTCGCCTGGGTGAATCTGATCTCGTGGCCTTGCTGCGCGCCCGCGCCGCGGCACAGGAAGCCGAGGCAAGCCTGCAGCGCGAGGAGATCGCCCTGGCCGCCTCGCAGTCCCGTTTGAACCAGTCCCTGGGAGTTCTTCCGTGAAGTCTTTGCGCATCTTTTGTGTCGCCGTGGCCCTGGCGGCCCCGCCCCTCACAGGCCATGCCCATGGCGGTGAGGACCACGGCGACGCCTCGGCACCGGCCCCAGTGGCCTCGGCCACACCACGCGCCCAGGCACAGTCGGAAGACTTTGAACTGGTAGCCGAAGTGCAGGGGCAAGCGCTGGTGCTGTTTCTGGACCGATTTGACAGCAACGCACCTGTCGTCGGCGCCCAGGTGGAGGTGGACAGTGGTGGCCCGCCGGCCATGGCTGCCGAGACGGCGCCAGGCGTCTACCGTGTGGCGGCTGGCCCCTGGACCCAGCCGGGTCGCCACGCGCTCACTGTGTCGGTGCAGGCCGGCGACACCGCAGACCTGCTCAGCGCCACGCTGGACGTTCCCGCTGCGGCGGCCGCCGCGCCCGCGGCGCCCCTGGCCGTTGGTTCGCCCACGACCACCAAGCGCAGCCTCTGGGCGCTTGCCGGAGCACTGGCACTGGCTGCGCTGGGCGGTTTCGCCTGGCGCCGCCACCGCGCCTCCACCCCTTCCTGACGCAGGACATCCCATGAAAAACCCCCACCTCGCCCTCATGGCGGGCAGCGCACTGCTCGTGCTCACCGGCCACGCAGGGGCCCACGGCGACGAAGACCACAGCCAGAGCGCGCCGCCCGCCGCCATCGCCACTGTAACCACCGCCGCCGCGATGCCCGGAACATCCACCGCGCCCCAGCGCCTGGAGGACGGCAGCTTGTTCGTCCCCAAGGCGGTGCAGCGGCAACTGGGCCTGCGCACCCGCGTGGCGGTGGTGCAGGAGCTGGCGGTCACGGTGGAATTGGCCGGCACGGTGGTGGCCGACGCACGTGCCGGGGGCCTGGTGCAGGCGGGCCAGGCCGGGCGCGTGGAGGCCACCGGTGCCGGCCTGCCGGTACTGGGCCAGGCCGTGCGCAAAGGCGAGCTGCTGGCGCAACTGCGGCCGGTGCTCAGCAGCATGGAGCGCGGCAGCAATCTGGCGCAGATCGCCGAGATCGCGGCCCAGCTCGCGATTGCCGAGCGCAAGGCGGCGCGCTACGCGCAGCTCGAAGGCGCTGTGCCGCAGGCCACCATAGACGCGACACGCCTGGAACGCGACGCCCTGCGCCAGCGCCGCAGCGCGCTGGGCAGCGGTCTGAACCAGGCCGAAGCCCTGCGCGCGCCCATTTCGGGCGTGGTGAGCGCCGCCCACGCCGTCGCCGGCCAGG
>Ga0208884_100238_pt1 | contig 30619 bp, 29 predicted proteins | sample LakWasMet68_HOW9_2_FD_183898 | JGI IMG/M metagenome (GOLD analysis project Ga0208884, IMG submission 183898) | Freshwater sediment methanotrophic microbial communities from Lake Washington under simulated oxygen tension - Sediment Metagenome... | ecosystem: Environmental > Aquatic > Freshwater >... | reverse complement strand
TCGGTCTCCAGTATTTTTTCCAGATAGGATGAATATTCCGGCTTGACCTTGTTTTGATCGTCAAAACTAAGTAAACCTTGCGGCATATTTTGAAGCATTGCTTGAATGTCGTTGATCTTCTGTTTGACCAGCTTCGATGACTCGTGTAACTGTTCAACCATCGAATTGAACGAGTGCGCCATGCTACCGATTTCATCATTGTGCAAAGCTTCAGCTCGCAGAGATAAATCTTGGGTATGCGCAATTTTTGACATGATCGATTCAAGACCCGACACTCTGCGCAAAATACGCGCCCCGCCAAAAATACAGAACAATACTGCTGAAACTATCAATAACAAACATATACCCATGATAATGAAGGTTAAGCGTTCATAGCGCAGGTAATCACTGGTGAGCTCAGCTTCCAATGTCAGTAATCGCTGTTGGAGATTGCTGATTTGCTGATTGACCTTTGCCTGACCTGTCACTTTATTCTGGGCAACTTTCAGCGCTACCTCCATGTCTTTGCTATAGTGTTGCAGCAATGACGGGATTTCACTGATCGGTTCAATGGCTTTGTCTTCGGACTGTCTTGTTACTGTCTTTTCGCCGAGACTAAACGCATCATCAGTCGATGATGTTTGTTTCATAACACCAAGTAGAGGCAAGTTTTTTAATTCGCCGGTCAGGGTTATTAACTCTTGTAATGGCCGATTAATGTTGTCTGGCGACATTTGTTTTCGAGAAGTAAAAAAGCTTTGCCTTGCTCTTGCGAGATTTATCAGTGCAGCCTGAGAGTCGCCCACTAATTTCAAATAAAGCTGTTTCTTCGGTTGAGAAGCGCCTTGCGCTTCTTTAACGTACGACAGCAGTTTTTGCAGGTGCTGAGACAACTGTTTCTCATTGTTTATCAGCAACGCTTGCGGGTCAGCCAGTTTTCCTGCTCCTCTAAGCTCAGGCATGGTGTTTTGTTGCAACTCATCGATAAGTGCGACAAATGGAACTTGTAATGATGCTGATAGATTGGCGCGTCCATCAACTTCAGTTTTGATTTGATTGAGAGCTTGCTCAACATCACCGAGTATGGTCGCTTCACCTGTGAGCAAATAATTTAAAATAGGCTGACTGACTTGAGTAAAGATTCTGTCTTTTTGCTGCCCAAAAAATTCGACCGACGCAAAAGCCTGATTTAAGTGATTTAACGACCAACTCACAGCCATCACAAAACCAATAATAATAGCGGCAAGCGTCAAACTGACTAACTTCGATATTTGTTTAATTGTCATATTAGGCTGCGAAGGTTATAGAAATATTTTTAGCAATTTCAATCTAAGGTAAGTAAATAATTACGATCAAAGCATAGGGGATAGTTGTTACGGGAATATTAAAATGCAAAAAATGATTTGAGGCGCTTACAAGTACGAAGGTGTAGTTACACAGTACGGTGCATCCTGAACAGCTTGCTTTAGCATCCGCCAATAACTGCGAGGCATAAAGATAACGGAAGGATGGATAAGTGTCGGTACAGACGAAAATATTTCAGGTAACTCCAGCACAGCTGACGCGGCAAATTAGCGATTAGAAGCTAGACCTTATTATGTAGTGCCTGAACGCCTTAACGAAAACTCAGGATAGTATGTATATCGGGTTGTTCAGACAAAATAATGCAACGAAGAATAATACAAGAAATCTTCGGGCTCATTAAATCCCTGTATTCCTTTTGTGCCGTGGCTTGTGGCTTTTTCGTTCAGACACTATGGTAAGTTAAGCCAATGGACAGTGGGTGTTGGCAGATTAGCGCGTAGCTCGATGCGTTTATTAAGATGTTTTGGAATCCTTTTCGTACACTAAGCGTACTGACAGGGCTCTGTGTTAATCAAGGAGACGCAGGGGACTTTTATTTTACTCTCTCAATATGAATCATGGTTGCCCGTAAAGAAGCCAGCACATCGATAAACAAACAAACCATTGAACTGAAAATAAATAACACGCTGAGCACGACAAACAATATCAAAACCTCGGCGTCGATTTGTTCGGTAAACCGCGAAGAGATTGAACCCAGCATAAATACGCCGCTGCTGATCGCGCTGCACAGCAGCAGGCCGAAGCTCCATTTAAGCACATGGCACCGGTACACCATCGAATTGAGCTCCTTTTCCAACTTTTCCGCTTCGTTGCTGGTTTTCAGCTCGGTGTAGATGTCTCTGACCCGGCCGATGGCATGGGTATAACGGGCATTCAAGGTCAATACAAAAATGCCGATGCTGGAAAACAAAACCAGGGAGCCGGTTACCAGTTCAACAATGCCATCCAACCTCGACAGCATTTAACCTTCCTGGCCGTCAATTCTGGCACGGGTCAATATGGGGGTATAAACAAAGACAAACAGGGAGAATGCCGCCAGCCAGAACAGCGTTGAGACATAGATTAAGTTTTCGTACCAGCCCGGCATCGCTATCGGCAATAAAACCCGAAACAATGCGGCGGCATTAATCAGCAAAAACGCGATAGCGATCGCATTGGACGCTTTGAGTGCGCGTCCGGTATGGCCTAGCGATACTCTCGCCATCATCCCCAGCGTTAACGCGCCGATACCGCCCAGCGTAAAAGCATGCAGCGCCAACGACGGCAGCACTACGGAATAGGCGGCTAACGCCGTCAACACAAAACCCAGAATGATCCAGGCGTAACCGGCATAAAGCACCCATAACAACGGCACGTAGATGACGCGTTGCACATACCAGCCGGACAGTCTGGCGATGTTCGCGGCAACGGCGGCAAGCGCCGCCACGGCTAACAAGGTTCCTGAAATGCCGACTAATTGCAGGGCAAAGACGACGACGGCTGATGCTACCGACAGGTTGTCCAGCAACGGGTTCCTGATGATCAGCGTTCCGGGTATCCCCCGTTCGGTAAAGAAAGGAAAAACGCGCCCGGCGATGATCAGTATCAAGACGATAATTGTCGCAACGGCCAGTTGGATTCCTGTCGATGCCATGTTATCTTGCAAGCCCAGCATTTCTGCATGGATCAAGCCGTTACCCAGAGCCAATAGCAGTAACAGCCCGATAAAAAATAGATTTCTATACTGCTTTGCCTCAATGATCGGCTTGCTGACTTGATAAGCCAGAGCGGGTAAAAATGCAAAATCCACCAGTGCAATCAAGGCGTCAGGCAGCAAGCCTGCATAAAACGGCAGGATGCGGCCGTAGAGCCATAACAGGCACAAGCTTGCCAATGGGTCGCCGGTTACGGTCGGTTTGCCGGTCCAGTTTTTAACCGCCGTCAATAAGAATCCCGCAATCACGGCAGCCGCATAACCCAGCAGCATTTCATGCGCATGCCAGTAGTTATTGGGATAATAATGTTCCGCCGTTAGCGAACCGTTGAACATGGCATTCCAAAACACAATCAGGATCAGCGCCGCGAGACCTGCCAAGGCAAAAAAAGCTCTAAATCCAAGTGCAAATAAAGGGTAATCAAAAATAGGTTGTGATTTCATTGCGATGTTTTCCAACAGTTCAGCTCAGCGTTCGAGAATGCCGGTAATTATACTCATTTCTGTATTAAAAGAGCCTTTTGTGTTTCCGTGATGATTTTTTGTATTTTACTCAATACTTGCTGTTGCTGTTCTGAAGGCAGCTTGGCAAAGTCCTGTTCAAATGCGGCCAGGCTATAGACGGATTCACCGGCGGCGTTATCGGATAAGTTAAGGCCGCAATCGGCAACGACGCGTTTAATCGGTTCGGCGGCATTTTCTAACGGCATTGCTGCGGACAAGACTGTACGTATCATGGTGTTGACACGGATAAAAATGGCTTGTCCGGTCAATAGGTCGTCGACCATGCGTTTGGCGGATTCTTCGTTATAGCCTCTACGCTTGGTGTCCTTAAAGGTCTTCATTTGCAGTGTAACGGGGGGATTTTTGTCGATTTGGTATTCAAAATCGAAGGCGCTGCCTTGCGAGGCGATCAAGCTGTCGGCTTCAACCGCCACTTGCAAGGTATTGTCCTTGCAGATGATTTCCAGCCTGAGGTTGTCGTAAAGACCGCGGGGCGGCAAAGGCGATTGGGCGAAACTAAAGGTTCGATTGCTTAGCCGGTCGCTTTCCTGGTGATAATTCCAGGTATTGGCCGCGAATACCGATGCGGGGCAACAAAACAGCAGCGCCAACATCAGCGCCTTGGCGGTTTTGTCGTAGAGTGAAAGTGTCGGCCGCTGCATGGCTGCAAGAGGTATGGCAGAGGTAAGGCAATTGCCGAGCGTATTGGCCGGAACAAGGTTAAGTTTCATTTTTGATGCCTCCTAATCCCAACGCGCTCTATTATTCCATTAACTTAAAAAAACTTTTTGGCGCGCCGCATATCGGGCAGTCCCAGTCAGCGGGAACATCGGCCCAGCGGGTTCCCGGTGCAATACCGCTATCAGGGTCGCCTTTGGCTTCATCATAGATGTGCTCGCATTCCAAACATTGATACTTTTTAAAATCCGACATGCTCTGCCTGCTTAAGATAAGTGAAAGGGTAGTCTACGCGTGTTGAAAACCGGTTGCACGGTTAACCTTTACCGCGAGTACGGGTTCTTGTGCTGGTGTTGGTAGGCGATTTGTCTTTACAGATTTCCAGGGTCTCAAAGCGTTTTTCAATAAACTGGATAATTAAGTCGGCAATATCCTTGCCGCTGGCTGCTTCGATACCTTGTAATCCGGGCGATGAGTTAACCTCCATAATAACCGGGCCGTGATTAGAGCGCAGCATATCGACGCCGCACACGTTCAGTCCCATGATTTTTGCAGCCCGCACTGCGGTAGAACGTTCTTCGGGCGTTAAACGCACTAAAGCCGCGGAACCACCGCGGTGTAAATTGGAACGAAACTCGCCCTCCGTTGCTTGGCGTTTCATCGCGGCAACGACTTTGCCGTCTACTACAAAACAGCGAATATCGCTGCCGCCGGCTTCCTTGATAAACTCCTGCACCATGATATTGGCTTTGAGACCCATAAAAGCCTGAATAACGCTTTCGGCGGCGTTATGGGTTTCCGCCAGGACCACGCCGATACCTTGCGTTCCTTCCAGCAGTTTAATCACCAGCGGAGCGCCGCCGACTTGAGCAATCAAATCCTCAATATCATCGGGATTATTGGCAAAGCCGGTGACCGGCAGGCCGATGCCTTTTCTGGCAAGTAACTGGGTTGACCTTAATTTATCGCGCGACCGCGATATGGCCACCGATTCATTCAACGGAAAAACATTCATCATTTCAAACTGTCGCAATACCGCCGTTCCGTAGAATGTCACTGACGCGCCAATTCTGGGAATAACGGCATCAAAACCCGTTAAGTCTTCGCCTCGATAATGGATAGAAGGATTATGCGAGGTAATATTCATGTAGCAACGCAATACATCCAAAACCCGTACCTTGTGGCCCCGTGCTTCTGCGGCTTTAACCAATCGAGAAGTCGAATACAGTTTGGGGTTACGGGACAAAATAGCAATTTTCATAAAGACTTAAGTTCTCGATTTATACATTTAAGGTAAAGGCATATTTTGACACGAAATAGGGCGGGATGCTTTAGAAATGGGGCTAGGGTAAGTACATTAATGTATAGAAAACGAGCGCCCCCGATAGGTTGGTAAAATAACGTAACCAAAATAAGGGTAATTCAACAATAAACCAAAAACGTCGAACTATATACTTGAGTTATCGGGGAAGGTAATACGCTGCTTAGTTTATATTTGCGCGGCGAGAACCAGGCCGATATATGCCGGGTGCAGCTATTTAAGCGGGAATTCTGTAGAGTCCGACCACAGTCAGCCTTTCAATGGCGACTGCGGTTGCTAGTTCTTGGTTTTCAGGGCAAGGGCCGCTTCACGGAGGGCTTTGGAAAGGGTAGGGTGGGCGTGTATGGTTCTGGCCAAGTCTTCACTGCTGGCGGAGAACTCCATGGCTAATACGGCTTCGGCAATTATTTCAGACGCGTGGTTTCCAATAATGTGTACGCCGAGTATAGCGTCGGTCTCTGCTTGTGCGATGATTTTAACCATACCCTCAGTTTGGCCCATGGCTTGGGCGCGGGCTGTCGCCTTTAACGGGAAGGTGCCGATTTTAATGGCTTCGCCCATAGCTCTTAAGGCTTGTTCGGTCTGGCCGACCCAGGCAATTTCAGGTGCGGTAAAGATGACGCTGGGCAGGATGTCGTAATTGACCGGATTGTTGATGCCGGCGATTTGTTCGGCGACAAACAGGCCTTCTTCTATGCCTTTATGGGCAATCATCGGGCCGAGCAAGGTCAGGTCGCCTATCGCGTAAACGCCGGGCAGGGTGGTGCGGCAGTTTTCATCGACATGGACATAGCCGTTTTCGTCGAGCAGTAAATCGGCTTCGGCGGCCGCCAGATTTTCGGTATTGGGTTTTCGGCCGGACGCAACAATCAGTTTGTCGACACGCAGCGCATGCGTGCCTTCACTGTCTTGATATTCCACCGTGACTTTTTTATTACCTTTTTTTGCGGAGATAACTCGTGCGCCCAGGCGCAACTCCAGTCCTTGTTCGCTGTAGATGCGATAAGCTTCCAGGGCAATTTGCTGGTCGGTCAGGCTTAAAAATGATTCCTGGGCCTCCAATAACATTGTTTCTGAACCGAGCCTGTTCCAGATGCTTGCTAATTCAAGGCCGATAACGCCGGCGCCGATAATAGCCAAACGCTTGGGCACTGCATCGAGGTTTAAGGCCATTGTAGAATCGATAATAAATTCATTGTCGATCGGCGCACAGGGTAAACCGATCGGGGAGGAGCCGGTGGCCAGAATAATATGTTTAGCTTCGATTATCGATACCGCCGATTGATCGGTCGGCGCAATTTCCACCTGCCGTTCATTGAGTAATTTGGCCTTGGCCTGAATGCAATCGATTTTGTAATGAGCGAACGAGTCGGCGATTTGTCGGCTGAGCGTGTCAATGATTCTGTTTTTACGTTGCATCATCTGCGCAACATCTACCGAAACGGCTTCTGCCTGAATGCCGTGTTCTTTCAGGTTGTGAGTGAGCGATTGATAAATTTTAGCCGATTCCAGCAAGGCGATAGAGGCGACACAACCGGCGTTGAGGTAGGTGCCGCCCAGACTGCCTCGACCTTTTCCGCTATGCCAGTTATCGATACAGGCGGTTTTTAAGCCGAGCTGGGCGCAACGAATGGCGCTGGAATAACCTGCCGGTCCTGCGCCGATTACGATTACGTCAAACGATGTTGCCGGTTTTTTTGACATGGTTTTATATGTTAAGCAATAGGTGAGCGGGCGCTTCCAGGCATTCTTTGATGGTGACTAAAAATTGCACGGCTTCGCGGCCGTCGACCAAGCGATGATCGTACGATAAAGCCAGATACATGATTGGCCTGATCACGATCTGGCCGTTTTCAACCACCGGGCGCTCCTTGATGGCATGCATGCCCAAGATCGCGCATTGCGGCGGATTGAGTATCGGCGTGGACAGCATTGAACCGAAAATGCCGCCGTTGGTAATGGTGAAGGTGCCGCCTTTTAAGTCGTCATAGGTCAAAGTGCCGGACTTGGTCTTTGTGCCGAAATCGACGATGCTTTGTTCAATGCCGGCAAAATCGAGTTGATCGGCATCACGCAGTACCGGCACGATCAGGCCGCGTTCGGTGCTGACCGCGATGCCTATGTCATAGTAGCCGTGATAGATAATATCGTTATCATCAATGGAGGCGTTGATGGCCGGGAAGCGCTTTAATGCCTCGATAGACGCTTTGACAAAGAATGACATAAAGCCCAGTTTGACATGGTGCTTTTTTTCGAAACGTTCTTTGTACTGGTTGCGAAGATCGATCACGTTTTGCATGTTGACTTCATTAAATGTGGTCAGCATCGCCGCGTTTTGCTGTGCCTGTAGCAGGCGTTCGGCAACTTTGGCTCTTAGCCGTGTCATCGGGACGCGCTGTTCCGGGCGCAGATTTGAAATCACCGGGCCTACTTCCTGCTTAGGCGCAGGGTGACTGACGGCGGCCTCTCCCTTTGGCAAGGATGGGCTCGGGGGGGCTTCTTTGGTTGCCGGAACTATCAGTTGAGCTTCTTGCAGGTTCTTTTTATGGAGGTAATCCAAAACATCGGTTTTAGTAAGACGCCCATCCTTTCCTGAGCCTTTGATAACGGAAGGATCCAGCGTATTCTCAGCAATTAACCGGCGTACCGACGGACTTAGCGGTATGTCGGATTCATCCTCCTCAGGTTCAGGAGCGGGCGCCGCTGTTTTTTGGCCCGCTTCTACGGCTTGCGGTTCCAGTAAAGCCAGCACTTCGCCGCCGACCACAATGGAGCCGTCTTCCTTGAGTATTTTGCCAAGGATGCCGGATTCCGGCGCAGGAACTTCAAGCACCACTTTGTCCGTTTCAAGATCAACGAGGTTTTCGTTCTTGATAACGGTATCGCCGGGTTGCTTATGCCAGGTGATCAGCGTTGCATCGGAGACGGATTCGGGGAGGTTGGGAACTAGGACTTCAATGCTCATGTTATTTTCCTGAAGGTTTGCCGTAAAGGGCCGATTGAACGACCGCTTTTTGTTGTTCTATATGGACGCGGAAATTGCCGACAGCAGGCGCTGCCGATGCCTCTCGACCGGCATAAGTCATGCTGATTTTGGAACCGAGATTATCGCTAAAGTGATGTCGGGATTGATACCAGGCGCCTTGATTTTGCGGTTCTTCCTGACACCAGATGAACTCTTTAAGTTGCGGGTATTTGCCGACTTCCGCTTTAAACAACTCGTCGGGAAACGGGTAGAGCTGTTCTATGCGGGCAATGGCGACGTGTTTAAGGTCGTCCTGACGCCGTGTTTCCAGCAGGTCGTAATAGACTTTGCCCGCACACATGATTAGGCGGGTCACTTTTTTGGGATTGATGTCGTCCTGTTCGCCGATTACCGGCAGGAATTGACCGGTTGTTAAATCTTCCAGCGTGGAAACCGCAAGTTTATGACGCAGCAAGCTCTTGGGACTCATGATGATCAACGGTTTTCGATAACGGCGCAGCATCTGGCGACGCAGCAAGTGAAATATTTGCGCCGGCGTAGTCGGATTGCAAACCTGCATATTATGTTCGGCGCACAGTTGCAGATAGCGTTCCAGCCGGGCCGAGGAGTGTTCCGGCCCCTGGCCTTCAAAGCCGTGCGGCAACAACATCACCAGATTGCACATGCGCCCCCATTTGGTTTCGCCGGAACTGATAAACTGGTCGATAACCACTTGCGCGCCATTGGCGAAATCGCCGAATTGAGCTTCCCAAATAACCAGGGTATTCGGCATGGTGGTGCTGTAGCCGTATTCGAAACCTAAAACGCCCGCTTCGGAAAGCAGTGAGTCGAAAATCTGCGCATTACCCTGATCTTTGTCCAGGTGCTTAAGCGGGGTATAGGTTTTATTGTGCAGTTGATTATGCAATACAGCATGACGATGCACAAAAGTGCCGCGACCGACATCCTGCCCGGTCAGGCGAACATGGTATTTTTCCGTCAGCAGCGTCGCATAGGCCATGTTTTCGGCAAAGCCCCAGTCCAGCGGCATCGCCCCGGCCGCCATTTTACGGCGGTTGTCCATGACTTTGGCGACTCTGGGGTGCATTTCAAAACCGGTCGGCAAACGCTGCATTCTGTCGCTGCAAAAGCGCAGGCGCTCCATGGAAACCGCGGTATTGCAGGGCGATTTCCAGTCGTTGCCCAGGAATTTATTCCATTGGTTGGTGTAAGGGTAGAGGCCGTCGGCCAGGATGGGCCGGGACACCACTTCACCGGCTTCGAGCAGTTTTTGGTAATTTTGTTCCAACTCTGTCGCCTGTTTATCGGTGATCAACCCGCTTTTAATCAGTTTTTCGGCGTAAAGTTTCCGCGTCGTCTTGAGTTTGCGGATTTTTTTATACATCAGGGGCTGGGTGGTCGAAGGCTCATCGGCTTCATTATGTCCGAGCCTGCGGTAGCAGATAAGGTCGATGACCACATCTTTATTAAATGTCATCCGGTAATCCATTGCCAACTGGGTTACAAAGATAACGGCGTCGGGATCATCGCCGTTGACGTGAAAAACCGGCGCCTGAATCATGCTGGCGACATCGGTGCAATAAAGCGTGGAGCGTGCATCTTGCGGGTTGCTGGTGGTAAAGCCGATTTGATTATTGATGACGATATGCACGGTTCCGCCGGTGGAAAAAGCGCGGGTTTGCGACATATTCAGGGTTTCCATGATGATGCCTTGCCCGGAAAAGGCCGCATCGCCATGGATTAGAATGGGAATTACCGTGTTTATGCCGTTTATCCCCGCCCTGTCCTGGCGGGCCTTGACCGAGCCTTCGACAACCGGGTTGATAATCTCCAGATGCGACGGATTGAATGCCAGCGTGATATGAACCGGGCCGCCGGGCGTACTGATGTCCGATGAAAAGCCCATATGATATTTGACATCGCCGGTACTGACGCCCGGCGAAAGCGGCGAAGTCCCGGCAAATTCATTAAACAGGCTCGCGGGGCTTTTGCCCAGTATGTTGACCAACACATTCAAGCGGCCCCGGTGAGCCATGCCGATCACAATCTCATTTACGCCTTTTTCGCCAAACCCTTGGGTTAATTCGTCCAGAATCGGAATCAGCGATTCGCCGCCTTCCAGGGAAAAACGCTTTTGGCCGACAAATCGATTATGTAAATGGCTTTCTATGCCTTCCGCGGCAGTCAATAATTGAAGCGTCCAGTGTTTTTTTTCAGGCGTCAGCTCAAAGTTGATTTTAGCGCTTTCCAGGCGGTTTATTATCCAGCGCCTGATGTGGGTATCGGCTATATGCATGTATTCAGCGCCGATGCTGCCGCAGTAAATCTCTTGCAGATTGGCAATGATGTCGCGTAACGGCAGCCGGTCAATACCGTAAAGCGCCCCGGTGTCGAATAAGGTGTCCATATCAGGCTCGGAGAGGCCGTAATAAGTCGGGTCCATATCGGCAGGCGGCGGCAAGGTTTTGCCCAGCGGGTTATTGGCGGCAATCTGGTGGCCTCGAACCCGGTAATGATTAATAAGGCGGGCAACAGCCGATTGTTTTTTAACGCTTTCCTCGGTGAAGCCTTGTAATTTCGCCAAGCGGCCCTGGGATTTAAGCGCAAGCTGCGCAAAGCGTTCTACGACAGGGCTATGAGGCGTCTCAAAATCGGCGCCGTTGTGAATGTCGCCAAATTCTTTTTGCCAGCTGGCTTCAACCGAGTCAGGGTCTTCCAGGAATCGTTCGTACAAATTCTCAACAAATCCGGCATTGCTGCCATAGAGTGAGGAAGAATCTTGAAAAAGTTTAAGCAGCTTACTCATTATGAATGTCCAATTTCTTCTGTAAGGATTTTGTCTTTGTCTGAACTCTTAAGTAGTATATTACCAAGATTTAACGTATTCGCTGACTAAAATATGCGAGGCTTAATGGGAAAAGATAACCCATTGTTTTTATTTAAAATAAGGTTGATGTGATTTTATGGTAGACAACAGGAATATTGTAATAAAAGTTAAATATCCGGTATCCGGAAAGGCGCCTGAGAACGTTGAACCCAGAATGATAACAGAGTGGAATGTTAAAAGAATATTGCTTGCCGCCGGTGCGCTGGTGTTTTCTTTTGCGGCGTTGTTTTATCTGCTTAATAAGGATACGCAAAAACACGATTCAGATAATCCGCCGTTGGCCGTTAATACTATAGAAGAGATAATACCGCAAGTTGATATTAAATCAGCCGAGATAAAAAAACTGGATATAGCTAAACAAATAGCTTCCAAAAATAACCCCCCGATTAAGCCGACAAAAGAATCTAATACAAAATATAAACCCTCTTCCGATATTCATGTTAAGGACGCCATAAAAAAACAAGCTAATGAAAAAGTTACTAAATATCCCGGATATTCAAATCATATATCAAGAGCCGTATTAACTTATAATATTAATAATAAGGAACCCATTGGTGAAATAAAGCGTACTATAAGCGTTAGTAATAAAGATCCTGCGTGGATATATTATTTTACTGAGTTAAAATCAATGAAAGGTAGCAAGGTTTATCATAAGTGGTTGAAAAATGGCATTGTTATTTCCAGTCAGGCGTTAAATATATCAAGTGATTCATGGCGCACATCAAGCCGCAAGTTATTGACTGATGCTGAAAAAGGTAATTGGGCGGTACAACTTGTAGATGAGCACGGTCACATATTAAATGAAAAGATTTTTAAGGCTGAATGACTTATATATGTAATATATCTAATATGTTTATAACTGGGGTGATGATATAATTAATATAGTTTTATTATTTTAAGGACTTGAAATGACCGAGTATCAAAATCTTTCTGAGCGTGAATTGCAGGCTGTTATTGAAAATGCAGAAAAGGCATTAAAAAACAAACAGGCTAATAAACGTAAAGAAGTTTTAGCGCAGATTAAAGAATTGGCGGCCTCTATCGATGTCGTTGTGGAGATTCATGAGCCCGAGAAAAAGCCTGCTCGCAAAGGTGCAAAGGTTGCCATTAAATATCGCCACCCCGACGATCATGACAAAACATGGACAGGTCGCGGAGTGGCGCCAAAATGGATGCAGGAGTTACTAAGCGCCGGACATAATCGCTCCGAATTTGAAGTATAAAGCGTAAGCTATAGCCAGCGATACGCATGTGGAAACGCTGAATTTTCATCGTTTCCATCTTTCCAGCGCTTTTTAATTTTGGAACGCTGGGTTTTAAAGGGCGCCCTCATTTTCGGGCTTTTGCCCACCCCACGTTAAATTTTGCCAATTCTCGCGCCGTGTCGCGCATTTATAAATAAAGCTTCGATTTCAATATTCCTCTACCTTTAAAGGTGCGATTGTTTATGCGCGCGCCTTGTTCCTACCCATAAAAACACCTGTTGAAAAATACGGAAATTACACGGATTAGTATGATATAGTTTCTTTAATGAGAATGATTGTTGATAACTTCCGGAGCGGTTGATTTTTAATGCACTTTATTTCAATGGTTAATTTATGAAAATAAGCTTAAAAAACCTGGCTGTAGGCGATTTTGGCAAGATAGTCGGCTTTGAACAGTCGGGCAAGGCTTATCGCAAACGCTTGCTGGCGATGGGCTTGACGCCGGGAACAGAGTTTAGCGTTACTCGTTTTGCACCGATGGGAGATCCGGTTGAAATTAAATTACGCGGATTTTCGTTAACCTTGCGCAAGGATGAAGCGGCCATATTATTGATAGAGAAACTCTGATGAAAACTGACTTTACGGTTGGCGTTGTCGGTAATCCAAATTGCGGCAAGACGACATTATTTAATGCGCTCACCGGCGCCAGACAGCATGTCGGCAATTGGCCCGGCGTGACGGTCGAGAAAAAAACCGGCGAATACAGCTTCGATCATAAACTGATCGAATTAGTCGATCTGCCTGGCACTTATTCCTTAGAGGCGGCCGACGACCAGGTTTCCTTGGATGAAAAAGTCGCCCGTGATTATGTTGCCTCCAAGCAGGCCGATCTAATCATTAACATCGTCGATGCCTCCAATTTGGAACGAAATTTGTATCTGACCTCGCAACTGATCGAGATGCGGGTGCCGATGATTTTAGTGCTCAATATGATGGATGCCGTCAAGCAACGCGGTATTAAAATTGATGTTACTTTTCTTGAGCAGTTTTTAGGCTGCCCGGTTATCCCGATTACCGCTTCAGTCAAAGGAGGGCTGGGTACATTAAAGTCGGCAATCAATAGTGCCGCCATCGCCAAGCCGATACCTTCGGTAAAAATCACTTATACCCCTGCGCTGGAGCAAGCCATCGATGACATTTCACCGTTGTTGCTCGAGACTGCCCGGACACGCCAGTGCGACCTGCGCTGGTTGGCCGTTCGCTTACTGGAAGACGACACCCTGGCCCAACAGTTTGCCGGAACTCGCTTGTTATCGACAGTCAGCCAATTACAGCGCCGGGTGGAAGCGGAAACGGATGATGAAATAGACATTCTTGCGGCAGACGCCCGCTACGGATTCGTCAATGAATTAACCCATGGCGCGGTCTGCAAACTCACCGAAGTGGGTCGTCATACTACCGATAAAATCGACAACATCGTCTTGAATCGTTTTTTGGGCATCCCTGTTTTCCTGTTAGTCATGTATGCGATGTTCATGTTTACCATCAATATCGGTAGCGCCTTCGTCGATTTTTTCGATCAGTCCGTGGGCGCTTTGTTGATCGACGGCCTGAGTCAGACACTTACCGGCCTGAATTGGCCGCAATGGCTGATTGTATTAATCACCAATGGCGTAGGCGGCGGCATTCAGGTCGTTGCTACCTTTATCCCCATTGTCGGCTTTCTGTTCATGTTCCTGTCGGCGCTGGAAGATTCCGGCTACATGTCCAGGGCGGCTTTCGTCATGGACAGGTTCATGCGCATGATCGGTTTGCCCGGCAAATCGTTCGTGCCGATGATCGTCGGTTTCGGCTGCAATGTCCCGGCGATTATGGCGACGCGCACCCTGGAAAGCCAGCGCGATAGGATATTGACCAACCTGATGAATCCGTTTATGTCCTGCGGCGCCAGATTGCCGGTTTACGCCTTGTTTGCCGCCGCATTTTTCCCGGTCGGCGGCCAGAACCTGGTGTTCGGCCTGTATTTGTTGGGCATAGCAATCGCGGTATTGACCGGCTTAATCATGCGCCATACCCTGTTTAAAGGCGAATCGGCCCCCTTTATCATGGAACTGCCCGCTTACCACATGCCGACCGTGCGCGGCGTTTTCATCAGAACCTGGGACCGGCTCAAGTCGTTCTTGTTCAATGCAGGCAAAGTCATCGTACCGATGGTGTTGGTGTTGAACTTTCTTAATGCACTGGGTACGGATGGCACCTTCGGACAGGAAAACAGCAATAAATCGGTATTAAGCGAGATTGGCCGCGGCCTGACACCGGCGTTTAAACCGATGGGCATAGAAAAAGACAACTGGCCTGCAACGGTAGGTATTTTTACCGGCGTTTTAGCTAAAGAAGCGGTGGTCGGAACGCTGGATGCTTTATACAGCCAGATGGCAACAACAGACGCAAGCGTCGAAAAAGCGCCGTTTAATCTTGAGCAGGCTTTGATTGACGCCTGTTTAACTGTACCTAAAAACCTGCAAGACGTTGCGGATAATCTGTTAGATCCATTGGGTTTGAATATCGGCACCGTCGATGATGTGGCCGCAGCAGCCAGTGAGCAGGAAGTCAATGCCGGTACCTTTGCCGCGATGCAGCAAAGTTTTGACGGCAAAGCCGGCGCTTTCGCCTATTTGTTATTTATTTTGCTGTATGCGCCTTGCGTCGCGGCAACCGCCGCAATCTACCGGGAAACCAATTTTAACTGGACACTGTTTGTGGTGTTCTGGACAACCGGCATTGCCTACATGACCGCAACGATTTTTTATCAATCGATGACCTATGGCCGACATCCCGACTATTCTTTGGTTTGGATAACAGCATTAATCTTTGCGTTTTTAGCGGTATTATTCGGGCTGTGGCTGCTCGGCAAAAATACTGATGCGGCAGGCGTAAAACCAAGCGGGGAGTCTGTAAGTGATCCTGTCTGATTTGAGAGATTATTTAAAGGAACAGCACCGGGTTGCTCTGGCGGATATAGTCATACACTTCAACATGGATGCCGATGCCTTGCGGGGTATGTTGAATAAATGGATCAGCAAAGGTAAGGTGCGTAAACTGCCGTTGACTGCTTCTTGCGGCACTAGTTGTTGTCAATGCGATACGGCTTTGACAGAGATTTACGAATGGGTTGATGAATAAATTCTGCCCGCCGTTATCGCTCGCATTTTCAATCGGGACGGCGTAAAAGCCCCTCGTTAACCTTATTACCCCGGAAGATACTGTAATGCTTGAACGATTAACAATGCACTGGGTATATGGCGGCGCTCTTGCTGGGATGCTCTTGCTCCTCATGTTTCCCCTGTTGACCGGTTCCTGGTCTACATCTTTAGCGCTAACATTTTTGCACCTGCCGATGTATATGCTTCATCAGTATGAAGAGCATGACCAAGATCGATTCCGGATATTTTTCAACGAGACTATTGGCGGCGGCAAGGAAGTGCTCTCGCCGCTAGCTGTGTTCATGATTAACGTCCCCGGAGTCTGGGGCGTAATTGTCATCGCGACATACTTGGCAGCGAACGTCAATATCGGGCTAGGGCTTATTGCCGTCTATTTGGCCGTCGTAAACGGCCTGGTCCATATCGGACATGCATTGCTCTTTAAGCGCTATAACCCTGGCTTGGTAACTGGAACAATTCTCTTTCTGCCTATTGGCGCATACAGCATTTGGCAGATCCAGCTTTCCGGCGGTGGCAGCTTTGCGGCGCAGGCAATTGGTATTGTCGTTGCAGTCGGCATACATGCCGTAATCATTATCTATGCACGCGCCAAGGGTGCGTTCCTCAGCGAAACGCCAAAGCTTGCATCCCGGAAAAAAGGCGGCTAACTCTTCGTTCCAACAGACTCTATTTTGCCCGGCTGTGGATTTATTTTCCGCATTTTTCCAGGATGTGTCATGATTGTTTTTTCAAGTTTACAGCTTTAATGCTTCGTCTACTCCAGCCAATATAACCCCCCAATTGCAGTCATCGGATTATGCGTATTCTTTGTGTTCTTGCTCTCATTGTTATCTCAATTGTCGAGATTGGCCCCATTCCTATTACGCCTATCGTATTGATTTACGTTGTGCTGTTTCGACCGGCATGGTTTTATGAATGGGTAATCAAAATATATGGCAGGGACTAAAACCAACTGCACGTTGACAAATGCGGGTGCTGCCAATGAATGCTCCTCCGCGTTTAGCTGATCGCTTGGATGATGGTAACATTAGACTACAAAGGGATTGCCCTATTAAAGCGGCCCGCATTTTGAAATTACAATCATGAATCTTAGATGAAACCGATTTTTTACCGTCCCGCCCAGCTGCGTGGATTGGCTTTTTTAGGCTTGTTGTTACTGGCTCTTGCCATACTCGGCGGCATGATCTGGCGGAACGTGCATCACTTTGAAACGGTTTTTTCCTATGTGAACTACTCGCATCGCATCCAAAATGTCTCGGTGGGCTTACAGCAATCGCTGATTGAATATCTGACCGAAACGGTAACGGGTTCGCGTCCCGAGGCGCTGACCAAAACGCTAAGCGAGATGGATGCGCTAATGACGGATAATCGCTATTTGTCAGTGGCGACCCGGACGAGCCTGGAAACGGTCAAAACCATGCTGATCGATTTGTCGGCGCTGAAAAAAGAGGAAAAGTACAATCGCCTGTTAACGGCCCTTAAATTGATGAGCGAAACGCTGGATAACGAGGCATTGCAGCGCGAGGAGTTGCTGGAAGACATTAGCCGGGACACCCAAACTGAATTGTATATGGCTTTGGCAATATTCACGGCGATTTTGGTTGTTGCTGTCTTGTTTTTGCGCTTCAGAATCCTGTATCCGCTTAATGATTTGAGGGAGCTGCTACAACGTTTGACCGAAGAAAACTTTACTCCGATCACCACCGATCATCTCGATCCGCTGCTGTTGCCGGTATTTAACAGTTACAACGAGATGGTTAAGCACCTCGCGGAACTGGAAGATGCCAATCGTTTACACGCCCAATCATTGCAGCAGGAAGTCAGGTTAGCCACGCAAGCCTTACTGGAACAGCAATACAGCTTGGCCAGAGCCGATCGGTTGGCGGCAATCGGCGAAGTGGCGGCGGAATTAGCGCATGAGATACGTAACCCGCTGGCCGGAATCCAAATGGCCTTTAATAATTTACGTCGCGAAATTGATGATATAGACCAACTGGAGAGGCTGGATTTGATTAATGCCGAACTGAAACGGATGGCGAGATTGCTTAACGATATGCTCGATCAAAGTCGTCATTCGCCGGAAGTGGCTACGGCTTTCGATGTGCGGACGTTAATTCGGGACTTGGTGGCGTTAACACGCTACCAGATTGCCGAATCGATACATTTGGAAATAGAGGCTCCCAGTGCGTTGCCGGTACATCTGCCTGAAAGCGGAGTGCGGCAGGCCTTGTTGAATCTGATCCTGAATGCGGCCGATGCGCTTGAAGGCAATCCAGGAACTATCCGTATCAGAGCTCGAACTGACAAACAGGGATTGCGCATCGACGTGCAGGATGACGGCATCGGCTTTTCCCAGGATATGTTGGAGCATGGCATCCGGCCATTCCGCACCAGCCGTCAACGCGGCACCGGGCTGGGACTGGCGATGGTGCAACGCTTTGTAAAGGATGTCGGTGGTACAATCAGCCTCACCAATCAACCGACTCATGGTGCATGCGTGTCCATACTGTTGCCCAATGACTGCATTGTTAGAGATAAATTATGATAGAAACCCTGCTCATCATTGAAGATGAAAAATTATTAGGTTCCGAGTTATCACGTCATTATCGGCAGTCCGGCTGGGAAGTGGCGCTGGCTACCAATCTGAGTGAGGCCAGAGAATTATTACTGAAGAAAAAAATAGAGCCGTTACTGATTCTTTCCGATATGAATTTGCCTGACGGTAATGCACTGGATTTCATGGAAAAGGTCAGGAAGGATATTAGCTATGCCGACGACTCCACGGATAGAGGAGACATAGCCTTAGGGAGGAATGTAGAGCGCCGGGAACAGTTGCCTAGAACAATGCCGGGAGCCTATGCCGAATGGCTGTTTTTAACCGGCTACGGCAATGTGCCGGATTCGGTCAGGGCGTTACGGCTGGGCGCTTATGATTTCTTGGAAAAACCCTGCGATTTGGAGCGTCTAGACCTGCTGGTCGCTAGCGCCGCGCGTAGCGCATCCATTCAGCGACGGGTTGCCGATCAAACCAAACACCGGCACCGGCGTTATTCGCCGGATGCTTATGTCGGCCATAGTCAACAAGCGCAGGGCATACGGCAGTTATTGGCGAAATTGACGCAAGTGCCGTTCAGCGCCCTGATTATCGGCGGCGAGAGCGGCACCGGAAAAGGCCTGGCGGCGCGCATATTGCACTACGGCGGCTCCCGCGCCCAGCAGCCGATGATTGAAGTGAACTGCGCGGCGTTGCCGCGAGAATTGCTGGAATCGGAATTATTCGGTCATGAACCCGGCGCCTTTACCGGCGCGGCAGGACGACATCGCGGCTTGCTCGAACAGGCCGACGGCGGCACCTTGTTCATGGATGAAATCGGCGAAATGCCGTTGGATTTGCAGGCCAAATTGCTCAAAGTGATTGAAGATCATAAAGTTCGGCGTTTGGGCGGGGAAAAGGAAATTCAGGTCGATGTGCAAATCGTTGCCGCCAGCAACCGCGACCTGGAAAAAATGGCCCTGGATGGCAGCTTTCGCGCCGATTTGTATCATCGATTAAGCGTGTTCAAGCTGATCTTGCCGCCGCTGCGCGAGGCGGTGGAAGACCTGGACGAACTGGTGCCGTTATTTGTCGCCGAATACAACGCCAAAGCAGGCCGGCAGGTTAAAGACATTCCCGACGCGGTATGGAGCAAGCTGAAAGCGCATTATTGGCCGGGCAACGTCAGGGAATTGCGTAACGTCATTGAGCGCTGCGTCTTATTTTCCGATGGGCCGACCTTCCCCGGACAATGGTTGCAATTGCCGGGACAGCCTTCCGTAGAGGCGCTGCAAACCGAACAAGGCATTTGGCTGCCGCTGGACGGCAGCATGGCGCTGGACGATATGGATTGTTTTATTATCAAGACCGCTCTGGAGCGGGCGGATAATAACCTGACTGCGGCGGCCAGGGCGTTGGGAGCTACCCGCGAAACGCTACGCTATCGGGTGCGGAAATATAATTTGAAGATTGCGGATTGATGTGGGTGTTGTCTATTTTTCGATGATTGTAAGGTAACCACACTGACAATTTATGGAGTTAGAACTCAATCGAGTTTGCCCGTATGTATAGAGGTTATTTGAGGGCAGCGATACATAATGCATCATAAATAGTTGGGCAAAAGTTTTCTGGCATGTGTGGGAGCGGCTTTAGCCGCGACAATCGCAGCTAAAGCCGCTCCCACACATGCCACTCATGCTAAGAAACTTATGAACACCTACTTAGCGATGAAGTTTGGCGCGGAGGCGTCAAATTGATACCTATGGAATGGTATACTCAATTAAAGCACCGTAGGGTTCGCCGTGCGTACCTTTCGGATTGGCATCCCATATAATCCTTTCATAATGGAGACAACCCCATGCAAGCTATCGAATTTGAGAGCCAATTATCCCACGGTGCCATACCTGTTCCAGAATCCTTACATCTTGTCGATGGACGACGGGTGCGGGTTTTGTTGTTGCTCGAAGAGATGGAAGAACGCACTGTTGAGTTCCGCGACGCCATTGCCGACTTGCTCGACAATCCTATGGTGCTCGACGATTTTCAGCCGCTGACGCGGGAACAAGCTCATGAGCGATGAGCGGTACTTTGTCGATTCGAATATCTGGCTTTATGCCTTCATTCAGCGAGCGGATGAAGACAAACGCCATGAGCAGGCTAGAAATCTTATTCGGCATAGTATAGTGGATCACGGTCAGCGAACAGGTCATCGCAGAGGTTTCGGTCAATCTGCTCAAAAAAGGGAAGCTTTCCGAGCTTCAACTGGGTCGCATTGTCGAAGCCTTTTATCGGCGCTATCGGGTTCTTGCACCTTCCTTGGAAACGCATCAAATCGCGGGCAAATTGCGCGGACGCTATTGTCTCAGTTATTGGGACAGCCTGATTGTCGCGGCGGCTCTACAAACGGATTGCATTATTTTGTATTCCGAGGACATGCAAAACGGTTTGGTTTTCGACGAGGGTCTGCGGGTCGTAAATCCGGTGGAATAGCCTGGAGAATCAAAGACGGTGTGAATTGCCAAGTTAGGATGTCCATATAAAATGGATGCTGGGCAAACACTCGCTACCAACCCAACTGATACACCAAAAACACGGCCAACCCCGCGCCGCCGCTATCGGCGATCCAGTCGGCAACATCAGAAAAACGCCCTTCAACAAAAGACTGATGCCATTCATCGGATAGTCCGTATAAACTGCAAAAGGTAACGCTAAGCAAAGCCAGTATAATAGGCTTAGTCAGCAGGTGTTTAAAGCTGCGCCATGCCAAGATGCCCATTATAAAATAGGCCCCGGCGTGGAGGACTTTATCCTGTACCGGAAACAAATCCGGAACCGGCAGGGTCGGTTGATCGGAAAGCCAGTAAATGAATAGGCAATAGAGAAACAGCAACGTGAAATCTAAAATCTTGGTCATGGTTTTACAATAATGAAAAATTTGTTTGAATGTGCCGAAACATTTTTTGGTCAGGTTAATATCGATGAAAAGTTGACGCTGACCCATCAGGCTTGGCAAGCATGTATTACCGGCGAATTAACGTTGACCTCGGACCGGCCGGTATTGCCGATTGAGCGGGTAACGTTTCCCGAGCGGCCTGAGTTATTGGCTCCGCGTCAGATGCCGCGGCGAAAACTGACCACGCCTGACGGTGTAGCAGCTTTTTTCCACGCCATCGCCCATGTTGAATTCGTCGCCATTTATCTGGCCTGGGATATTTTGTATCGCTTTCGCGGCATGCCCGAGCAATTTTATCAGGATTGGCTGCGTGTTGCCGATGAAGAAGCTCAGCATTTTGCCTTAATCAGAACGCATTTACTGACTATGCAGGTTGATTACGGCGATCTGCCCGCGCATAGCGGCTTATGGGATCACGCCAAAGATACTGCCGACGATTTGCCGGGCAGATTGGCGATGGTTCCCCGCTGCATGGAAGCGCGGGGCTTGGATGTAACGCCTGCGCTGATTGAAAAATTCAAGGCGTTGGGCGATGCGGCAAGCGTGGCCATTTTAACCCGCATTTTGACCGACGAAGTTGGGCATGTAGAGCTGGGCTCTTATTGGTTTAAGTTTGTTTGTCGGCAGCGCGGCTTTGAAGCCGAGGCCAAATACCGGGCGTTAATCGATCAATATTATGTGGGCGGTAAGCCTAAAGGGCCGTTTAACCGGGAATTGCGCAAAATGGCCGGTTTTTCCGATGCCGAAATCGATTGGCTGGAATGTTAATGATTCACCACGAAGACACGAAGAAAAAGCAAGCTCAACTGTGGAATGCGGGCTTTATCTACGTTAGCAGATTACTATGACTGATACCCCAACCGATCAGGATACATTGCCCACGCTGGAAGTCGTTGAAGACTCTGGGCAGTCGTGTGTCAAATTATCCGGCAGTTGGAATCTTCGCAATCTGGTAACGGCCCCCGAACTGACCCGGAGAATCGGCTCGTACGCCGCGAATAAAAACTTTCACTGGGATTTAAGCTCGATTGAAGTGCTCGACAGCGCCGGCGCCTTGATTCTCTGGAAAGCCTGGGGAAAACAACTGCCGGCGGCGGCGCGCATCAAGCCGGAACATCAGCGCTTGTTCGAACTTTGGCAAGCCCAGAAAATTCCCGCCTCCAAACCGGCCGGTTCCAACTCAAGCCTGATTATTAAATACGGCTATCAACAGCTCGCCAACTTTTGGGGACAGTTTCTGCAACTGGTGACTTTATTGGGCCAGCTGTTTTTGGATATAGGCTATCTGTTGCTGCATCCGGCCGACATTCCCTGGTCGGAAATTTCCATTACGATTTATGAGTCCGGCGTTCGGGCTTTGGGTATTACGGCGCTGGTGGGTTTTTTGATCGGCATCGTGCTCAGCTATTTGTCGGCGTTGCAATTGAAGATTTTCGGGGCGGAGATTTATATCATCGATATTCTGGGCTTGAGCGTCATTCGTGAATTAGGGCCGTTATTGGCGGCTATTCTGGTTGCAGGGCGCTCCGGTTCGGCAATGACTGCGCAAATCGGCATCATGCGGGTCACCGAGGAACTCGATGCGCTCTCGGCGATGGGCATCTCCCATTCCTTGCGCCTGATCCTGCCCAAGGTAATGGCATTGACCATCGTATTGCCGCTGATAGGCGTATGGACCAGCGCGTTGGCGCTGATCGGCGGGATGGTTTCGGCGCAAAATACGCTGGACATCAGTTACCAACAGTTTTTTCTTAAATTGCCGGATGCGGTGCCGCTGGTTAACCTGTTCATCGGGCTGCTGAAAAGCGCAGTCTTCGGTTTGATGATTGCCTTGATTGCCTGCCACTTTGGTTTTCGTATCAAGCCCAACACCGAAAGTTTGGGCAATGAGACGACTAACTCGGTGGTAGCCGCCATCACCGTGGTGATTATGGTCGATGCGGTATTCGCCATTCTGTTTATGAATGTGGGCATGCCATGAGCGGGCACTCATGCGCAATACGGCTGGAGCATGTCTGGACACGCTTTGGCGACCCCAACAAAGGTACGGAAAAGCTGGTTCATCAGGATATTAATCTGTGCTTGGAGCATGGCGAAATTCTGGGCTTGGTCGGCGCATCCGGTTGCGGCAAAACGACTTTGCTGCGCGAAATCATCGGCCTGCAAACACCCAGCCAGGGGGAAGTGTTCGTGATGGGCCAGTCTTTGAACAGTGCTAATGCCAATCACGGCCGGCGGCTGCGTAACAACTGCGGCGTGCTGTTCCAGAAAGGGGCGTTATTCAGCGTCTTAAACGTTTTTGAGAATATTGCCTTTCCGCTTCGTGAGCTGGGGTTCGATGATGAGGAATTGATTGCGCGCATCGTGTTTATGAAGCTGGCGATGGTTGGCCTGGCCGCCGGAGACGCCTGGCTGAAACCGGCCGATTTATCGGGCGGCATGATTAAGCGGGTGGCGCTGGCCCGCACTATGGCTTTGGAACCGGGCCTGTTGTTGCTGGATGAGCCGACGTCGGGGCTTGATCCTATTTCCAGCGAGGAGCTCGTCAGCCTGTTATCCGAACTGCATAAGGATCTTCATTTTACCGTGGTCATGGTGACGCATGATTTGGATATATTGAGAGATTTGTGTACCAAGGTTGCCGTGCTGGCCGATAATAAGCTAGTCGCTTTTGGATCGTTGGCCGCTGTTTTAGACTGCAAACATCCCTTTGTAGAGGAATTTTTTCATAATAAACGTGCTGAACGGGTATTTCAGTATCAGGAGACTGCTCATGGGTAGAGAAAATCACGCACTGATTACCGGTCTTTTTTTGATTGCGTTGGTGACGGCATCCACGGCGATTATTTTCTGGATTGGCACCATGAATCAGGAGCGTAATCTCTACGTTATTTCAACCAGGGCCTCCGTTTCCGGCCTTAATCCCGAATCTACGGTTTTTTACCGGGGCATTGCGGTGGGAAAGGTGCTTAATGTTCAGTTCGACCCTCTGGATTCCGGAACCATCCTTGTGCCGATTGAAGTCGACAAGAAAATCGTGCTGACTAAAGGTGTTTATGCGACCTTGCGCTTAAAGGGCGTAACCGGATTGACCCAGATTCAATTGGAAGATTCCGGCACTATTTCCGAAGAGTTGCCGCCGGGAGATAATGCCATGATCCGTATTCCTTTGGTGCCGTCATTGACCGACAAGCTGATGGATTCCGGTGAAGAACTTTTGCATAAAGCCGACCATTTAATGCAGCGGCTTAGCTCGTTATTAAACGATGAAAATGAAAAAAATATCGGCGGTATTTTAAGCAACCTGAAAACGCTGACCGACAAACTTTCCGAATTGCAAAAAAGCGTTGATAAGGCGCTGGCCGGTGTTCCTGCGTTGACTACGGACGCTCGAAAAACCCTGAACAATATCGATACCTTGGCTAACGACTTACAGCGATTAACCAGGGACGTGCAAAATCTCAGCGCAAAAGCGGGGAACCTTGTCGATAGCGGAAAAAATACCGGCGATGCTTTGGAGCAGACGACCTTGCCGAAAGTGAACAAGCTGCTGACAGAATTGCAATCGACAACGCAACAGGTAAAAAGAGTCGCCACGATGCTGGAAAATAATCCGCAGGAATTACTGCTGGGACCAACTCAACGAGATGCAGGTCCGGGCGAGCCCGGCTATAAGGAACAGCAATGAGATGCTTATTGATCGGCTGCTTGGTTTTTTTTAGCGCAGGTTGCAGCGTTCCTGCCAAACAACCCGTGTTGCATGATTTTGGCACATCGGTATCGACAGCGACGAGCCAAGTTAAAACATCGGTTAGCATCAATGCGCCGACTTGGCTTTGGGATAATCGTATCCGCTATCGATTGCTTTTTGCCTCGCCCTCGCAAGTCAGATTCTACGGTTTGGATCGCTGGATTGCCTCGCCGCCGGAGATGTTTGAGCAGTTGCTGCATTTAAGCGGCAAGGCTCTGGATTACGCCTTGATAATTCGGCTACAGGATTTTGAACAGCAATTCGATGCGCCTGACCGGGCTCGCGTGGTGTTGCGCTTCTCCGTGGAAGCTTATTCGGATAACGATAAACAGAAAGTCGCTACACAGGAATTTTATCTCCAACAGCCCACTAAAACGCCGGATGCGGCCGGTGCAATCATCGGCTTTATTGATTTAGTGCATAAAGCGACTGAAAGCGTCCAGGATTGGGTCGCCGGATTATCGGATCGCCGAGGATAGGCAGGGCATATCGGGAGGCAAAAAAAACCTCCCAGTGCCAAAAGGCAAAGGGAGGAAAAATGTACAGATACTGGATAGCTCTGAACTTTCACACTACGAGGAGGTACATGAAACTAGTGGAGATTGGCTTTGATCTCGCGGCGTTAGCAAGGCTAAAAAATAGCAAGGCTGACAAAAAACGGTCGAAGTAAAATACCAACTAAATATAAGCCCATATTCCTGAGCCTATCGCGATAAAGCAGCGGTGGTAGTCTATTTCCAATGACTAAAGATTATACGTATGTAACTGTACGGTCACAATACGACAGCAAAGTAATAGATTGTTTCTATTATGTTGATAGTTGACAGGATATGCCTCGTCGGAGCGCTCATGAAATAACTTGAGAAAGCTGCCAATAGCCGGAGTGCGTCAAATTATTGCTCATTCCTTAATTTAACAACCGGACGTTCGCAGCATCAACAGATCAAGAGCTTCGATTGCTAAGTGCCTGAATATAAGTTTCCAGATCTTGTTTAAAGCCGGAGTGCAGGCTTTGCCTGCTTTGCAAGCAGAGCTTGCACTCCAAAATACCCGAAAACTTTAGCTCGATTACTTAAGTTTGAGTTGAACGCCCTGCATTATCAGAACACCCACAGCGCGAAACATTAGGTAATTCTACTAATTGTATAAAAAATCAGCCCCGCCTATCCTGTAATGGCTTTAAACATACACCTAAATTTTTAGGTTGAACGGGTTTAGCATGCAATTGACAAGAGATTTGGTTTTCCATGCTTTTGTCGGTTGGTTTCTTTTTCAGAAAGGTTATCACCTACACTTTAATGAGGGCAAAATCATGAAAAAATCAATAATTGCATTTGCAGGTTTATTGTTATTGCTAGGCATTTTTCTCAATACCGAGGTTCTCGCCGAGGATCATACGAAGGCAGCGCTGGAACACGCCAGTGCAGCTGTGTCCGAGGGTAAAGCCGGGAAGTCCGAAGCCTTGGTCGAACACGCGAAATTGGCAATGGAGCACACCTTAGCCGCCGCCATAGTAGCCAAGAGCATACCCAAAGGGCATTTGGATGCTGCCGCCAAGGAATTGCAAGAATCAATCGATCACGGTAATTTGGGACATGCAGAGGTGGCCACTACGCACGCTGAAGCCGCTGTAGAGCATATCAAAGCCGCCGGCCAATAGGTTCAATACAGTCAGAGGAGGGCGGAGCATTCCGCCCTTTTTTTGTTTTAAATTTTAATGGTAGCACTGTTGAGAATATAGCCGATTAATCTGCGACAGCTTTCGTTAATCGTCCCCGTTACGGCTATGCCGACTCATAAAACTGTTTAATATCCGATAGTTGTTACAGTTAAAGACTGTCAAAAAGCCGCATTAAACGATATAATTGCGCATAACATCGATCCGGTTAATGAGAATAGAGTGGATATTAAAGAATACATGAAAACGCTTGGCAGGCAGGCCAAAAAATCGGGGCGGGAGATAAGCCGTACCGAGTCGGGCAAAAAAAACCTAGCCCTACTGAAAATCGCCGAAGCGCTTGAAAACAGCCACGAACTGTTGATAGCGGAAAACCGCAAGGATCTTGAAGCGGCTAAGAAAAATGGCCTGGATGCGGCCTCGCTGGACAGGCTGGAATTAAAGCCGTCCGGTATTCAAGCGATGGTTGAAGGATTAAGACAGGTCGCCGCGTTACCCGATCCGGTCGGCGAAATCAGCGATTTAAGCTACCGGCCCAGCGGCATACAGGTCGGCCAAATGCGCGTACCATTGGGCGTGATCGGCATTATTTACGAATCCCGTCCCAATGTGACGGTCGATGCGGCAGCTCTTTGCCTTAAATCCGGTAATGCCTGTATTTTAAGAGGCGGCTCGGAATCCATTTATTCCAATCAGGCGATTGCGGCCTGTATTTCCCAAGGTCTGGAAGCGGCCGATTTGCCGGTCGAAGCGGTACAAATCGTAGCGACTGCGGATCGTGCAGCGGTGGGCGAACTGATCACTATGAATCAATACGTCGATGTGATCGTACCGCGCGGCGGCAAAAGCTTGATCGAGCGCATTTCCAAAGACGCAACAATACCCGTAATCAAACATCTGGATGGCATCTGCCATGTTTATATCGACGCCAAAGCCGATATCGACAAAGCGATTAAGATTGCCGTCAACGCCAAAACCCATCGCTACGGTGTTTGCAATGCGATGGAAACCCTGCTGGTTGCCGAGAGCATTGCCGCCAAAGCGTTGCCGCTGCTGGCTGAAAAATATATCGAAAAAGGCGTCGAATTACGCGGTTGCCTTAAAACCTGTTCCTTGATTCCAAACTGTATCAGAGCGACCGAGGAAGACTGGGACACCGAATATCTGGCGCCGATTTTATCGATCAGGATTGTCGACGGCATCGATGAAGCGATGGAACATATCAATCAGCACAGCTCAGGCCATACCGAAGCGATTGTGACCGAAGATTACACCTTGGCCCGCCGATTCTTGCGGGAAGTGGATTCCAGTTCAGTGATGGTGAATGCCTCGACCCGCTTTGCCGACGGCTTCGAATACGGCTTGGGCGCGGAAATCGGCATCAGCACCGACAAGCTGCATGCCAGAGGGCCGGTGGGTTTAAAAGGCCTGACCTCATTGAAATACATCGTTCTTGGCGACGGCCATATCCGGCAATAAATGATCGGCATTTTCGGCGGCACCTTCGACCCTGTTCACTACGGTCATTTACGTTCGGCGCTTGAGGTTAAGGACATCTTCGGATTGGATGAGGTCCGGTTGATTCCCTGCGCTAATCCGCCGCATCGCGAACAGCCTGCTGCCATTGCCGACATGCGTTTACAGATGCTGGAACTGGCGATAAAAAACCAATCGGGGTTAAAGATCGATACACGGGAATTGGACCGATACGATCTGCATCAAGCGCCGTCGTATATGGTCGACACCCTGGCGTCTTTGAGGGAGGAGTTTCCAAGCGAACCCTTATTGTTGTTTATCGGCGCCGATGCGTTCAAGCACTTAACCGGCTGGCATCAATGGCAGCGGTTATTCGACTATGCGCATATCGTGGTGCTGACCCGGCCGGGCTTTGAAACACCGGCGCTCGATGATTTTTTTAAAGCCCGATTGGCGGGCTCCATTAAAGAACTAACGCAAGCTATCGCAGGAAAATTATGTTTTCAGCAAGTCACCCCATTGGATATTTCGGCAACGGCTATCAGGGACATGATTGCAAGAAAACTAAATCCAGGTTTTTTATTGCCTGACGCTGTCATAGAATACATCAAGCAACACAAGCTTTACGAGACACATTGATCTCATTATTTACACTAGGAATTTGAATGCAAGCAGAACAAATATTGAAAATTGTCCAGGATGTTTTGGATGAACGCAAAGGGCAACACATAACAACACTCGACGTTCGCGGTAAAACCAGTTTTACTGATTATATGGTGGTAGTCACCGGTACTTCGGATCGTCACCTGAAGTCGTTATGCGAATACGTATCGGAAAAGCTAAAAGAAAGCGGCGTTAAACCTTTAGGCATGGAAGGCGATCTGGGTTCAGACTGGGTATTGCTGGATTTGGGCGACGTGATTGTCCATGCCATGAACGCTCAGGCCCGCGAGTTTTATCAACTTGAGAAATTATGGTCGGTTGAAGGCATTAAAGAAGCCGAGCAGAAGGTTTCGTAGCGGTCGAAGCCTAAGACAAATGTTAGGTTGCGCTATCACAACCTAACCCATCATGATTGACGATCCAGTCGCCCCCGGCTATCAAAGCCAAACTCAAGGTCCCGATAATTGTCGATCTCACTTAATGAGTTGAATCTAAGGTGTGCAATTGAAAACAGAAGTTCTGGTGCTGGGCGGCGGCCCTGGAGGCTACACAGCGGCATTTCGTGCGGCCGATTTAGGTAAACAGGTCACTTTGGTCGAGCGTTATCCGGTCTTGGGCGGCGTTTGTTTAAATGTCGGTTGCATCCCCTCAAAAACCCTGCTGCATGTGGCGGCGGTGCTCAATGAAGCTAAAGAAATCAATCCGGCCGGGATCAGTTTTTCCGACCCCGGCATTGACTTGGAAAAACTGAGGGCCTGGAAAGACAACATCAGTTCGCAGCTAACCGCAGGCTTGGCGGCCTTGGCAAAGCAGCGCAATGTGACGGTTGTTAAAGGCATCGGCCGTTTTATTTCCGACACCCAGGTGTTGGTTGAAGACGGTGACGACACCCGGACCATCGAGTTTGCGCAGGCCATTATCGCGGTCGGCTCCCGGCCGGTAAAAATACCGTCGTTTCCCAATGACGATCCCCGGCTGATGGATTCCACCGATGCGCTGAATCTTCAGAGCATCCCGAATAAACTGCTGATTATCGGCGGCGGCATCATCGGCCTGGAAATGGCGACCGTTTATAACGCGCTGGGCAGCAAAATCACCGTGGTTGAAATGCAGGATCAGATTATCCCCGGTTGCGACAAGGACTTGGTCAGACCGTTAATGCAGCGGATCAAAAAACAATACGCCAATATTTTCCTGGAAACCCAGGTAACGCAGATTGAAGCCTTGCCGGAAGGCTTGAAAGTCAGCTTCGACGGCAAATCCTCCCCCGAAACCGAGGTGTTCGATAAAGTGCTGGTCGCAGTGGGCAGACGCCCCAACGGCCATTTGATCGATGCCGACAAAGCCGGAGTCAACGTCGATGAGCGCGGTTTTATCAGCGTCGATAAACAACAGCGCAGTAACGTAAAGCAGATATTCGCAATCGGCGATGTGACGGGCAACCCGATGCTGGCCCACAAAGCGTCCCACGAAGGCAAGATAGCGGCCGAAGCGATTGCCGGCATGACCACCGAATGGCGGGCTTTGACCATCCCTTCCGTCGCGTATACCGATCCTGAAATCGCCTGGATGGGCTTGACTGAAAATGCCGCCAAATCGCAAGGCATCGCTTATGAGAAAGCCGCTTTCCCGTGGGCGGCCAGCGGTCGGTCATTAAGCATCGGGCGCAAGGAAGGCGTGACTAAATTGCTTTCCGACAAACAAAGCGGGCGTATTCTCGGCG
>Ga0208884_100235_pt1 | contig 31097 bp, 29 predicted proteins | sample LakWasMet68_HOW9_2_FD_183898 | JGI IMG/M metagenome (GOLD analysis project Ga0208884, IMG submission 183898) | Freshwater sediment methanotrophic microbial communities from Lake Washington under simulated oxygen tension - Sediment Metagenome... | ecosystem: Environmental > Aquatic > Freshwater >... | reverse complement strand
AGACTAGAGATGGAGGGTATTTAATGACAGGAACTTCCAATGCAAAAGCCTCAAGAGATAAAAATAGCGCCATAGGACAAAATGATTTCTGGGTGGTTAAACTCAAAGACGAACAAAAACCTGAAAAAGTCAAGCTAAACCTTGAAGCCTCACCGAATCCAACGCAAGGCTATACCAATATAGTCATTGGGTATGAATTTGACAACGGAACAGCCACCGTGGTAGATTTAGCAGGACGTGTATTGCAAACTTTTGAAATCACCAGTAAGACTGTACCTGTAGATTTGAGCACGGTTCCCGAAGGAATTTACATCGTGAACCTCAAAACCAACTACCAAGGTAAAGATACCTCGGAAGGTGTGAAGATTATAAAAGGAATTACTAAGAATTAATGCGTTTAGATATGAAGATTAACTATATAATATTACTAGTCATTTTATTGAATTTTGGATTGATGAGTGGGCAAACGACAACAACTCCTCAGGATGATTCCTATTTACCAAATGTTACGCCACCCTCTCCCTAAGCATTTGCAATTAGCAAATATGGAAAAAATACCGCTAGTGAATATAGTGGAAAAATAAATTTAAGCGTGCCAATTTACAATTATACTGCTGGTAAATTAAGTTTACCTATATCTGTTAATTATAGTGGTGCAGGTGTTAAGGTTGATGAAATGGCTACATGGGTTGGAGTCAACTGGGTGGTTACAGCAGGAGGAGTTATAACTAGAAAGACCAATGATGCGCCAGATGAATCAATTGAAGTGACAAGAAAGTACATCAATAAACAAGATTTATTAGATAATGCAGACAATACCTGTTCTGCACATTCTCAATATTATTATGAATTATGTTGGAATAAAGATTTGTACGATACAGAAGTTGATGTTTTTAATTATAGCTTTAATGGTTATTCTGGAAGTTTTTATTTAGATGAAAACTTTAACCCAGTAGCAATTAATGACGATAGTGAAATTAAAATTGAAATACTAGGAAATGATGCAACGAATTTGTTAAAGTTAAGAAATACTAAAACATTTCTTATTACAACTCCTGATGGAATAAAATATTATTTTGGAGGAAATGAAACCGAATCGACTTTGGTCTTTTCTGGGCATAGAACTGGTGCTTTTCCTTCCAATAGTTCCTTTTATTTATACAAAATTGAGCATCCAGTCAATGGAACAATTATTCTTGAGTATGATCAAACCGTTAAAGGACATCTTTCATTTATGAATAAAAGTTATAATATAGTTCGACCAATTGATGGAATAGATTCTGCCATGAATGTCCCTACTCCATCAGAAACTTTATTTGTTACTCAAATTAATAATCCCAAAGTATTATCAAAAATAAGAAGTCTTAATAACGGAATTCAAGTTTATTTTAATTCAACTTCTTATCCAAGCAGACATTTTGTTAGTGTTCTAAATAATATTGAAATTAAAACCGAATCATCAGATATACTTAAAAAAGTTGATTTTAATTACATTCATCCTACTGACTCTTTTCAAACAGCTTCAAGATTTTTTTTAGAAAGCATCAAAATAGATAAGGAAGCTGATATTGATGGGAAAAAGCATGAAGAATATTATTTTGAGTATAATGACCCTCTAGGCTTACCTGAAAGGTTAACCAACGGACAAGATATTCTAGGGTATTATAATGGTCTTGACCTTAATAAGTCTTTAATACCTGATAATATAGGTTTTAATCCTAGTCATTCTGATTTTTTTGTAGATAGACATCCTAATTTTATTTTTGCAAGTAGAGGTGCATTAACTAAAGTAACTTATCCTACTAAGGGATTTTCTACTTTTGAATATGAACCAAGTCCTGCAAAAGAAAAAAAGTACAAAAGTTATCCTAGATTCATAAATGGAGGCCAAATAGCTACTGTCCCTGGAAATGATGAATCTGGAACAATGCAACTTTTTACCCCTGTTTACAAAGACCAAGATGTTGTAGTAAAAATTAGTACAGGATATTCGGAAAGTTTGGATCCTAATATCGACCCTGAGAGTATTTATCAAGCCTCTCATGGTGTAAGGATTCAACTCAAAATTACAGATGTAACACCCAATGTATCAGCAGATGTCATACCAACAATTACTAGAGCTTTAGGCTCAAATCCGATTCAAACCCTACATTCTATACATTTTAGTAAAGACCATATTTATCAAGTAGAGTTTAAATTTTTGGGTAGTGCAAGTACTTATTTGAATGCTGCACTCACAATGGATTTATTTGATGGGTATAATAGGATTGAGGGATTTGGAGTACGTATAAAACGTCAAAAAGATTTTAGTGATGAGAATTCTTATGCTAATAATGAAGTAAGGTATTATTATGGCAGGATTAATGGAGATGACAATCAAGTTGATCATTTTCCAGAGATTGATTATGTTCCAAAGTATAGTTTGATATGGACATTTAATCCCCTTGCGCCATCAAGTGCACAATCCTCCAATACTAGTATGAATATCTTTTCAGACCCTGGCAACAAATATTGTAATGATGCTAATAATGAAGTTTATGATTTGGTAAGCTTGAGTTACGGTGGCGATAATTTTGAGAACGGAGGAATGGAAAAGTATTTTTTTTACATGGAGAATTACCATATAGAAAGAATAAAAATAGCTTATGATGGCTGCTATCTTATGGATAATATAGATACTGATTGGAATGTAGATGCAGGATATGATGAAAATCACATTTTAGTTTTTCCAAATGATGATTTCCCTCCAGGTCCAAATGCTGTAGTTTGTGGTCTACCCCAAGATGAACCTGCTTTTGTATCAGGACTTACTTCCGGAAATGGAACTGCTTTCTTTAGAAACCACGCAACGTCATTTGAACAAACAGATTGTAGTACATACAACGGAAAACTATTAGCAGAACGCTATTTCAGTAAAAAAAATGGGATCTTGTATAAAACAAAAGAAGTATACAATGATTATTATTTTACTGGAATGGGCAATAATCAAGCTACCAGCTTTGTAGGTAGAACATTATTTGGATATGAGGCTGTTGGTAGTCATTGTAATTATGATTTAAGTGGTCCTGAGTACAAGCCGTTAAGTAGCTGTTATATTGGTTATTATCAAGTAAATAATCCCGATATGAGATTACGCTCTGTAGTTACTAAAGAATATATTGAACCTATACCTATTAGTTTGTACCGTCCTTTCATGATTTCAGTTTTAAATTGGAATATAGATGTTGATGATGTAGAAGTAGAACAAATTGAAAGTCAATTTAAAAAAATAGTAACCACACAAAACAACACCTATGGTGCCCTACGTGGGCTCCCAATTGAAACCACAGTAACGACAAGTGATGATAATAGAATTTTAAAAACTAAAAATTTTTACCCTACAGATGCTAGCACACTCAATGGATTGACCAATGAACAAATTCATGCCTATAGTACTCTAGTAAATCAAAATCGTATTGCTTCACCTATACAAGTTCAGCAATATGAAAACAATGACTTGCTTTCTACGCAACGCACTTTGTATAAATCTTGGAACAATAATACGCAGATACTTCCAGAAATTATTCAAACTGCTAAAGGTACTCAGCCGCTGGAGGACAGAGCTGTTTTTACAGAATATGATGCCAAAGGAAATCCAACCGTAATGTCATTAAAAGACGGTACTAAAACCAAATATTTTTACAATGCTCTAAATCAAGTAATAGCTAAGGTGGAGAATTATTCGGATGCATTAAACATTCCTGCGACACCCAATTTGAGTAATGCTTGTGCTTTTATCACACAATATCCTCAAGCCGTAATTTCGGTTTATAATTATGATGCTGTCACTAATCAGATTGTGAGTATTGTAGCGCCTAATTGCAAAACAATGTATTATGTGTATAATGCGCTACATCAACTACAGGCAATTAAAGATAACGATGGCAATATTGTACAAGAGTTTGAACACAACTATAAACCACAAAACTAACAGTTATGAAGAAGTTATTATATATTTTAGTTGTGTTTCCAATATTGGCTATTGGACAAACTCAAAGTGAAAATTACACCAAAGTCACTACATATAAAAAACCAACAACCACTTCAATTTCGAATCCTGCTGATACTGTTGCCACAGTTCAAGTAACGTATTATGACGGACTGGGTAGACCTATCCAGAAAATTGATGGTAGGCAGTCTAATGACGGTAAAGACATCATTACCCACATGGAATACGACCAATTTGGTAGACAAGCCAAAGAGTATTTACCTTATGTTAGTAGAAGTGGTACTTTAGAATTTGATATTGATGGACTAAATAATACTTTAAATTACACCGATGGCACTTCTACAGGACTTGTACCCACCAATTATATCGGGCAAAATCCTTATAGTCAAAATTTTTTTGAAGCTTCGCCACTTGCTAGAGTATTAAAGCAAGCGGCACCCGGAGCTTCTTGGATTGGGCATGATATCGATGATAATGACCAAACGGTTAAGTTTGACTATCAAACCAATACTTCGAATGAGGTTAAAATGTTTAATGTTATCCTTACTTGGAATTCGGCTACCAATCTTTATGATATCGCTCTGGTAGATAATGGTTATTATTTAGAAAATAAATTGTATAAAACCATTACCAAAGATGAGAATTGGGTTCAAACTGATGGAGTAAATAATACTACCGAAGAATTTAAAGATGTTCAAGGTAGAGTGCTTTTAAAACGAACCTATAATAACAGAGTAGCTCATGAAACTTATTATGTTTACGATAGTTATGGTAATCTTACGTATGTGATTCCACCTAAAGTTGACTTGACTCAAGGCTTTTCGCAGGCTATTTTGGATGGATTGTGTTATCAATACCAATACGACTATCGCAATCGTTTGGTAGAAAAAAAGCTACCAGGTAAGCAATGGGAATATATGGTCTATGATAAATTGGATCGAGTTGTAGCCACAGGTCCTGCCTTTACTCCTTTTGGAGGAACCAATACAGGATGGTTAATTACTAAATATGATGTATATGGAAGAGTAGCCTATACAGCGTGGTTGCCAAATGATAATTTTAACAGCAGTAGTAGAGCTATTTATCAAATTGATTACAATCATAACAATTCTATACTCTATGAAACTAATACGCGCTCTAATGTTGATTCGGTTGAGAATTTTTATTCTAGTGCTGTTACACCGACCTCAGGTTATAAATTGTTGACTATAAATTATTATGATGATTACAGTTTTTTAGGTTCAACAGCAACACTACCTCAAAGTGTTTTTGGAGAACCCGTTTTAACCAATACCAAAGGCATGGCTACGGGCAGTTGGGTTAGAGTGTTGACGGATGCCAATGAAACAGGTGCAATTCTATCGTATTTGCTTTATGATAATAAAGCCAGAACTATAGCTACGTACAGTCAAAACTATTTGGGTGGATTTACCAATACACAATCGAAATACAATTTTGCGGGTCAAGTATTAAAGACTCAGACGCAGCATAAAAGAGACGATGGTTCTAATTTATTAAACGTTCTTGAAGAATTTGACTACACGCCACAGGGAAGATTATTAAATCATTATCACACCGTTAATGGTGGTGTTAAAGAATTGTTGTCTCATAATGTTTATGATGAATTAGGCAAACTTATAAGTAAGAATGTTGGGGGTACCGATGTGGTTAACTTCACGGGTTTGCAAAAAGTAGATTACGCCTATAATATTAGAGGTTGGTTAAAGAACATCAATAATATCAATAGTTTAAATAATGCTAACGCTCCAACTGATTTGTTTGCTTTTAAAATCAATTATGATGAAGTAGATAATGATGTATCAGGAAGTGTAAAAGCACTTTTTAACGGCAATATATCGGAAACCTATTGGAGAACCAGTAGTGATAATGTAAAACGTAAATACGGCTATCAATATGACAATTTAAACCGTTTAACCAATTCGTTCTATCAAAAACCCAATGCTCCAGTATCGGTAACCAATAGTTACAATGAAAGTATGAGTTATGATAAAAACGGAAATATCTTGAGTTTGCAACGCAATGGTGCCTTAGACGACCAACAACAAACGCTTCAAATTGATAATCTAACCTATACTTATCCTAATGACTCCAACCAACTAGTCAAAGTAACCGATGCCACTATTGATCCAAACGGATTTAATGACGACACCAATTCTGACCCGAATGATTTTATTGATGATTATTTGTATGATGCTAACGGCAACATGATTAAAGATGATAATAAGGGAATCGTTAATATCGTTTACAATCATTTAAATTTACCAACTGAAATCAATTTTGGAGCCAAAGGAATAATTCATTACTTTTACGATGCAACTGGAAGAAAATTGCGAAAAGTAGTTACTGATACTTTTCAAAGAGAAGTAATAACCGATTATTTAGATGGGTTTCAATACAAAGACAAAGGATTGCAGTTTTTCCCTACGGCTGAGGGATACGTAAACATTTCACACATTCGATACAGAAACGATAAGTTTGAGATTATCCCTATTGAAACCGAAGAGGATGTGTTTAATTATGTGTACAATTACACCGACCATTTAGGTAATATCCGAATGAGTTATGGTATCGACCCAAGTGACGGCGTTCTTAAAGTTATTGAAGAAAACCATTATTACCCTTTTGGACTGAAGCATAGTAACTATAATAGCGATATTAAAGCCTATGTGAAGGAAGAACAGGAAATGAAAATGAAAACAATTCCTTCGGGTAGTAGTTCGATTTTAACGAGTTATAATTATAAGTACAATGGAAAGGAGTTGCAAGACGAGTTGGGGCTTAACCTTTACGATTTTGGTGCTAGGAATTATAACCCAGCGTTGGGTAGATGGATGAATATAGATCCGAAAGCTGAATTACTTGAGTCATCCTCACCTTATGTTTATGCCTTAAATTGTCCAATAATCTACTTAGATATAGATGGTGAATTGCCTATTTTTATAAATGGTAGAGTAGAGTCTGATAATTTAAGAGCTAATGAAAAATATTGGACAACTGAAATAATAAATACAGTTAAAGGTTCTGGAATTCCAAATCCTGGCGGTCAAGTGCATTATGTTGATGGAGATAGATATTATCATTTTGATAAAGAAACAGGGATTGGCAGTCTTAATAATGGAAGTTGGATAACAGGACATGATCCATCAGAAAGAAAGCAAGCAGGATACATGGCGATGACAGATGCAGAATTTAAAACTATTCTATCTAAACTACAAAGGAATTCTGACGGTAAGATTATAGAAAAAATACAAATCTACACTCATAGTAGAGGAGCAGCTTTTGGGACGGGATATACTCAACGTTTATTAGAATTAATAAATGCTCATGCAAATGAATTTGAAAATACAAATAATGAAGTTGAGTTTGTTTATAATATGGCGCCTCACCAATCAGATTCTATTGACTCGCCCTTAGGAGTTTATAGTTATTCTCATGACCATGATAGTGATTGGTTGTCAGGAAATGACATGAATAATGTAGTTGCAGCTTTTTCTTCTGATGAAGGAACAGGTGGTGCAGTTCCCGAATCTCATAGTGTATCTTCATTTGCGAAAGATATAAAAGCATTTCTTAGTGTTTTTGCAAATGGTGGATATCAAAATTTAATTAGTGATTTTATTGCAAAAATGAAAAAAGACTATAATATAAACGTAACATATAAAAGATAAAAAATGAAAAAGTTAATAGTTATAATTTTAAATTTATGTATTCCAATTTTATTTTATTTTATTGTAGGGTTATTGTACTTTAGTATTTATGGTTTTGGTGGAGAGTTTGATTATAGGAGAGTTTTACTATTTAATATAATTTATTTTATTATTGGTGTTTTCCATTTAATATTTTTTTATAAAAAATGGTCTTCTTCATTCTTTGAAAAAAGTATACTTTCAACAGTTATAATATTTGAATATTTTTATTTAGCTTTCATTATTGGAAGATAAAATAGGTAACACTCCAAATTAGGATATGGTGTAAATCACAACCCCGATAGCGCAGATTTACAATCCGTGCCCACATAGAATATAAAAAAAAACTACATCACAATGGTGTAGTTTTTTTTATATTTGATAACTAATGTATACGCCAATGTCAACCAAGTACAAAGCCACTATTACAGGGGAAGCCTATTTTATAACTATTACTACCGTTGGATGGATTGATGTTTTCACTTGGCTGAATCCAAATGACTCGGATATGTCCCACAATAGATAGCGCGGAATCGCAATCTCTGCCCACATAGTAAAGCGAACAAATAAAACTACATTATAAATGGTGTAGTTTTATTATTTCAAAGTATTCACTCTCTTTTTTTAGAAAACACATTCTTCAACAAATATTCAATAGCTTCTTTATCAGTGATGAGTTTCTTTTTTGATTTTTCAAAAGAAGGAGAGACATTTACTTTATTACCTAACATAGTATATAACTTTTCCAGCTCCTTTTCAGGAAGATGAATAGCTATAGAATATATATTTTCAGCAGTCATAAAATGTAAATGAATTACAAATTTTCAGCTTTTATTTTTGGGCTATAAGGATTTGTCAACATTAGTTAACATTAGTGAGGATTAGTTAACATTAGTGAGGATTAGTTAACATTTTCTAGGATTCTATTTCCTGCGGATTACTTTTTAGTGAAAATATTCTTCAACAAATAATCAATAGCTTCTTTATCGGTTATTAATTTCTTTTTTGACATTTTAAAAGAAGGTGAAGCATTTACTTTTTTGCCTAACATAGTATAAAGTTTTTCCATTTCCTTTTCAGGAAGATGAATAGCTATAGAATATATGTTTTCAGCAGTCATAAAATGTAAATGAATTACAAATTTTCTGCTTTTATTTCTATGTTTCGGAGGATTTCCGAGGATTCGGGACCATTTCGGAGGATTTCGGAGGATTTTTTCGTTACAGACTCCGTTAAATGAGTTTACGGAGACACCACGTCTGTCGTGAAAAATTTTACGTCCGTCCGTGAAAGTTCACACGGACGATTTACGTCTACCGTAAAAAGAGTTCACGGACAACATTTACGGAATTCACGGGAGTTTCTCTGTTTTTGTTTGCAATTAGATGTTTAATTTTTGGAGTTCACGGACTTTATTACTGATGACTTAAAACCAATTCACAAAATATTTTACGGAAGTTATGGAAAATAATATCTGTAAGTTTTTAAAAATATAACTCGAAAAAAGTTTTATATATTAAATTTGAGAAGATTTAAGTTGATAATATTCCCAACATTATAATATTTACTTTCAGAAGTAATAGCTTTGAAATGTTGTTGGGAAACTTTTAAAATATTATGATTGTTAATGTTTGTAATTAGCAAAGGAATTATTTCTAATCCTTTAAATTCTATATTATTATCGATTCTCTCTACATCTTTTACTAATTTACTGTAGTGCTCTTTTATTTTACTTATCAGTTTTTCTTCAGTAGTATTGTTTTGTTTATACATTTTAGCTTCGACAATATAAACTTTCTTATCAGCAAAGAAAATACAATCTGTCTCAATGTCATTCAAGAATTTTTTGTTCAATTCGAATGAATTACCATTAGATGATAATTTATCGCATAATGCGTCAAGTATTAATCCATCATGGCTTTTTACAATCTTGTATATCTCATCATGTAATTCATAAGGAACAAAATAAGTGAGTTCATTTGAACAAACAGGGCATTTTAAGTCTTTCAGTTTTTTTGGATTTAACCTCAATTGAAAAACACCTCTATAAGTTAAAGGATCACAATGTGAACATTCTATAAAAGCATCATCTTTACTCGGGGTAATAATTTGTGAGTCGTACAAGTCTCCAAACAACTTAATTCTAGATTGAAAATTGTCCTCACTATTAAGTGTGTTTATTAATACTTGATTTGTATTGTATAGATTTTTATAGGAATGATTAACGTACAGCTCTTTAACAAATTTAATACCATCAAAGAAGGTATGAATTGTTTTTTCATTTATTAATTCATTATTTTTAGAAGGCATTAATGATTTACCAATACTAGCTTCAATTTCTTTAAAACTTTTCAAATGCTTACCAACAAAACCATATTCTTGTAAAAACTCGATTGCTTTGGGCTCTCTATTTTCCTCATCAAATGCAATTTTTAAAATTCTTGCTAGAAATTTTAAAGGTTTATTTTCAATATCATGACCTAATTTTTCAATAGTTTTTTTGAATTTTGAATCAAAGAATTGCTCAATTATTGGTTTTAGAGATTCAAATTTGTCATTAAGCAAACTATCAATTTCCATGTTGTATAATTCACTTCGAGTCTTAATCGTATCTATTAGCTCACTTTCATTGTCTTGAGCATTTGATACAATTATTCTATTGGTGGAAAATGAAAATGAAAATTCTTCATTTCCAAAATTTCTAGTTTCTAATAATTCCTCTTTTGAAAGCAAAAATAAATTTTGACAAGATGGATTGTTCCAAAATAAATGATAGAATTTCTTCTTTATAATTGACATTATTTGAGTGTTTTATTACGGTACTTTAAATATTCGATATTGGGATATAATGTACTATCTTTAGGTAACTGTAATAAAGTATTACTCAAAGTAGACACAATTATTTTATCAGACTCAGTTTTCAAACTGACCTTTTTATTTATCTGAATCCTAAATAGTTCATCTACAAAAAGTATTCCATAATCAAATAAGCAATGATGATTTGCACAAAGTAAAAGACCGTTTCTAACATCTAATTTTTGTTTGTCATTTGCACTATTCCACGGAATGATATGCGCAGCTTGCAATATTGAATTTAAACTGGTATTACAAAAAGCACATTTTGATTTATATGCAACTAGTAAAGCTTTTCGAAATACAATTTGAGAGTAACCTCTAGATTTAATTTTTCTATAAACTTCATCTGAATTTAGTGGATTTGTAATAAGCGATTTAATAACTTCTTGCTCATTGGTGCCATCAATAGCAAATAAAAATGGATTTGGTTCCTCATCCCAATTATGATTATAAACTTTATTTTTTCCTTCTTTAATATTTGAAGAATCCCAAGCAATGAAACCCTTACCTGGAATACCTAGTTTATTTCCAACAAGAATAGTTAATGGTGGTAAATTATTTAAAGAACAATAATCTTGAATTATTGCTAAAACAAAACGTATTGCTCTATGATGAATGCCTATTTTGCCACCAAGTTCTTTATATTGAATAAAATCTTCACGTTTAGCAACTTGTATGAGTACTTCCCATGCTGTTTTTGCCCTTTGATGTTGATTAATAGACTTCATAAATTACATAATGTTTTTACTATTTAAATAGTCTATAAATTGTTCATCTGTCAGAGGTAAAGTAAATAGAGGCTCAATAGCTTTAATTAAAATATCAACAACGTTAAAAGCATTTTTATAATCTTTGACATTAAATCTATTTGGACTTTCCCAATTATTGTTTAGGTTAATGTAAAAACCATTATTCTTTAAATCATTGGTTTTATCTAGCCAACTTAAAATCTTATTTAATTCTTTTTCCGAGAATGAAAATAGCTGAAGAGTTTTGTTTATGTGAAAGCCATCAACAGAATATTTTGAAATCGGTTCTTGATTATTTATAAATCTTTCAAAAAAGCCATTTTCAAATTCTTTTGCTGCATCATTTGTCATAGACTTTAAAAGTTCCTCTATGTTTTTATGCTTAAATTTATGGTTTTTAAATAATTCTTGCTTTTCTTTTTCGCTCAAGAAATCATCTACACCACTAAGACAAAGTAATACAAAAGCTTTAATGTATTCTTCCGCACCAAGTATTAGATGAGAAATTGCTATGCCAAAGATTTCTTCATTTTTTAGAAGTTCACTTGTTTTAATATGCTTTTTTGCATTTTCAAGAGTTAGACATGCTCCTTCAATATAATCTGCACCACTGAAATTTTTGAATGTATTCATCATATAATTGATTAACAATTTACTTAACTATTGATGATTCTATTGAATTCTCTCAAAAAAGGCAATTTGATAAAATTTTTATCATAAAACATATTATTTGAGAGTTTGTTATAATAAGTTTCAAAATCTAAACCCAAAGTATTAATAATCTCAAATTGTTGATTAATATATTCTCTTGATTCATTGCTTAATAAATTTGCTTTATGGGCTTCACTAACATTAAATAGCCTTTCCCAATTTAAGATTTCCTCATCTCTACTTTCAAGTGAATAATTTATTATTATATCGTCTTTGGAGAGATTATTTATATCATTATTATTAATTTCTACAGAAACATTTATTAGTTCATATTCATTTGAATATGGATAAAATGCTCTGAACTTTGTAAAAGAAGTTTTTTTTACACCAAACTTTGTTTTAGTTTTAAAAAGAAAAAGGGTATCTTTTTGTGTTTTATATTTTGAATTACAGATATCACAAATAGGTATCAAATTTTTAAAATTAATTGAAGAAAAGGGGTAGTGATTTAATGGGAAATAGTGATCTAAAGCACCTACAGGACCTTGATAAATATTTAGCATTGTTCCAACTCCACAACAATGACAAACGGTTTCTTTATCAACTATTAATTTATAAAATTCATCTTTATTACCGTATATTGAATATACTGGTTGAAGGTTGATTACATATTTATAAAGTCTACCGAATATTTTTTTCAATTCTATTGATAAGTTAATGTCAATTTTATTAATCTCTCTATATGTAATCGGAAATTCTTCTCCTTTACATAATTGCTCAATTTTATTATTCAAGTGTACAGCTTTTCTCAATAACTTCCTTTTATCTCTGCTTATATCTCTACATATATTGAAAATTTTGACTAATGAATCATAAAGATGCTCATTACTTATTTTTTCTAAAATATTTTTATATTTATTAATAAGTAAATCATTTGAATATGCATCATTATTTTCTAAAACATCATTATTAAAAATGACTTCTAAGAACAAGTAGTTAATAAATGATTGAAATTTAGATATTTGATGATATTTATATACTAAAGGTTTAAGCATTTATTTAGAATTATATTTGTTTTTCATTTCATTTATAAATAGCAACTTTTCAACAGAATCTCCAACCTTTGAATTTAAAATTGATAAAGCATCATTATAGTTTAGTTCTTTAAAAAACTTCTCAAATTCTTTAATTTGATTGTTAGAAAAGTCTCCAATGGTCTTATTACTTTTGAATATTTTAGAAGTAATTATACTAATTGAAGTTCCAAATGTATTGAATACAGGGCGTGTTGGATTTTCTCCTTTTTTAAAAATAATTACCTTATCAGGAAAGCAATCTGAAATAATAAATGGTGAATGTGATGTGATCAGGATATCACGCATCAGATGATTTGTGCCACTTTTATTTAAGCAATCTTTCAATAAACTTATAAATTCCGAACGCCAATCAGGGTTAAAATGTGTTTCGGGTTCATCCATTAACATCAATGTATTTTTATCACCCAATAACATGCATATTCCCATGGTATGTAAGAACTGATGTTCACCATCAGAAAATGCTTTTAAAAGCATTTTATCATCTGATTTTTTCTTTTTCAATCGAAACAGATTAAAATGAAAAATATGTTCTTGCTCTTTGAAAGCTGGTATTTTGTACATTGCATATAAGCTATCAGAATTGTATATTTCATTTTTAAGCTCTTTGTCAACTACTCTCAAGTTGAGTAAATTCAGTACCTGAAAAGCTCTGAACAGTTGTAATGGTGATTCAAAATGTTTCTTGAACGCAGATTTTAAAACACTTTCCTTTGTCTGTTGATTCTCATCAAAGTAAAAATCCAATATTTCATTATATCCTCCCCCATTATTTTCAGGCTGGGTGAATTTTACAGTAGCACATTTACGAAGCTTATCTAATGTATCTTCAACTAATGGCAATAAAAATCCTAATTCAGGATCTTCATCATTATAATACAGTTTATAATTGTTAATTACTAGACGGAAACTATGTAGTTTGTCGATACTCAACTGCTCCTTAATGGGTTCAATTGTATCATCATTTTGTAGAAGAAAATTAGCCAAAAGAATCGCTTGGCTCATATGATAATCCATATAAACTAAACTACTCTCTGGCTTTTCTTCAATTTTATAATCCAAGACAAGCTTTGTTCTATTACGTAAGTGATAAATATATTCATCCAATTGTAATAGTCTAGATTTTATAAATGGTAAGCTTAATATTTCATTTTCTCCCGAGGAATACCCGATAACCAATTCTGGCAAATAACTTCGGATTGAACCTGAGATATCTATAAATTCCGGCTCTTCAGATTGATCTAAAGCTTTTATCTTTATTTGAGGAATTTTACCTTTCTCTTTCCTGATTATTATATTATGATAATTTTCTACTTCTTTCGCCGCTTCCTTGGGAATAATAAAATATTCTAGTTCATAAGCTACGGGGTCTGATACTTCTTTTTTAAAATCATTTTTTAGAAATTCTGAAGTCTCTGAATCAAGTGTACAACATTCCAAATGATAAAAAATGTTTGACAAGGCTTCCAATACATTAGATTTTCCACTTCCGTTTAGACCTGCAAAACAATATGGATGAAAGTTTACCCACTCTTCATTGGGTTCATCATTTCTAAAAATTACAGTAAAATTCTCCTTACCTTGATCTGTTTTTATTTCATCAAGACTTCGGAACTTTTCTAATATAGTTAATCGGACTAATTTCATTTTACTTGTAATTCAATTTTATCATTATCGATATTTAAGTATTGCTTTAACCCTCCCGTTTTCTTTTCAGATTGTTCTAACAAATCGAATAATAAATCTCGCTTTGAATCGTAATCTGTTTTGTTGACAAAATTGCCTTCATTGAAGTCTTTAATTAAGCTTTTTAAAGCATTAGCATCAAATAATATAGAATCAGAACCAATCTTTTTACCAATAAAAAGATGTTCTAAATATGAATTAAATAACAACCTCAATAGTTCTTTTATCTTGTGGCTTTTCTCTATTTGATTATCAATAATAGTATGAATTTTTTCAAATTTTTCAATAGTTGTAAAATCATTGGGAATAGGAATAGAAATATCTTTTATGTACGTTGAACTCAAATTTTTCTGTCGTGCTCCCCTTCGCTTTTGTAAAAAATATTCCCTTGAAAGTTTTAGAGCGTAGAAAACGTATAATGTATATCTTTCGTCGTTCAGTTTTGCGTATATTATAGCTTGATTGCAACTACACTCAATCTTATTTATACTCATCTTAAATGCTGCAGTATCATACATACCTATCATGATACTATCTGCTAGAATAAGTTTAGCATTAGAATTAGTTATTGCATCTTCTGTAATATGTTTTTTGCTTTCCTTTATATAAGTTTCGTTCAACTCTCCTGAAGTAAACCAAGGAATTTTTCCGAGATAATATTCTTCTGTCTTAGTAGGAGGTGTACCTCCTGTATTCCAAACTCCTAATTCTGAAAGTTTCTTAGTTGTTTCCCATCCATAAGAGTTATTAATGGGATCTCCAAAAAGGTCATAAAATGCCGAATAAAGTAATTTTGTCAAAGACTTCTCATTTATATTTCTTTTGATTTCAATATCCTGAATTGAATTTAAAAGAGCCACAATTTTGATTTGTTCCTCAATTTTAGGTACTGGAATTTTTATTTGCTCCAACCTATCCTTCGTAATCGAATCTAATCCTGTTGTTTTATTTGCTATTAGACCTAAATCTATATTGAGTAGATAATAATATAAATAAAAGTTATTAATTATGTTTTCGTCAAGAATTTCTAATGCAAAAATATGACTCACGATAAACACCTCTGTACCAATAATCGCTCTATGATTTAGACTTACTGACCCACTTCTAGGAAGTAGAATTGAACCTTTTTTTATTATTCTAAAGCCATTAAATTTTGCATATTCAAGGTCTAATTTCTTTTCTGTATTAATAAGATTTGTGGTTAAATGATAAGATCCTAAGTCTTTCATTTTAACAAATGGTAATCCCTTACTTTCTGAAAAAGCCTTTTCAGTTTTCGGATTGGGTTTTCCCCCAATTACATTACACAAGTCACCTAGAGCTATTTCTTTCATTTTATAATTTTATTTAAATCGCTAAGGTTTTTAAAAACATTTTCTTCTAATTCTATTATTTTCGCCAAAATATCCTTAGGAGGATCGTAGTTTTTTGGGACATATTTTATTTCAAGATATCTATTATAAGTTAGGTCAAATTTATTTTCAATAATTACTTTTAGATCAACATAAAAATACTTTTGTGATCGATCTTTTTGAGGATTATTTTTATAATTTCGGGTTTCAAACTGGTTTATTACTTCTCGCAGCGGAAAATCATTTCTTACTTTTTTTCTACTGTTGTCTAAAGTGTAACCATCTGAATCCATACCGTAGAACCATACTTTTTTTGTGTGATATTTATCAGATTCAAATTGCTTTTTAGTAAATAAAAGTATGGAAGTTTTAACTCCTGTATATGGATAAAACACACCGCTCGGTAATGAAATTACGGCTTCTAAATCGCAGTCTTTTAATAATATTTCCCGAACAGTTTTATAAGCTTTTCCAGAATTGAATAGGACTCCTTCCGGAATAATTACAGCCGCTCTTCCATTTTTCTTAAGCATATATAAAATGCGTTCTAAGAATAAAAGTTCTGTTTGTAATGATTGTGTTTTTCCTTCTTTTATGTCATAAATACGATTTAAATTTTTACTTATGGATTTACTATTGACCTTAGCTGCAAAAGGAGGATTAGCAAGGATGTACGAGAATTCTTCTTTTCCTAAAGTTGAAATATTTTTTCGCGGTATTTTTTCTCGTCTCCTTTTATAATTTGGTCAGGTGTAAAATGTTTTTTCTTGAATTTATAATAGTTCTCTTCGTATTCATCAGAGATTGTATTTAAATTAATGATATGAGGCTTTTCGATACCGTGCATCATCATATTCATCATACCAATTCGAACCATAGTGGCATCAATATCGAAGCCATAAAAGGTTTTCTCTTTTAATTGCTTTTTCTTCTTTACTGTTAGTTTTTTACCATCAAGACCTTTCTCAAGTTGATTCTCCTCATCAAAAGTCACCTCTTTACTATTTTGTTTGAGAATGTATTGATATGCTCCAACCAGAAACCCAGAACTACCGCTGGTTACATCACAAATTTTGACATCTTCTATATCAATTGTCGGAGCAACCAGCTCGCTCATCATTTGGATGATGTGTCTGGGAGTTCTGAACTGTCCATTCTTACCAGCTTCGTTAGTTGCCCGTAAAAGATATTCATATACGTCACCTAATAAATCTTGGAAATATTGATGTTTTTTTTCCTCTTCTTCCACTAAAGAAAAAATATCATCAATTATTCTTATAGCTTCTTCTAGTAGAGAAGGAGTATTTATACCAAATCGAGCATTTTTCATTTCAATTGCAAAAGGTTCGTCTTCTTTTGATAAATCGTTTTGAATAAATCTAAAGACATCATCCACTTTAGATTTTAGCTCAGCTCCTTCTAAATTATTATAGTTACTCCATTTATATTCTTCTTTAACTTTAGGGTGAAACTTCTCTAAACGTTTTATGAATATCAGATAAGATATATTATCAATTGCTGTTATAGGGTTGGATAATCCTCCTGCCCAAAGCCTGTCCCAAAGGAGCTGTACTTTATTTTTTATTTCTTGTGATAACATATTATTTTTAGATATTTATAGCTTTGAACCAATAGTAAAAAGCTTCTGGGTTACTCTTTTTTAATTTATTTAATTTGTTGTATTGTGTGTTTTCAATTAACCAATCTTTTATTTCCAATGGGTTTTTGAATCTTTCTATAGTTGTCAATTTTCCTAATTGTATAAGTTTTGCTAGATAAGCCACTTTTGCTCCTGCGGTTATAGCTTCATCAATACTAAATCTATCTATAGTGAAATTGGTAAAATTCCGAATACCCTGTTGCAATTGATTAAATTCTTGTGACTTGCTATTTCTTTCAAATAAAGTGTAGCAAGTATCTAATGTATCAGCTAAAACATTATTGGCGTTTAAGTTAAGTTTTCTGAATCCTATTTCTTCCTGAACAACTTTCATATAGCTATTTATAATTACCTCTAAGTTTTCTATATTGTCAAAAAGAAAAGCAATATCATATAATTGTTTTATTATTTCTGTTGGACGGTTTTTAGAATATAATATTCCTGTAGTTCTTGGAGCAAAAGCAGTTAATTTGTCTCCCAATAGAGCTTCGAATGTTGGCATAGTAATAAATACATCTTCTCCTGATGTTGAAATCCAAGAATGTTTTACGGGTAATTCTCTAATTTCAGGATATGGATTAGGAGTATATAAAATATCTAACAAAATTGGTTCAACATTACCATCTACAACACTTGTATAATACACTTTGAAATGTCCTATTGGAGCATCAGGAGTATGTTTACGGTCATTATCATCTTCCCATTCACTAAATATTTTTTCTTTTACAATTTCTTGAATAGTCGTTTTTATATCTTCTTCCGAATGCTCAGTTATAATATCAATGTCAATTGAAAATCTTTTTGGAACTTCTGTTGCTAATAATAATGCTGTACCTCCTTTGAATGTAAAACTCAGCCCTTTTAAGCGAAGTTGTTCCAACAATGTTAATGCCCAAATTACTTTTTCAATAAGTTTGGGGTCAACACGTCTACCTAACTTATCTTTCAAGCTAGTTATCCATTCAGTAGTGTGTGTTTCTTTGTTTATCATTTGTATAATATTGGCAAAAATTAATTTATTTTGCCAAAACTGTATTTATTCTTTTTTCTAATTCTACTTCTCTATTTCTTCTAGAAGCATATCGTTTCATTTTGGATTCATTAATTGTAAATTTCTTGTATGCTGATTTAAAAATATAATCCAATTCTCCTTGTTGAGCAGAAAACAAATTTTCATCAATTAACATATCAACTAGCATTTTTTCAAGCATTGGAACAACAATATTACCTGTTTTAACAGTTGGCGATTCTGAGTTTAAATTTTTAACTATAATAGCATCATCAATTGAATTAATATACCTATCAAAAAACAAACTATCCGGATTAAGATATACATTTTTGAATTCAAAACTCAAGTTTGTAAAAACCTGTTCAACTGCACTTTTTTCTACTTCTACAACAATGAATTTTTTGAATGGTTGATGCAACATTAAATCATTTAGCCATAAAGTATTCCACACACAATAATCCACAAAAGGGTAGTTCTTGGTAATTCTAGAAGCTATTTTTTTTAACTTAATATCTGCTCTAGGATGAAAAACCCTTCTGTTTTCTAGCGTATAAACACCTCTTGTTACATTATTAATAACATCATTTTTCTTTAGGCGATATAGATAAGTATTAATGGTATTACTAGACCAACTAGGGAAATCTTTTTTTAGTTCCCTTACAATTTGATCACGAGACAAGACTTTGTTGTTCTTGAAGTAAACCTTTATTTTATTCTCTATGTTTTTTGGCATTTTATTGACCTTGAAAGGATAAAGATATAAAAAAATATTAAAAATGTATAATTTCGGCAAAAAAATACTTTTTTTGCCGAAAAAATATTAAATTGATTAACCATTCAAAAACTTAGAATAATCATCAGGCAAAACCGCATCAATATCACGTAAATATTTTTCAAGTGCATCCATTGAAGCATGACCTGTAATGAGCATCAATTTGCTTTTGGCTTCATTCGGAGTCATGGTTTTTGTAAATTCATGGTAAAGTTTAGTAATAAAAGTATGTCTAAAGCTATACAAACCATATTCTTTTCCTAATTCAAAATGATCTTTAACTTTTTTAAATCGTTTAGAAAAGTAATCTCTTTTATCGGTTTCTTCTGTTTCCCATTCGCCACCAATTCCGTTAGGAGTAAATAGAAAGTGCTTTCTATCCATTTTTGATAAATCAGGTAAATCATTTATCAATATTTCAGGTATAATTTTGGTTTTAACAGGACTGTTTTTAGCTTTTACATACAATTTTCTGTCAACCAAATCAATATCTTCAATACGTAAACGACAAACTTCAATTGGTCTTAAATAATTGTAAGAAATAAATTTTACAAATAATAATAATGTCTTGTCATGTTCTTCCATGTAAGAATAAATATCATTTTGCAAAGTAGAGGTATAGGTTTTGTTTCGCTCTGGAGTTGCTTTCAAAACATTTATTTTTTTTATAAAGTTTTCAGGGATAATGTCATTGTCTTCCAAAACTTGAAATAACGAACTAATATCTATTCTAGCATTGTTTCGTGTTCTCGGACTTGTGTTTTGCAAAACATCATTTAAATATTCTATTACTGTTTTTTTTGTTATGGTTTCAATTGTTTTATTTACAAAATTATTTGCAAATAACCATTTTTCAAATCGAGTGGTATTACTTTTAAAGTTAGGGTAGGAGGTTTTACTAAGAACACTTTTCTTTATTTTTAATGCCAATTCAAAGGATTCTTTTATCGTAATTGAATTAGTTTTAACAGGTTCCTGAACTGATAATTTGTCTTGCAAATCATTTGCAATTGTTTTGTGATTTGTATTTGCAAAGGGTATAGCAGTTGTTTCTTTACTGTAAAGTTGTTCTTTCTTCTCTGTATTATCAGCATAAGGATTAAACCCACGTTCTAAAAGTATTTGCAAATTGCGTTGCAACGACTTTAAAATTTCCAATCGCTCTTTTTTGGTTTTGAATTTATTGGCTCCTGCTTTAATATTGGGTTGACGTTCTAATTTTCCTGTTATAGGATTTCTAAAAGAATAATATATATACCAATCTTTTTGCAATGCACTTTCCTGTTCTGTTTTAGATAGAGTAGACCATTGCGAAATAGCAACTCCTCCAGTAAAGATTTTTGGTTCAGAAAAATTCAGTTTCATGGTAAAATCGTGTACGTTTTCGTGTACTGATTGTAAAAGTAACAAAATTGTAGACATAAAAAAACGGATTGTATACACAATCCGTTTGATTTCAAGGGGTAAACCTAGTAGCGGGAACAGGACTCGAACCTGTGACCTTCGGGTTATGAGCCCGACGAGCTGCCTACTGCTCTATCCCGCGATGTTTCGAGTGCAAATATACAACCATTATCGATACGCGCAACAAAAAAATTAAAAAAATCTTTTATTTCTACTATTCACTTGATATGAGTACCTTTGCAGCAAATCAAATTGAAATAAATGTCGCATAAAGCCGGTTTTGTAAACATCATAGGAAATCCAAACGTTGGAAAATCAACACTAATGAATGCTTTCGTTGGGGAACGATTATCTATTATTACCTCTAAAGCGCAAACAACGCGCCACAGAATCCTCGGAATTGTAAACGGAGATGATTTTCAAGTAATCCTTTCGGATACACCAGGAATCATCAAGCCAGCTTATGAAATGCAAAAATCAATGATGGATTTTGTAAAATCTGCCTTTGAAGATGCCGACGTTTTAATTTATATGGTAGAAATAGGAGAGAAGGAACTTAAAGACGAAGCCTTTTTCAATAAAATTATTCATGCCAAAATTCCGGTATTGTTGCTGTTGAATAAAATTGACAAGTCCGATCAAGAGCAATTGGAAGAACAAATTGATCTTTGGAAAGAAAAAGTGCCTAATGCCGAAATTTATCCGATATCGGCTTTAGAAAATTTCAATGTAAAAGAAGTTTTCGCTCGCATTTTAGAATTACTTCCAGAATCGCCTGCTTATTATCCAAAAGATGCATTAACAGACAAACCAGAACGTTTCTTCGTTAATGAAACTATTCGCGAGAAAATCCTTTTAAACTACGATAAGGAAATTCCTTATGCCGTAGAAATCGAAACAGAAGAATTTTTGGAAGACGATAAAATCATCCGAATTCGTTCGGTAATTATGGTGGAACGCGATACACAAAAAGGAATCATCATCGGACACAAAGGAGCAGCGCTTAAACGTGTCGGAATGCAAGCTCGTGAGGATTTAGAAAAATTCTTCGGAAAACAAATTCACATTGAAATGTTTGTTAAAGTAAATAAAGATTGGAGAAACAGCCAATTTCAATTGAGACGTTTCGGATACAATCAAAAATAACAAATCTTTAAATCGAATTTTATTAATTTGAAAGGCAATTTCAAAATTGTACCTTTGCAGCATATTATAAATTATCATGAACAATATTGTAGCCATAGTAGGAAGACCTAATGTAGGGAAATCCACTTTTTTTAATAGATTAATTCAACGTAGAGAAGCCATTGTCGATTCGATAAGCGGTGTAACACGCGATAGAAACTACGGAAAAAGTGAATGGAATGGAAAAGAATTTTCGGTAATCGATACAGGCGGTTACATCAAAGGTTCTGACGATATTTTTGAAGCAGAAATTCGCAAACAAGTAGAACTTGCGATCGATGAAGCGGATGCTATCATTTTTATTGTTGATGTGGAAGAAGGCATCACGCCTATGGACGACGAAGTGGCAAAATTACTCCGCAAAGTCACCAAACCAGTATTGCTTGCAGTCAACAAAGTGGATAATTCGATGCGTGAAAAAGATGCTGTTGAATTCTATAATTTAGGTCTTGGAGAATATTTTACCATTGCCGGAATGAGCGGAAGTGGCACCGGAGATTTATTAGATAAATTAGTCGAAGTATTGCCTGAACTTCCAGAAACTACAGAAGAAGAAGTTTTGCCTCGTTTTTGTGTAGTAGGTCGTCCAAATGCTGGAAAATCCTCTTTCATAAATGCACTTATTGGTGAAGATCGATACATTGTAACCGATATTGCAGGAACTACTCGTGATGCCATTGATACGCGTTACAACCGTTTTGGTTTCGAATTCAACTTGGTCGATACCGCCGGAATTCGTCGTAAAGCCAAAGTAAAAGAAGATTTAGAATTTTATTCGGTAATGCGTTCGGTTCGTGCTATTGAACATAGTGATGTCATTATTTTATTAATTGATGCTACTCGTGGATTTGAAAGTCAAGATCAGAACATTTTTTGGTTGGCTCAAAAAAACCGTAAGGGAATTGTAATTTTAGTAAACAAATGGGATTTGGTCGAAAAAGATACCATGTCTGCTCGTGATTATGAAGCCAAAATCCGTCGTGAATTAGAACCTTTTACTGATGTGCCGATTATCTTTGTTTCAGCCTTAACCAAACAGCGTTTACTGAAAGCATTAGAAGAAACGGTAAAAGTTTACGAAAGCAGAAAACAACGCATTTCTACCTCTAAATTCAACGATTATATGTTGAAATTGATTGAAAATTTCCCACCACCAGCTTTAAAAGGAAAATACGTAAAAATTAAATATTGCATGCAATTGCCAACGCCAACGCCTCAGTTTGCGTTTTTTGCCAACCTGCCACAATATGTAAAAGATCCATACAAACGTTTTCTAGAAAATAAAATCCGCGAACATTGGGATTTCTCTGGAGTTCCTATGGATATTTATTTTAGAGAAAAATAATAAGAAGCGAACGGCTCGGGCTTCATCAGTAATGGTAATTCCTGCTGCTTTTCCAAAGTCCCGATAACAATCGGGAGCTTTTCCCTTGCATCAGGGCTAGTGAGTAAACCATTTTACTTTTTGTACAGTAGTTTATTCGAAGTAATCGGTGTAAACAAATGAAGTGCCACTTGGCAAAAAAGAATCAAAATGCTTAAAAAAGAACTACAATTAGCTGTCGATAAAGGTCAAATGTTACCACTAATGGAAGAATTCTACACCATTCAGGGTGAAGGATACCATACCGGAACGGCCGCTTACTTTATCAGAATTGGAGGTTGCGATGTGGGTTGCCATTGGTGCGACGTCAAGGAAAGTTGGAATGCCGAACTGCATCCGCCAACCGAAATTGATTTGATTGTTGCCAATGCTAAAAAATATGCAGATACTGTGGTGATTACTGGTGGTGAACCATTAACCTGGGATATGAATCCGCTGACTCAAAAATTAAAAGAACAAAACCTTCGTGTGCATATTGAAACCTCAGGTTGTTATCCAGTAACAGGGACTTGGGATTGGTTTTGTCTTTCACCAAAGAAAAATAAACTACCTGTTGATAGTGCCTATGCAATCGCTAACGAACTTAAAGTCATTATCTACAACAAACACGATTTTATTTTTGCTGAAGAGCAAGCTGAAAAAGTAAACTCAAATGCCATTCTTTTCTTGCAACCCGAGTGGAGCAAAAAAGAAGAAATGACACCACTTATTGTTGATTATGTAATGAATAATCCAAAGTGGAGAGTTTCATTGCAAACCCATAAATACTTGAATATTCCTTAATAATACTGTATGAAAAGAATAGCTTTTTTAATAGTTGTGTTTTGTTTTTTTCAAAATGCTCAATCACAAATAAAATCATCAGATGATTTAGTAGTAGTGAAAGACAATGGTAATATTTACAATACTGCTAGCGTTGAGATAAAACCAGAATTTCCTGGTGGAATGAATGAGTTTTATTCATTTATATCTAAAAATTTTAAATTACCAAATAATGTTGGTTTTAAGGGAAAAATTCTTGTAGCTTTTGTTGTTGATATCGATGGAACCTTAACGGATATTAAAGTAGTTAAAGATGCTGGATATGAAACTGCACAAGAAGTAATAAGGCTTCTGTCCGCATCTCCAAAATGGCTACCAGCCGAATTAAACAGAAAAAAAGTAAGATGTTCGTATATGTTACCCATTAATATTGAAATATCTAAATAAAGATTTATGAAATCAGCAATCAAAATTTGTATGCTATTGTTTTCTTTAAATTGTGTCGCACAAATAACAGGAGAAGATGAAGTATATTTGAATGGAGGCGATAGAATAATGGCTCAATTTGATGGTGGAGGATTTGATAAATTTTATGAATATATAAATAAGGAGTTTGATTTTTCTATAGTAACCAAACCAGGAAAAATGATAACTTCATTTACTATTGATGTCAATGGTGAAATTCAAAACATAAAAGTGATTCAATTTGTAGATGTCGCAACAGCTACTGAAATTATTAGAGTACTGAAAAAAGCTCCGAGATGGATTCCAGCCACTAAAAATGGTAAGCCCATTAGTGTTGATGTGAACTTGCCATTAGATTTTAAATTGTCAAAGAAGAAATAAAAATAAAATTGCTGTAACATTTAAATATTTGCATATACTAACTCAAGTATTCCAATTAATATCTTAAAAATATTTTGGCGAATTGACCTAAAATTATATATTTATAAAAAATTTAAAACCAAACAAAAATGAAAAAACTTATTTTAACTTTTGCCTTGTTATTAGTTGCTCAATTCGGATTCTCTCAAGCAGTAGATGAAGCATTCAAAAAAGATGTAATGAAAGTGATTGAAAGAAGCGGTTCTGGAGGTCAAATGGCATCGGCTAAGAAACAAATTTTATCGATGATTCCAGAAGACAAACATGCTGCATTTCTAGTAGAATTTGATGCATTATTGCCAAAAGTATACGAAGCTTCTGCTAAAATATATATGGAAGAATATACCAAAGAAGACATCAAAGCAATGTTAGCATTCTATGATAGTCCAGTGGGTAAAAAAATGGCTGAAAAATCGGAAGTGATTGCTACTAAAACGCAAGAAGCTATGATGACGTTGCAAGGCGATATCCAAGCGCTAGTTATGAAATACATGCAATAACAATTAATGTTGTTTTGTTAAAAATCCCAAACATTGTTTGGGATTTTTTATTTTTACAAAAAACTACCCATGAAATCACAATTTCTTTTAGATACTAACATTACTTTTCTAAATCATGGCTCTTTTGGCGCATGCCCGAAACCAATATTTGAAGCCTATCAACAATTGCAATTCGAATTAGAAACTGAACCGGTTCAGTTTATTCAGAAGAAATTGCCTGTTTATTTAAAAGAAGCCAAAAAACCGTTGGCAAAATTCATTGGTTGTGATGAACACGATTTCTTTTTTACACCCAATCCTACATTTGCAGTGAATACCATCATGAGAAGTATGAATCTGCAAGCCGGTGATGAAATTCTAACCACCAATCATGAGTATGGTGCGATGGATCGAACATGGCATTTCTATTGCAAAAAATTCGGAGTGAAATACATTCGTCAAGAAATTTCGTTACCCATTGTTTCTAAAGAACGAATCATTGAGGAATTTTGGAAAGGATACAATTCGAATACTAAGGTTGTTTTTCTAAATCAAATTTCGAGTTCGACCGCATTAATTTTTCCCGTGAAGGAAATTTGTGATAAAGCACAACAACTCGGATTGATTACTATAGTTGATGGTGCGCATGTTCCGGGACATATTGATTTAAACATTTCCGAATTGAATCCCGATTTTTATACTGGAACGTTACACAAATGGATGTTGGCGCCCAAAGGAAGTTCGTTTTTGTATGTTAAAAAAGAATTTCAAGCCGATATCGATCCATTAGTGGTGAGCTGGGGTTACGAAAGTTTGGCGCCAAGTGAAAGTCAGTTTTTAGATTATCACGAATATCAAGGTACGCAAGATGTTTCCCAATATTTATGTACACCTAAAGTGATTTCGTTTTTGGAAGAGAATAATTGGAAAGAGAAATCGAAAGCCTGCCGAAAAATGGTGATGGAGAATTACCAACGTTTTTGTGATTTGGTCGGAACCAATCCAATTTGTCCAATATCGGAAGAATTTTTAGGTCAAATGGCGAGTATTCCAATTCGAACGGATAAACCAATGGAATTGAAAGAGTTGTTGTATTCGAAATATAAAATTCAAATTCCGATTATGCCTTTGAATGGTAATGTGTATATGCGTTATTCTATCAATGTATATAATTCGCAAGACGATTTGGAGGTTTTATACCAAGCGGTTACAGATATTATTAAGTCTACCGATTTGATAGTAAGATAAGATTCGTGAAATTTTAGCCACGGATAAAACGGATTAAGCGGATTCTTAAGATTGACAACAAATCCGTCGCATCTGTGAAAATCTGCGGCTGAAAAGTGATTTTTTTTGAAGAAAGTTCTTTTAATGAAAATCCCTAGCCCTGATTGAAACGGCATCCTTTTTCTTGTTTCTTTAACAAGGAAAAGATATAGTGGAAAGCAGGATTGGCTTCTAAAAAAGACGCGCTAAATAATCAAAATGGTTCCCTTCTTCAATCAATTCGCATTGCAAACCATTAGCGAAAGCGGCATTTTGTAACGTATTATAATCCAAATACAACCAAGGAAAAGGTGCTTCGGTTTGGTTTTTGTAAGAAATCGTGAAGGTTAGTTCGCCATAATAGCCATCAGCTGGAATCCATTTCGAACCATCTTCGTCTTCGTCAAACATATAAATGATGTCCGAAGAATCGATTAGAATTTGTCCGTTGGGCGCTAGTAAACTTTTTAGTTTTTGCAGGTATTTGGAAGTCTCCGCTAAGGTTCCGAAAATTCCGGTGCCGTTCATTAATAATAGAATAGTATCGAATTTCTCGTTCTTCAAATCTAAAATATTCTGAACTTTAGCTTTTTTCAGACCACGAAGACGACAGGCTTCAATGGCATTTTTAGAAATATCTATAGAAGTAACGTCAAGATTTTTGTCATTTTGCAAATACAAACTATGGCTTCCGGCACCACATCCTACATCCAGAACCTTGCCTTTGGAAAGTTGTAGTGCTTTTTTTTCTAATTTGGGCATTGCTGTGTACGAACGAAAAAGATAAGCAACTTCCATTTCATCGGCTTCCGAAATGTTGGTTTCGGTGATAAGATTTTCTGGAGCAGTATTGGTTTGAAAATCGAGAATGGCTTTTCCGAATAGATCTAACATTTGAAAAGGTTATAAAGTTTATGAGGTTTAAAAGTTTAAGTTGTTTAATTTTGTATCAGAAATCATATTAAATGCTAAAGCCATCATTAAACGAACTTGGGAAACTTGCCAAAGATAAGCATAACGAAAACAAAAAGTATTTCGATAAGCTTAAAAAGAAAACCCCTAAAAATTTGGATTATGTAATGCAAGATTTGCACGATGCCGAATTCAAACGAACCGATTGTTTGGAATGTGCCAATTGCTGTAAAACAACTGGACCATTATTTACTTCAGCCGATATCGAACGTATTTCAAAGCATTTTAAACAAAAACCGCAACAATTTATTGAGCAATATTTGCGCATTGACGAAGATAACGATTATGTGTTGCAAAGTGTACCGTGTACCTTTTTAGAATCGGATAACAAATGTTTTATCTATGAGGTGCGTCCAAAAGCCTGTAGAGAATTTCCGCATACCGATAGAAAAAAGTTCCAACAGATTTCCGATTTAACCTTGAAAAACGTTGTCATTTGCCCAGCGGCTTACAATATTGTAGAAAAAATGAAAGAAAAAATGCCTTTGTAGAACACCTATTTCAAAAAGTTACAAGGATTTGATTCTGTGCTAATTTGTGAAATCTGTGTTTTTATTCGTACAGCAAATACTTCTTTCTCATTTCTTTAAAATCATTCAACGCTTTCTCCCAAGATTTTCTTATTTCATTTTCAGAAACACCAGATTCTATTTGCTGTTGTAATTTCTTGGTTCCAGCCAATTTAGTAAAGAAGTCAGTAAAGAATTTCGATTTATCAGAAGTCGAATTGTACGCTTTAATTAACCATTTTAATTCTAGTTTATTAATTTTAGGAATCGAAGTTAGATTTTCACCATAACAAACTTGGTTTTTATAAACAGGTTCTTTTGCTCCGAAATTTGGAATCGGAGTAAAACTAAAATCACTTTTGGGTAGAAAAGGCGAACCGTAAATTTGAAATTGCATTTCGGTACCACGACCTACACTAACGTTAGTACCTTCAAACAAACACAAACTTGGATACAAATTCACGGCTTGTGCGTTGGGTAAGTTTGGCGATGGTTTTACTGGTAAATCATAACTCATTTCTCGATGGTAGTTTAAACAATGAATCACTTTTAAGTTGCATTGAATGCCGTTTTTCAACCATTTTTCACCATTAATCATTTGAGCATATTCGCCGATTGTCATTCCATGTAATAACGGAATTGGGTGCATACCTACAAAACTGGTGTATTCTTTTTCTAATATTGGTCCGTCTACGATCGCACCATTAGGATTTGGTCGGTCGAATACAATTAATTGAATATTGTTTTCCGCACACGCTTCCATAATGTAATGTAAGGTAGAAATATAAGTATAAAAGCGAGCGCCAACATCTTGCAAATCAAAAATCATTACGTCAATTCCAGCTAACTGTTCTGGTTTTGGTTTTTTATTATTTCCATACAATGAAATAATAGGTAATCCAGTTTTGGTGTCTTTTCCGTCAACTATGTGTTCACCAGCGTCGGCAGTACCACGAAATCCATGCTCAGGTGCAAATATTTTTTGAACAGCAACTTGTTTTGAAAGCAGAAAATCAACAATAGATAGATTCTCTTTCGTATTGTTGCTTGAGATGATTATTCCAGTTTGATTGGTCACGATACCAACTTTTTTGTCTTTTAATAAAGGCAAATAAAAATCGAATCGTTCGGCTCCAGTTACAATCTGATTTTGATTTGAAAATGAAGATGCATTTGCAGGTGTTGTTTTTTTGGGCAACCCACAGGCTGCCGAAATAAGCATAAAAGAAATAAAAACTAGACAACTGTTGATTAGGTATTTCATAAAATATTTTTTAATCTGCTAAAATGGGTGTAATCGATGGCGAAAAACTTTGTGTATCTTTGTGGCAAATCCAAAAAGCACATTCTTGAACCTAGAACATTTTATAGCCAAACGACTTATTACTACTAAAGACCATAAAAGTAGTATTTCTGCGCCAATTATAAAAATTGCCATTACAGCAATCGCTTTGGGTATCATCATGATGATTGTTTCTGTCGCAACTGGAATAGGATTGCAACAAAAAATACGCCAAAAAGTTTCCGCATTCAATGGTCATATTATTATATCTAATTTTAATGGTAACGAATCGGATGTCAGCACCGAGCCTGTTTCGTTAAACCAAAAGTTTTATCCTAAATTTAAAAATATAAATGGGATACATCACATTCAGGCTGTTGCAAGCAAAGCAGGAATGATTAGAACCGAATCTGCTTTTGAAGGAATTGTATATAAAGGTGTAGGAAAAGATTATGATTGGAGTAATTTGAGTGAATACTTAATTCAAGGTCGAGTTCCAAATGTAATGTCCGAATTGAATAACGAAATTATTATCTCACAATATTTAGCCAATCGCCTCAATTTAAAACTTGGGGATAGTTTCAATACATTCTTTATGAAGGAAGGTGAAAACAAATTGCCTAATAGTCGTCGATTCAAAATTGTGGGTATCTACAACTCGGGTTTGCAAGAATTTGATTCGGCTTATATAATAGGAGACATTCGCCACATTCAAAGAATAAATAAATGGAAGCCCAATGAAGTAGGTTCTTTCGAAGTCTTCGTAGATGATTTTACAACAATCAAAGAAAAAGGCGAAGAGGTGTATGACGAAACTTCGTCTATACTAAACTCACAAACCATCGTCGAGAAATTCAATTACATTTTCGATTGGTTAAAACTATTCGATTTTAATATTATTGTTATCCTAATCATAATGATAATAGTGTCAACAATTAACATGATAGTAGCGCTACTGGTTCTTATTCTAGAACGAACACAAATGATCGGAATACTCAAATCAATGGGGGCCAACAATTGGTCAATTCGTAAAATTTTTCTCTACAATGCATTTTATCTTATTATAAGAGGTCTCTTTTGGGGTAACCTAATCGGAATAGGATTGTTGTTGATTCAAAAATATTTTGGAGTCATCAAACTAAATCCCGAAAGTTATTACGTAAATGTAGCTCCAGTCGACATCAATATTCTATATATATTACTACTCAATATAGGAACTATTGCCATTTGTTTGCTTGTTCTTTTAATACCTTCCTATATTATAACGAAGATTTCTCCAGCCAAAACCATTCGTTTCGATTAATTAGCAGCGAAAGTTCAGTGCATTTTAGTGTATGTAATTCCCGCTTTCCGCTGTACAAGGTGCCGCTTCAATCGGGGCTATGAGGTAAGGGTTGTTGGATAGAGTTCATTAATTCAAAAGAAATTTTAATAAGTCAAAAAAC
>Ga0208884_100233_pt1 | contig 31140 bp, 29 predicted proteins | sample LakWasMet68_HOW9_2_FD_183898 | JGI IMG/M metagenome (GOLD analysis project Ga0208884, IMG submission 183898) | Freshwater sediment methanotrophic microbial communities from Lake Washington under simulated oxygen tension - Sediment Metagenome... | ecosystem: Environmental > Aquatic > Freshwater >... | reverse complement strand
ATTTCGCGAAATGGATAGCTTCGCGGTCTGCCTCCTCTTTTTGGGGCACGCGCAATTTCAAAAACTGGACATAACAACTGCCATTGCTCGTCGGTTAAATTCGTCAAGTACAACCGCCAGCCCTCCTAGGCCAAAATTGTTGCAGCTTAATCGATCGTTTAGGTTTTTAAACAGCTTCTAAGGCATCCGCTGTCAGCAAGGTGATTCCCTCAACAGTGGCCTGCGCAACAAGAATGCGGTCGAATGGGTCTTTATGGATGAGTGGCAAGCTATCGATAAAAACGGCATGTTCACTGCTAATAGCCAATTCTTGATAGCCGTTGTCCAACAGTCCTGTAGGGTGCGCACCGCGCACCACTTACGGATTTTAGAGTCTCAACGACATCGGAAAGGCGCGCGATGCACTGCCTATACAGCTTGTCTCGTATGAAAAAATCAGCATATGCTATGGTTTAAGCGTTTTTTCTTTAGACCTAATCACTTTTCGTTAAATTTTTAGCCTTGATAATACTTCCATGAATCCTTCTACTGTCACCACTGAATACATGAAGCTGTCTGTTTCTGAACGCATCCAGCTCATCGAGGACATATGGGACAGTATTGCTGCGGAAGCGCCTGATGATGCCCTTGGCTTGTCTCAAGTTCAAAAGGCTGAGCTGCATCGTCGTGTTGCTGAGCACCAAGCCGATCCTTCCTCAGCAGTTCCGTGGGAACGCTGTAAGGCGGATTCGCGTCAGCAATCCACCATGATCGGGATGATCTAACCTGATCTATACCCAAACTTTTCCAAGCGGTTTTTTATCTTGTTCCCACGCACTTTGCCGTAAGTCCCTGTAAACACCGAAATACAAGAATCTCAACGTCGGACGTAGCGCGTCCCATATCGCATTCCCACGCAACGCGCTCGTCGTATACACAAGTCTTTAAAAGCACGTCATTCCGGCAGGGATTGCCGGAAACCAGAGCACAGGGATGGGAATGCTCGTCATTAGGCAGTTCCGCTTTGCAAAGCTTGTCGCCAGCTTGGGTATTGCCATCCATGGCTTCTCGGCAATTGCTCCATGCATTGCTCTCGATTGCTGTTCCCGACGCAATTCTACCTCCCCCATCCATGGGATCGTACCTCCTGCATCCTTGCAGTCGTGGATCCCGGCAATCCTTGCCGGGATGACGGTGGCTCGCAGATCCTTGTGCATAAAGACAAGCGCCGGAGCGTGAGAAGGGGAACTTTCCTTATTGATCATAAACCTATGACAATACAGCTGTTTTCAAGGATAATCTCCCCTGTTTCACCATTAAAACATCAATAATAAATAGAAGATGCCTAATGAATAATCTACTGAAAAACTCCATCTGGGTACTGATTGCCGCGCTCGGGGCGGCAGCCGTCGGCGGTATTGCTTTAAACCGCGGCGAGAATATCAACACGTTGTGGTTTATAACAGCCGCTTTGTGCGTCTATGCGATTGCCTACCGGTTTTATGCGGCTTGGATTGCCGCAACGGTGCTTGCGGTCGACGAAACGCGGGCGACACCGGCCGAACGTTTGGATAACGGCCGCGATTTTGCCCCGACCAATAAATGGATTGTGTTCGGCCATCATTTTGCCGCGATTGCAGGTCCAGGGCCGTTGGTGGGGCCGACGCTGGCCGCGCAGTTCGGTTATTTGCCGGGGACGTTGTGGATATTGTTCGGCGCGGTGTTGGGCGGTTGCGTGCAGGATATGGTGACGCTGTTTTTATCCACCCGGCGCGATGCCAAAAGCTTGGGGCAGATGGCGCGCGACGAACTGGGCGCATTGGGCGGCACGGCGGCGCTGATCGGTACGTTTGCGATTATGATCATCCTGATTGCGGTGCTGGGTTTGGTGGTGGTTAACGCGATGAAGCACAGTCCGTGGGCGACGGCTACGGTGTCGGCGACGATTCCGATTGCGATGATAGTCGGCCTGTATATGCGCAGTTTTCGTCCCGGCCAAGTGCTGGAAGCATCGGCGTTGGGCGTGATTTTGTTGTTGCTGGCCGTAATGGGCGGCGGCTGGATCGATCATAATCCTACGTTGCGCGTTTGGTTCGATCACGAAGGTTTGACATTGGCTTGGTGGGTGATGGCTTACGGTTTTGCGGCTGCGATTTTGCCGGTTTGGTTGTTGCTGGCGCCGCGAGATTACCTGTCGACTTATGTAAAGCTGGGTACCATCACCTTGCTGGCGGTGGCGATTATCATGTTGCAGCCGACCGTGAAAATGCCCGCTTTGACACAGTTCATCGATGGCACCGGGCCTATTTTCGGCGGCAAACTGTTCCCGTTCGTGTTTATTACCATCGCTTGCGGAGCGATTTCCGGTTTTCATTCGCTGATCGCTTCCGGCACCACGCCGAAATTGCTCAGCAACGAACGAGACATACGCATGATCGGTTACGGCGGCATGTTGCTGGAATCTTTTGTTGCGATCATGGCGATGATGGCCGCGACCGTGCTCGATCCGGGCGTATTTTTTGCAATCAACAGCCCTGCGGGCGTGGTTGGCAAGGAAGCTATCGATGCCGTCGCTAAAATTTCTTCGTGGGGCTTTCCGGTCACGGTTGATCAGATGCAGCTTTTAGCCAGTCAAATGGGCGAGGCGACACTGTTTGCCAGAACCGGCGGCGCGCCGTCTTTGGCTGTCGGCATGGCGAGTATTTTCGGCAGTGCGTTCGGCGAGAGCATGCTGGCGTTGTGGTATCACTTTGCGATCATGTTCGAGGCGATCTTTATATTGACCACGCTGGATGCCGGAACCCGCGTCGGCCGTTTCATGTTGCAGGACATGCTCGGCAATATCTGGCCGAAACTGGGAGAAACTTCGTGGATGCCATCGGTTGTTCTGACCAGCGGGTTGGTCGTGGCAGGTTGGGGCTATTTCCTGTACATCGGCGTGATCGACCCAAACGGCGGGGTCAATATTTTGTGGCCGCTGTTCGGCATCGCCAACCAAATGCTGGCCGCGATTGCGCTGTGCGTGGCGACCGGCATTTTAGTCAAATCCGGTAAGCTCAAATATGCCTGGGTGACAGGTGTGCCGCTGGCGTGGCTGGTGGCGATTACCAGTACGGCGGCATGGGAGAAAATCGCCAGCGACAATATTCGCATCGGATTCTTTTCCGCGGCCAAGGATCTGGCCGGCAAGCTGGCGGCAGGCATGTTGCCGCCGGACAAAGCGGCCATTGCGCCGCAGTTGATCTTCAACCAGCAATTGGATGGTTGGCTGACGTTATTTTTTGTCGCGTTGTTGTGGTTGATCGTGTTCGATATGTTGCGCGTTTGCAGCCGTTATCTGGCCGGGAAACCGGTATTGCCGCTGGCGGAAGCACCGCATTGTCCAAGCCAATTAATTGAAGATTGGGTGAGAGATTAATGTTAAATAAATTAAAAATGTTTTGGCGGATGTTGCGCCGCCTTTCCGGCGACGATGCTTACGAGCGCTATTTACAGCATCATGCAGAGCATCACTCAGTCGAAGTGCCGCTCAGTAAAGAAGTGTTTTTCAAGCAATGGCAGGATGAAAAGTGGAATGGGGTTAAGCGGTGTTGTTAGCTGGGTGAAGGTTTTTATTCACCACGAAGACACGAAGAGCACGAAGAAAAAACGCAGGTTAGGCATTGCGTGGTTTTTAGAGTTCAAAGCTCGCTTTGGGTTTTTGATCAGGCATCACGAACGTATCCTGTTGCAGCTTTAACGACCAAAGCTTGCTTTGAGATTTCAAGCGTCGCATTTTGCGGCGCAAAGCAGAAGAACGAGCGTCGGCAAATAGCATCTTTATTTATTCACTACAAAGACAAGAAATTTTATTTCTTCGTGTCCTTCGTGCCTTCGTGGTGAAATTTTTAAAATTTTAACAAGGCACTTTAGTTTATGACCACTCACACCCCTCAACCCAATCGTCAGACACTCTATGTCGCTATAGCACTGGTATTAGGCATTATCATTGGCGAACTGCTTAACATGACGCTGGCCGGAACTGATGCGATGAAGCAGGTCATCTCTATTTTTGCCGCGTTGACCGATATTTTCCTGCGACTGGTCAAGATGATTATCGCGCCGTTGGTTTTTTCCACGCTGGTAGTAGGCATGGCCAAAATGGGCGACATTCACACCGTCGGACGTGTCGGCATCAAGGCGATGTTGTGGTTTTTCTCGGCTTCTATTTTCAGCCTGTTGTTAGGCATGTTGCTGGTCAATGGCTTTGAGCCGGGCAGTTCTCTGCACATGGCCTTGCCCGAGGCCGGAGCAAAGTCAGGGCTGCCGCAGGTTGCGCCGACATTGGGCAATTTTGTCTCGCATATGTTCCCGAAAAGCATTATCGAAGCCATGTCGAGTAACGAGATATTGCAGATCGTCGTGTTCTCGATGTTCTTCGGCGTGGCCTGCGCCTCGCTGGGCGAACTGGCTCATCCGACCGTCAAGCTGCTCGATTCGTTGACGCATATCATGTTAAAAGTCACCGGCTACGTGATGCACACCGCGCCGGTTGCGGTGTTTTCGGCGGTGGCCTCGGTTATCGCGCAAAACGGCATCGGCGTGTTGCTGTCTTACGGCCAATTCATCGGCGAGTTTTATTTAGGCTTGCTGCTGTTGTGCGCTGCGCTGGCTTGCGTCGGCTTTTTGATTATGGGACGCAAAATCCTGTCCCTGATCCGCCACATCCGCGAGCCGATGCTGCTGGCGTTCGGCACCGCCAGCAGCGAGAGCGCTTACCCGAAACTGTTGCAGCAACTGGAGCGTTTCGGTTGCGACGAGAAAGTCTGCGGGCTGGTGCTGCCACTGGGTTATTCGTTCAATCTCGACGGCAGCATGATGTACATGACCTTTGCCGTGCTGTTCATCGCCCAGGCCTACGGCATCGATATGGCGCTGGGCGACCAGCTGATCATGCTGCTGACGCTGCTGTTCACCAGCAAAGGCGTGGCCGGGGTGCCTAGGGCCTCGCTGATCGTCATTGCGGCTACGCTGTCGATGTTTCATATCCCCGAGGCCGGTTTGCTGTTGTTGTTGGCCGTCGATCAGGTTTTGGATATGGGGCGTAGCGCGACCAACGTGTTCGGCAACAGCATCGCCGCCGCCGTGGTAAGCCGTTGGGAAAAAGCCTTGCGATAGGTTTGGCAGGAGCAAGGGCGGGGCAATGGGCAAAGGAATATTTTTGGCTAATTAAAAAAAAGTAGTTAACATCAACCTAATATCAACTCTGTAGTGTTAAAAAAATATGCCTCATAGAAGTTTTAAAACAAGTAAACCAAAATCCACAATTACCGTGCTTCCGGATTTGGGCGTGACTGAGCAGGACTTTATCGCCGATTTCAAGCGTTATTACAGTCACCGGTTGGGCAGGGATGAAAACTGTACCTCGCCGCATTATGCCTACGAGGCGTTGTCGATGGCTATCAGCGACCGGCTGATCGAGCGTTGGAAGAAAACTTACAACACTTACAAAGATACGGATTGCAAGAGGGCCTATTACCTGTCGATGGAATTTTTGATGGGGCGCACTTTAAGCAATGCCATGCTGAATCTGGGTATTACCGATGCGGTTGAGCAGGCCATGTACGACTTGGGACTGGAAATTGAAGAGCTGATTGAAAGCGAGCCGGATGCCGGTTTGGGCAATGGCGGCTTGGGGCGTTTGGCGGCCTGTTTTATCGATAGTTGCGCCACTTTGCAGTTGCCGGTGACCGGCTACGGTTTGCGTTATGAATATGGGATGTTTTCGCAGGATATTGTTAACGGCGAGCAGGTCGAAAAACCGGATCATTGGCTGCGTAACGGCAATGTCTGGGAAATTGAGCGTCCCGAATATACACACAGGATTAAGTTCGGCGGACATACCGAGTCGCATATCGACGAGTTCGGCAATAAAAGGACCAGTTGGGTCGATACCCAGGATATACTCGCGGTTCCTTACGATACGCCGATTCCGGGATACCGGAACGGCACGGTGAACACCCTGCGCTTATGGAAAGCCACGGCGACGGAAGAGTTCAATCTACAGGAGTTTAATGCCGGAGATTACGCTGAATCGGTTGCGGCAAAAAATACCGCTGAAAATATCACCATGGTGCTGTATCCGAATGACGCCAATGAAAACGGCAAGGCATTGCGCCTGCGCCAGCAATATCTGCTGGCTTCCGCCAGTTTGCAGGATGTGATCGGCACTTGGGTCGGCCGTCACGGCAATGATTTTTCCGAGTTTGCGGCGAAGAATACCTTCCAGTTAAACGACACGCATCCGAGCATAGCGGTGGCGGAACTCATGCGCTTGCTGATGGATGTCCACGGTTTGGTTTGGGATGAGGCCTGGGCGATTACCCGCAAAACCATGGCTTATACCAATCATACTTTGTTGCCGGAGGCTTTGGAACGCTGGTCGGTTAATCTATTCAAGCAGTTGTTGCCAAGGTTGATGGAGATCATCTTCGATATTAATGCCCATTTCATGGCTGAAGTCTCTGCGCATTGGCCGGGCGATATAGGCCGGTTAACCCGTATGTCTATTATTGAGGAAGGCCATGAGCAACACGTCAGGATGGCCTATCTAGCCATCGTCGGCAGTTATTCGGTTAACGGCGTTGCCGCGTTGCATTCAAAATTATTACAGCAGGGCTTATTTCGTGATTTTTACGAATTCTGGCCGGGTAAATTCAATAATAAAACCAATGGCGTTACTCCCCGGCGTTGGCTGGCGGCCTGCAATCCGGCGTTAGCCGAGTTGATCACCGCAACCATAGGCAATGGCTGGTTGACGGACTTGTCGCTGTTAAAGAAACTTACGCCTTTTGCCGAAGATAAGAAGTTTCGCAAACGCTGGCATGAAATCAAGCAAGGCGCAAAGCAAAAGCTGATCGATTATAAGAAGCTTGAACATGATGTCGATTTTAATGTTGAGGCGATTTTCGATGTGCAGGTCAAGCGTGTTCATGAATACAAGCGGCAACTGCTGAATGTGCTGCATGTGATTCATCTGTACGACCGCATTAAGCGCGGCGATACCGCGAACTGGACAGACCGTTGCGTATTGATCGGCGGCAAGGCTGCGCCGGGCTATTACATGGCGAAAAAAATCATCAAGCTGATCAATAATGTTTCTAGCGTCGTTAATTCCGATCCCGATGTAGGCAGGAAATTAAAACTGGTTTTTTTGCCTAATTACCGGGTTTCCGCGATGGAAAAAATCTGTCCGGGCGCGGACCTTTCCGAGCAAATTTCAACCGCCGGCAAGGAAGCGTCTGGCACCGGCAACATGAAGTTCATGATGAACGGCGCGTTGACGATCGGCACGCTGGACGGGGCCAATATTGAGATTCGCGAAGAAGTCGGCGATGAGAATTTCTTCCTGTTCGGCCTGACCGAAGAGCAGGTCGAGGAAATGAGCCGCCACTATGATCCTGTCGCGATCATCAGCCAGGACGAAGATTTGCATCGGGTTATGGAGTTGCTTGAATGCGGGCATTTTAACCAGTTCGAGCCGGGGTTGTTTGACGATATTCTAGCGTCGATAAAAAGTCCGCACGATCCCTGGATGACGGCGGCGGATTTCCGCAGCTTCATCGATGCGCAAAAACGCGTGGAAACGGCTTATCAGGATCAGGACAACTGGACCAAAATGAGTATTTTAAACTGCGCGGGCAGCGGCAAGTTTTCTACCGACAGGACCATCACCGACTACAACGATGATATCTGGAAGTTGAAGCCGATCGGCATCAAGTTCTGAGCGTGTTTCATATCGTATTGTTTGAGCCGGAAATTCCCGCTAATACCGGGAATATCATCCGGCTCTGCGCTAATACCGGCATGCAATTGCATTTGATCAAGCCTTTGGGGTTTGAATTGGATGACAAGAAATTGCGCAGAGCGGGGCTGGATTACCATGAATGGGTGGCGGTAAAAGAGCACGATTCATTGGCTGGTTTTGTCGACAGCATAAAGCCGGGGCGGATGTTTGCACTGACTACCAAAGGCGCGAAAATTTACAGCGAGATGAGTTTTCAGCCCGAGGATGCTTTTTTGTTCGGCCCCGAGACGCGTGGACTGCCTGTAACAGTGTTGGCGGACTTAGGCTCAGAGCGGTGTTTGTACTTGCCGATGCAGGCGGAAAGCCGGAGTTTGAACTTGTCCAATACCGTTTCTATTGTCTTGTACGAGGCTTGGCGGCAGATGGGGTTTGCGGGCGCGGCTATAAAACAGGTATAAAAAAATTATCGCCACGAAGACGCGAAGTTTTATTTCTTCGTGTCTTCGTGGTGAATAAAAGCTTTTAATTGCTCATTACAATGAAGCATCGCTAAGACTCAGCCTTTTGCTCCCGAGCCAGCAGGTTTTGCACGGCCGCCAGCGGGGCCAATCCTTCATATAAAACTTTGTAGGTTTGCTCGGTTATCGGCATGTCGATGCCGTATTTTTGAGCGAGCAAAAAGGTTTCTTTTGCCGCTGAAATGCCTTCAATTTCTTGGCCGATTTCCTTTATGGCGGTGCGGGGGTTTTTGCCTTGTCCCAAGGCTAAACCGAAACGCCGGTTTCTGGATTGGTTGTCAGTGCAGGTCAAAATAAGGTCGCCCAGTCCCGCCAGTCCCATAAAGGTTTCCTGTTTTCCGCCCAGTTTGACGCCCAGGCGAATGATTTCATTCAACCCACGGGTAATCAACGCCGCCCGTGTGTTAGCGCCAAAGCCCAGTCCGTCGGCGATACCGGCGGCTATTGCCATGACGTTTTTTACTGCGCCGCCGACTTCAACGCCAATCAGATCCGAGTTGGTGTAAGTCCGAAAGCGCTCGCTATGGAGGATGTCGGCCAGAAAATTTGCAAAATTCGGCTGGGATGAGGCGATGGTGATTGCTGTCGGCAGGTCTGCGGCCACTTCTTTTGCAAAGCTGGGGCCGGACAGCAAGGCTGCCGGGGTTTGTTCGGAAAATATTTCGGCTACGACCTCGTGTAGCAGGGAGCCGTCATCAGGATTAAAGCCTTTGGTTGCCCAAGCTATTTGTAGGTCATCGGAGACATAGGCTTTGAGTTTTAGCAGGGTGTCTTTAAATGCATGGCTGGGTACGGAAACCAGTATCAGGTTGCAAAAGCCTGCGACCTCGGCCAAGTCGGAAGTCACGGTGAGATTTTTAGGGAAAGACAGGCCGGGCAAATAGCGTTTGTTCTCGCGGTCTTGAGCGAGCAACGCCATCTGTTCCCGGCTATGGCCCCATAACAACGTCTGGCAGCCGTTTCTGGCGGCCAGAATTGCCAGGGCCGTTCCCCACGAGCCCGAGCCCAGGACGGCTATTTTTTTATACATTGAACAGCCCCTTTTACAAGCTCGGGACCGCTTAATTAAGGGTATCGGAACCGGGGGCTTGCTGTGCTTGTAGCAGATGCTGCGAATATAAGGCGTCAAAATTGACCGGAGCTAATAACATCTGCGGAAAGCCGCCTTTGGTAACGAGGTCGGAAATGGCCTCTCTTGCGTAAGGAAACAGGATGTTGGGGCAAAAGCTGCCAACCATCGGTCCCATTTCTTCATTAGTAAAGCCGTCTAGAGAGAAAATGCCCGCCTGATTGACTTCAACAAGATAGGCGGTTGCGTCGCCGTTTTTAACGGTGATGGTTACCGCTAGGGCGATTTCGTACATTGAATTTTCTAAAGGCAAAACATGAGTGCCCAAATTAAAGTCAACTGTAGGTTCCCATTTTTCGATGAATACTTTGGGCGAGTTGGGCGTCTCAAAAGACATGTCTTTGGTATAAATTTTTTGGATGGAAAATTGTTTTTCTACTGCGTTGATTTCTTCGGTCATGATCGATTTCTATAGGTAGTATTTAATGAGGTAGTTGTTCTTTTAAGCAACGATTTAGTTTTTGTGCTTGCCGACCGATTTTGTCGGCAATTTGTAGTCGTTTTCCCACGCTTGCATGCCGCCGGTAATAACGAAAACCTGCTCGAAACCCGCTTTAGTCAATATTTTTCCGGCCGATGCCGAGCGGGTTCCGGTTTGGCAGGCAATAAGGACGGGTTTGTTTTTGTGTGTTTCCAGTTTCGGCAGGTGAGAAGGTAAGTTGCCCAACGGTGTGCTGATTGCGTTTTCAATATGACCTTTAAGAAACTCTTCAGGCTCGCGTACATCGATAACAAGGGTATCGCTATCGTTCATTTTGGCGACAGCCAGTAAAGGCGAAACGGCGCTGAATTTTTTGAACGCGGTATCGAATAATTCTTGGATTAACAAATAAGTAACTACTGCCAGAGCGAGGCTTAAGATGTAATGATTTAAAATAAATTCTAGATAACGTTCCATGGATAGATTTGTAAAGTTAAGTGAAAAGATGAATTATTGATTAGAGCAGAAAACGTCCCGCATCATTTTAATGAGTAGCAGCATACGGGCGTCGTCAATAAAGTAATAAACACGGTTGGCCTGTTTTTTAGAGCCGAGAATGTTTTTGTCCTTGAGAATTGCCAGATGTTGGGAAATATTGCTCTGGCTGGTGCCGACCTGGTCGACAATTTGTTGCACGCAAATTGAATCACTGCCCAGAACGCACAATATTTTTAAGCGCAACGGATGTGACATTGCCTTTAAGCAGTGGGCCGCTTTGGCTATATCGGCATCATTTATGCTTGTGTGCTGGCCTTTAATTCCCATAGGTCTACTTAATGTTTCTAGTCTATTGAATCTGATTAAAAAAAAGAACTCATGAAGAATTATTTATACACAACTGTTGTCAACGTGTATTAATATAACGGCCACTTGATTACGTGGTTGGCATGTTGTCAAAATACAAAAACCAGTGAATCTGGCAAAATAATACATCACTACGACCATTTTGGGTAATGAAGAATCAAATGGGATACAAAGTGATTTATTTTGTATGGGCAGTAGTGATGGGGATTTTTTTTAGTATCGGGAGATAAAGATAAAGATGTTTAATCGGCCAAAGCCTGTGGTATTGCTGATCCTTGACGGATTCGGTTACTCGTTGGACAAAGAATACAATGCCATTGCAATGGCGGACACACCTTGTTGGGACAAATTGCAGGAAGACTGTCCCATGACGCTGCTCAGTTGTTCCGGCGCTGTCGTAGGATTGCCGGGCGGACAGATGGGCAATTCTGAAGTTGGGCATGTTCATATCGGCACGGGCCGCTATGTTCCCCAAGATTTCTCCAAGGTCAATGACGCAATAACTGACGGCAGTTTTTATGCCAATCCAGTGCTCTGTCGGGCCGTGGACATTGCCAAAGAAAAAAATAAAGCCTTGCATATCATGGGATTGCTCTCGGCTGGCGGCGTACATAGTCATGAGGAGCAGATCGCTGCGATGGTCGAGTTAGCCGCTAAGCGGGGACTCGATAAAATTTATCTGCATGCTTTTTTGGATGGACGGGATGTGCCGCCCAAGAGTGCAACGACGTCCCTTGAATTGCTGGAGGCAAAATTTGCGGCGCTGGGCGTCGGACGTATTGCCTCAATCGTAGGTCGTTTCTATGCGATGGATAGGGATAATCGTTGGGATCGGGTAAAACAGGGCTACGACCTGATTGCCAAAGGCGAGGGTGCGTTTAGTGCCGACTCTGCGCTACAGGGCCTGGAAGCGGCTTATGAGCGGGGCGAAACCGATGAGTTTGTTTTGCCGACGGTTATTTTGGATGCTGAGCATCGGGCCGTTGCGCTTGATTCCGACGATTCGGTGGTGTTCATGAATTTTCGGGCCGATCGTGCCCGCGAGATTTCCCTGGCATTAACCTCCGAAGCATTCGACGGTTTCGATAGAAACCGTGCGCCTCATAAAGGCTATTACTGCACGTTAACGGAATACCAGCAGGATTTCGATTATGACGTGGCTTTCCCGCCGACCGATTTAAAAAATTGTCTGGGCGAGTATCTGTCTTCGTTGGGTATGACTCAATTGCGGTTGGCGGAAACTGAAAAATATGCCCATGTCACGTTTTTCCTTAATGGCGGCCAAGATACGGCTTTCCCAGGAGAGGACCGGATTTTGGTGCCGTCGCCGAAGGTCAGAACCTATGACTTGCAGCCGGAAATGAATGCGGCAGAGGTGACCGATCATTTGGTTGCGGCCATTACCGGCGGTAAATACGATGTCATCATATGTAATTATGCTAATTGCGATATGGTGGGACATACCGGCATAATGGATGCGGCAATTTTGGCTGTACAAGCGGTCGACGCTTCATTACAACGTGTAGTTGACGCCTTAAAGTCGGTGGGTGGGCAGATGTTGATAACCGCCGATCACGGCAATATTGAGCAAATGGTTGATAAAGGGACCGGGCAGCCTCATACCGCGCATACAACAAACCCTGTGCCTTTGGTTTATGTCGGTGGTGACAAACCATTAGATGAAGGAGGTAGTTTGTCGGACTTGGCGCCAACGATGCTGGCAATGTTAGGGGTTCCGCAACCTGTTGAAATGACTGGTCGATCGCTTATCAAATTTGTTTAATCTGTGGATGAGAAAGAAGCTGGTTTTTTGTTTTTTACTGAGTGCGTTCGTTCATGAGGGTAGCGCGGAAATCCCGGAAAAAAATGAAGAGTTAACTGAAGTACAATCGGGTATTAAAGCGGCCGATCAGAATATGCGGCGCATTCAGCTGAAAAAAAACACTTTAAACACGCAGTTGGGGGAAGTTGAGAAACTCTATGGAAGGACGGCCGCTTTATTAAAAACATTGCAGGGTCAGGTTGAACAAAAACGCCAGAACCTGAATAAGATTCGACAGGAAAAACAGAGCCTTCAGGATGAGGTCGCTAAACAAAATAAAGAATTAGAGGGCCAAATAAAGGCCGCCTACGCAATGGGGCAAAAGGAACAATTGAAGCTGCTGCTTAATCAGCAAGATCCTGCCTTAGCCAGTCGGATGCTGGTGTATTACGATTACCTTAATAAGGCTCGCCTGACAAAACTGGCTGGCATTTCGGAGTCTATTCAGCACCTGGAGCGGCTCGGTAAGTTGCAAGAGCAGGAAACCGAGCTTTTAGAGAAAAATCTTGAGCAAAAGAAAACAGAGCAGATAGCTGTGGACAGCGTCAGAAAACGAAGATCTGAATTGCTGACGCAATTAAAGAGCGATTTTTCTTCAAACGAGCAACAAATAATTCATTTGAAAGAAAGTGAAAATAAGCTGAAGAATCTGGTATCTTCATTGCAAAGATCGACCAACGATCTTACTTTTGAGATTGAGCAAACAAAAAAGTTGCACAAGGCTGCTGAGGTCTCATCCGAACCGGGCAAAGATTTGCCGGATTCCAAGGATGATTTTTCTGAACTTAAGGGCGACTTTTCTGAGCTTAAGGGGCAGTTGCCTTGGCCGGTCAAAGGACGATTAACCAATAAGTTCGGCAGTGCCCGCGCCGAGAGTACTGAGAGCATTTGGGACGGCGTGTTAATTGACGCAAGCGAGGGAACGGAGATACGTGCGATTACCAGCGGAAAAGTGGTGTATTCTGATTGGCTTCGAGGTTATGGCCTATTGATTATTATTGATCATGGTAAAGGTTACATGACTCTTTATGCGTTTAATCAGAGTGTATATCGGCAAGTTGGTGAGTGGGTGGATGTTGGCGAAGTCATTGCTTCCGTTGGACAAAGCGGTGGTCGTAGTCATCCCGGGTTGTATTTTGGAATACGCAACAAAGGTAAGCCGGTTGATCCGCTTGAGTGGTGCCGAAAGTAATCGGGATCAGGCGAGGCAGTTTTTTAATGGCCATGTTTTGGGAAATCGAGTGTTTGGAGTTTTAAGGTACATGTTAAAAAAGAAAAATATTTTCATTTTGTCGTTAGGGATCATGCTAGGTGTTTTTATGGGCATCTGCGGCAGTGTATTTGCCGAGCGCGATAATGCCGAACCTGTAGCGGATGCATCGGAAGCCTTGCCTTATGAGGACTTACGCACTTTTACGGAAATTTTTGGCCGAATTAAAAGGGATTATGTAGAACCTGTTTCCGATAAAAAGTTATTGGAAGATGCTATTCGAGGCATGTTGAGCGGGCTTGATCCTCATTCGGCTTATTTGGTTGCCGAGGAATATCAGGAATTAAAAGAAGGCACGACCGGGCAATTCGGTGGCTTGGGTATCGAAGTTACCATGGAAAACGGTTTTGTTAAGGTGGTTTCCCCTATAGACGATACTCCCGCCCAAAGAGCAGGTATTAAAACCGGGGATCTGATTGTCAGACTGGATGATCAGCCGGTAAAAGGCATGACCTTGGCCGATGCCGTCAAACTTATGCGGGGTGAACCGGGCAGCAAGATTTTGCTAACGGTTGTTCGTGAAGGGATAGAGGCTCCTTTAAAAATAAGCATAACCCGAGATGTTATAAAAGTTAAAAGCGTAAAAAACCGGATGCTGGAAAAAGGTTACGGCTATGTGCGCATCAGCAGCTTTCAATCGGGAACCGGCGAAAGCCTTAAAGAGGCTCTAGCCGCGCTGAAAAAGGAAAACGCAGGAAACCTGAAGGGCTTGGTGCTGGATTTACGGAATAATCCGGGCGGCGTATTAAATGCGGCGGTTGAAGTGAGTGATACGTTTATCAAGAGCGGTCTCATTGTTTACACCGAAGGACGTATTGAAAACTCGGAAATGCGCTTTAATGCCGCTCCCGATGATCTTATCGACGGTGCGCCGATGGTGGTGTTGATTAATGCCGGTTCCGCGTCGGCCTCTGAAATTGTAGCCGGGGCTTTGCAGGATCAAAAACGCGCTGTGATCATGGGTGAGAAATCATTCGGTAAAGGTTCGGTGCAGACTATATTGCCAACCAGTGGCGGATCGGCAGTCAAACTGACCACGGCCAGATACTACACGCCTTCAGGACGTTCTATCCAGGCCGAGGGTATCGAGCCGGACATTACCTTGGCCCGCGTCAAGCTGGAGGAGTTGGAAAAAACCGAGTTCAAGCCGGTCAAGGAAGCCGATTTGTCGCATCATTTGCAAAACGGCAAAGCGAAAGAGAGTAAGGAAGAGGCCCTGGAGAAAGAGAAGGAAGCCTTGGAAAAAGATTATCCTTTGTATCAGGCGCTGACTTTGCTGAAAGGCATTAGTATTATGAAAAAATAAGCGTTGGCTTTTAGCGGTAATCGAAAACCCGGATTTTGGCAGGCATAGATGTTTGCTGGGATTCGGGTTTTTTTTGGGGCAAGATTGTATTTTATTGTCGTTAAAGCCTTACGCATGGTAGATATATGGAAAACTCATAATCATTAGTTGGCCGCAATAGTGGCGACAACCATACTTCAGGGGATTTAATGTATTTTAAAAATATTGAATTAGAAAATATAGGGCCCATAGAGCACCTAAATATAAATTTTCATGAAGGGGATGAAAATCCTAAACCTATGATCATAGTAGGTGAAAATGGTTCGGGGAAAAGTATTCTATTGTCTCACCTTGTAAATTGTATGCTCCTCGCAAAACAAGAGGTATTTGATGACACGGAAGTGGAGAAAGGGAAAGTCTACAAATATAGAAGCCCAAATTATGTAAAAAGCGGCGAATATTTCTCATATTCTGTGGTTAATTACACATCGAACCTTAAAGTCACTGAATGGCAATTGTTGCTTAGTAGGGATGAGTTTGAAAAACAACTAAATTACACTCCGATACATCAAGGATGGCCTCAAATTCCGCCAAATGAAAATTCTCATTTCGATACGGCATTTAGACATGACAAACCTTCAACAGAGCAGATCGTGAAAAATCAATGCAGCCTATATTTTCCAGTAAATAGGTTCGAAGATCCAGCTTGGTTAAACTTAGATAACCTAACAGCTAAAGCAAAATACACAGAGCTTAAACGAATATCCGGGTATTCCAACAGAAACATAATCTGTACTTCACCTTTAAAGGAAAATAAGAATTGGCTGCTTGATCTTATTTTTGACCGTCAAGCATTTGAACTTCATACGCCTCAAATACCATTGCCAATGGGAGAGGGGCAGCCCGCCCAACTGATAAGTATTTTTGCGGGATATCACGGGCAAAGTAACACGATTTACGATGCAGTATTAAAACTGCTTAGAGTCATTTTAAGGGAATCAGGAAACATTAGGCTAGGAGCTGGAACAAGGAAAAATCGTCAAATTTCAATAATGAAGGAAGAGCAGCAATGGATTCCAAATTTGTTTCAACTATCTACGGGGGAGGCTCAATTACTAAATTTATTTTTGTCGATTTTGAGAGATTATGATTTATCAGATGGTGAATTTAATGGCCTTGGTGATGTAAAGGGTATAGCCATCATAGATGAAATTGATGCACATCTTCATACAGCGCACCAAAGGGAAGTGCTGCCGGAATTAATTGCATCTTTCCCTAAAGTGCAATTCATAATAACAACTCACTCACCTTTGTTTCTGATGGGAATGGAAGAAAAGCTCGGCGAGGCTGGCTTCAATATCATTGATATGCCTCATGGAAATAAAATTGCTCCTTCTGATTTCTCTGAATTTATTGCAGCACATAATGCATTCAAAGAAACAGAAAAATATAGGGAAGAAATAAAGGCAGAGCTAGAGCGAATTTCAAAGCCTATTGTTTTTGTTGAAGGTGACTACGATATTCGATATTTAAAGAAAGCTGCTGAAGTACTCGGCAAGGAAGAGATCATTGAAAAGATCGAAATAAAAGACGTAGTTGGGTATGGGAACTTAGATAAGGTATGGAAAAGTTACAACAATTATATTTCAGAAGTTCTGCCAGGAAAGATTATTTTGATCTATGACTGCGATACCAATAAGCAGAATGCAAACAAGAACAAAGTATACAAACGGGTAATTCCGTCAATTCAAGATAATCCTATTTCAATCGGAATTGAAAATTTATTCCCTAATGAAACAATTGTGAAACTAGAAGGCACTAACTCGCGGTATATTGACATTACGTATGAAAGAACCGATAGAGTTAGAGGAATTGATACAACATTGCCCTCGTCTAAGTCTGTAAACAAGGATGAGAAAGGTAATATGTGCAATTGGCTGTGCGAACATGGTCAGGTGGACGACTTTGCAAACTTTCAAACGGCATTTGCAATCATTGAAGAAATTCTAAATGACTGACAAAGCTCGGTAGGATGGGTAGAGCGTAGCGAAACCCATCACATAGGTGAGATTGGTTATGATGGGTTTCGCTACGCTCTACCCATCCTACATCATTTCGTGGTGAATTAATGCGTATTAACGAATCGATTTTTGATAATTGACGCTAAAGTCATTTAGGCTAGAAAGCGCCACAGGCAGGTCTTCGGTTTTCTCAAGGCTGAACGCATTAACGCCGACGCGCGATAAATAAAATACCTGATCCCGCATGAAATGGCCGGTCGCCCTGATTTCGCCTTGATAGTTGTAGCGGCCTCTGAGCCGCCAGGCATGGGAAAAAATGCGGCCATCGGCAAAGGCGGGGAAATCCAGCTCGATTAACGGGATGTCGTTTAAATCGGCGGCAATGTCTTCAACTGAATCGGCAGGTCCGATTCTGACGCCTATCTTTCCGTTGGACTTAAGCGCGGTAGGATGGGTAGAGCGTAGCGAAACCCATCACATGGATGGGTGTTGAATATGATGGGCTTCGGCTACCGCCTCTGCCCATCCTACATCACTTCGTGGTGAATTAATGCGGATTAACGAATCGATTTTTGATAATTGACGCTAAAGTCATTCAGGCTAGACAGCGCCACAGGCAGATCTTCGGTTTTCTCAAGGCTGAATGCATTAACGCCGACCCGCGATAAATAATACACTTGATCTCGCATGAAGTGGCCGGTCGCCCTGATTTCGCCTTGATAGTTGTAGCGGCCTCTGAGCAGCCAGGCATGGGAGAATATGCGGCCGTCGGCAAAGGCGGGGAAATCCAGCGCGGTAGGATGGGTAGAGCGTAGCGAAACCCATCACATGGATGGGTGTTGAATATGATGGGCTTCGGCTACCGCCTCTGCCCATCCTACATCACTTCGTGGTGAATTAATGCGGATTAACGAATCGATTTTTGATAATTGACGCTAAAGTCATTCAGGCTAGAAAGCGCCACAGGCAGGTCTTCGGTTTTCTCAAGGCTGAATGCATTAACGCCGACCCGTGATAAATAATACACTTGATCCCGCATGAAGTGGCCGGTCGCCCTGATTTCGCCTTGATAGTTGTAGCGGCCTCTGAGCAGCCAGGCATGGGAGAATATGCGGCCGTCGGCAAAGGCGGGGAAATCCAGCTCGATTAACTGGATGTCGTTTAAATCGGCGGCAATGTCTTCAACTGAATCGGCAGGACCGATTCTAACGCCTATCTTTCCGTTGGACTTAAGCAATTGTTGCTTGTCTTCTTTCCAGCGGGCTAATGAAACGCTGATGTCGCCACTTTTCAGCTCGGCATCGTCGGCAACAAAGCTCCAACTGTCGTCAACAATCTGTTTGTCTTTAATTATTTGCATAGACTTGCTCTTTGAATGGGTTAATGCCAACGCGTTTTACCATGTCCAGGAATGATTCATCATCCAGGCGTTGCTTGATATAAACATCAAGAATGGTGGTGACAGCATGAGTGACTTGGTCTTTGGCAACGGCAGGTCCTAAGCGTTCGCCGATAGCGGCTTCGTTTTCCGAGGAACCGCCCAAGGTCAATTGATACCATTCAGCGCCTTTTTTATCGACGCCCAGTATGCCGATATGGCCTACGCTTTGGTGCGCACAGCCGTTCATACAGCCGGACATGTTGATTTTTACATCGCCTATGTCATGGAGATAGTCTAAATCATCGAGAGCGTCGTTGATTTCTTTAGCGACGCTAATCGAACTGGCATTGGCGAGTGAGCAAAAGTCGAGGCCGGGGCAGCAAATCATATCGGTCGCGGTGCCGATATTGGCTGTGGCCAGTTTCAGTGCATCGAGTTGTTGCCACAGTGGGAATAAATCAGCCTGTTTTACGTCGGCAAGAATTAAGTTTTGTCTGTGCGTGCTTCTGATTTCACCAAAACTGTATTGGTCGGCCAAGTCGGCTACGGCGTCAAGTTGCGTATCGGTCATGTCGCCCGGAGGTGAGTCCGGCGCTTTTAACGAGATGAACGCAGCACGGTAGCCGGCTATTTTGTGATCGGCAGTGTTGTATTTAACCCAGGTGGCAAAGGCGCTGTTTTCGAGTTGATGCAGCGCAAAACTCGCATCTTGTGCGGCATTGGTCTGGTAGGCAGGCGGGGCAAACTGGGCTTTGACGGCCTCTATACGGTCGAGGGGCAGCTCCAGGTCATCCTTGATTAGCAGCCATTCTTTTTCGACCAGTTCGGAAAACTTTTCCATGCCGGATTCTTTGACCAGGATTTTAATGCGCGCTTTGTATTTGTTATCGCGGCGTCCGAATAGGTTGTAAATTCGCAGTATGGCTTCCAGATAAGACAACAGGTGTTTTTTGTCTAAAAAGGGTTTGATGACTTGACCTATGATGGGGGTGCGACCTAAGCCGCCGCCGACCAGCACTCTAAAGCCGATTTCACCGGCGTCATTGTTAACCAGATGCAGGCCGATGTCATGAAATTGAGTGGCTGCACGATCAAGCTTTGCGCCGCTGACAGCAATCTTGAACTTACGCGGCAAGTAGGCGAATTCTGGATGCAGGGTGGTCCATTGCCGGATAATCTCGCAATAAGGGCGGGGATCTTCAATTTCATCGATACAAACACCGGCTAAGTGATCCGATGAAGTATTTCTAAGGCAATTGCCGCTGGTTTGAATGGCATGCATTTGGACGCTGGCTAATTCCTCGAGAATATCGGGAATTTTTTCCAATTGAGGCCAGTTAAACTGGATGTTTTGCCGGGTCGTGAAGTGGCAGTAGTTTTTATCGTAGGTCCGGGCAATATGAGCTAGCTTTCGGATTTGTTTGGCGTTGAGCAGACCATAGGGACCGGCTATCCGTAACATCGGGGCGTGAGTTTGAATGTAGACGCCATTCATTAAGCGCAAGGCGCGAAATTGGTCGTCTGAGATGTGGCCTTTTAAAAAGCTTTCAGTCTGCCGTCTAAATTGGGCTACCCGTTGTTCAATGAGTGTTTGGTCGATGTCGTTATACTGATACATAAATGAGCGCTTAGTGCCTGTCCAGGCGAGTAATTACGACTAATAATCATATACTGTAGGTCATAAAATGACAAAGGTTATTGTATGGTGCTAATATTGACCGCTAAATTTTTGGTGTTTCCGGTTAATTTTTTTTGAATAAAAGCGAGGGGGTTATTTTGGTGCGGTCATTGTTTGTCTTGTTATCTCTATTGCTGTTGCCTGGAATGGCGATGGCGGGTGGTTTTGAAAGTCTCGGCTTGACGGGAACAGAGCGGGGTATTTATACGGTTCTGATTTTTATCATTGCCTATGGTTTTGTTATGGCGGAGGAATTTACCCATTTGCGTAAATCCAAGCCGGTTATTTTAGCGGCGGGTATTATTTGGGCAAATGCGGCTGTTTTAGCGGCTCAAGCAGGGGTTTCTACCGAGGATATGCACGAAGCTTTCGAATACAATTTGAAAGAATATGCGGAGTTAATGTTATTCCTGTTGGTTGCAATGACTTATATCAATTCCATGGCTGAGCGCAATGTGTTTGAAGCGCTGCGTTCCTGGTTGGTAAGAAGGCAGTTCGGCTACCGCAAACTGTTTTTGATTACCGGTATAATTACTTTCTTCCTGTCTTCAGTGGCTGATAACTTGACGGCGGCTTTATTGGTCGGCGCGGTAGTTATGGCGGTAGGGGCGGATAATCCTAAATTTGTCAGCATCGGTTTTGTTAATTTAGTAGTTGCGGCTAATGCGGGTGGCGCGTTCTGTCCTTTTGGCGATATTACAACCTTGATGGTTTGGCAGGCTGAATACGCTGAGTTTTTTGATTTCTTCAAATTGTTTATTCCATCGGCGGTGAACTATGGTGTGCCAGCAGCGGTGATGTATTTTGCGGTGCCCGATGAGCAACCTAAAGCCTCGACTGAGGCTGTGGTGCAATTAAAGCCGGGTGCGATTCAAATTTGCGTGATGTTCTTGTTGACCATCGTTACTGCAGTAAGTTTTAAACAAGCCCTGCATTTACCTCCGTTTATGGGCATGATGGTCGGTCTTTCTGTGCTGATGCTTTATGGTTATTATTTGAAAACGCAGCGTTGTGCTGAGGGGGAAAAGGGTTTTGATGTTTTCCAAGGTGTGCATCATGCCGAATGGGATACCCTGTTGTTTTTCTTCGGTGTGGTATTTGCCGTCGGCGGCTTAGGTTATATTGGCTATCTTGAGTTGTTGTCTGGCGCTATGTACGATGGCTTGGGTGCGACTACTGCAAATATTCTAGTGGGTGTAATTTCGGCGATTGTTGACAACATTCCTGTCATGTTCGCGGTGCTCAATATGAATCTGGATATGGATCTGTATCAGTGGTTATTGGTAACGTTAACTGCCGGTGTTGGTGGGTCGTTATTATCTGTTGGCTCTGCTGCCGGTGTGGCGTTAATGGGTCAGTCTGACCATAAATATACCTTTTTCAGTCATTTAAAGTGGACGCCTGCAATTGCCGGCGGTTATGTGGCAAGTATCGTTGCTCATTATCTGATTAATGGTTGATGGCTCAAATATGCGCTGCACACCTCGTGCAGCGCTCGGCGACTGCTTCGGAACGATCATCATATCTATCTGTGCGGTCGGGTTTGTCAGGTAAGGCCAATGGCTAGCAATAAAAGTTGGCGATTGGCCTTTTCAATTTATGTTCAGCCGCGAGTGCGCGGCATGATATTCCTTGGTTTTTCCGCCGGACTTCCTTTTTTATTGGTTTTTTCGACATTATCAGCCTGGTTGCGGGATGAGGGTGTTGAAAGATCGGTTATAGGTTTTTTTAGCTGGATCGGCGTTACCTATTCAATAAAGTTTTTTTGGGCTCCCGTCATCGACAGGTTGTCTCTGCCGCTGTTAACTAAATTTTTGGGTAAAAGACGCGCTTGGATGTTGCTTGCGCAGCTGGGGATTGTTGTCGGTCTGGTTGGCATGGGGCTTTCGGATTCGCATCGCGAGTTGCAGCAGATTGCCTTCTTTGCTGTGTGGGTGGCATTTTGTTCGGCTACGCAAGATGTTGTGATTGATGCTTATCGTATTGAATCGGTAAATCCGGAGTATCAGGGGGCTATGGCGGCAACCTATGTGTTAGGGTATCGAATTGCTTTATTGGTAGCGGGTGCGGGGGCTTTTTATATAGCGGACTATTCCGGTTGGAAAGTGGCTTATTTTGTAATGGCAGCTGCCATGTCTGTGGGATTGGTGGCGACTCTTTGTCTTAAAGAGCCGGATCATGAGTCTTCTTGCGGGAGCGGCGAGAATGGTGCTGTAAAGCATCAGAAGATTTGGCGGCGGTTGTCGACAAGCTTTATGGGTGCGGTGTTGAATCCCTTCGTGGAGTTTTTTGGGCGCAACGGCAGAGTCGGTTTATTGATTTTAATGCTTATTGCAGTTTATAAAATGAGCGACATTACCATGGGGGTTATGGCGAATCCGTTTTATCTTGATTTGGGCTTTAGTAAAAAAGATATTGCTGATATTAGTAAAGTATTTGGCTTTTTTATGACTATTGCCGGCGCTGCAATGGGTGGGGTTCTGGTTGTTAAATATGGAATTATGCGCCCCTTGCTGCTGGGTGCGGTTATGGTGGCGTCTACCAATCTGCTGTTTGCCGTTTTGGCGGTTAGCGAACCCAATTTGTTACTGTTGTCGGGTGTTATAAGTGCGGATAATTTAAGCGGCGGCATGGCGACATCGGTGTTCATCGCTTATCTTTCCAGTTTAACCAATACTGCGTACACTGCCACGCAGTATGCGTTGTTCAGTTCGCTGATGACGTTGCCTGCTCAGTTATTGGGGGGGTTTTCCGGGGTAGTTGTCGATAGTTATGGCTACACTGTTTTTTTTATTTACGCATCGGCGGTGGGTTTGCCGGCAATCGTGCTGGTGCTTTTATTGATGCGCTATCAAAGCAGGTCTAAGGTGTATAGCTCTAATCTGTAAGGTGGGGCAAAGCTTACAAGTGTAGGTTTTTTTTTCACATCACACCTTCCACGGCAAAAGCAACCGGAGTTGTCGGATAGATTCCCGGCAACTTTGGTCATGCTTCCGGTCGTCCGGGTTTGACGGGAAGCAGCCGATGATTTAGCAAGGCGGCGATAATCAAAGACCAACCGTGATGGAAAATACCCACCAACCGCCAACGCTTTCCGCGCCGTCGTAACTCACCCGGAGCCGGAGGTTCGCTAATATTCACTTGTGTGTCGGCTTGAGCTTCTGCTTCGCCACCGACGGACAGCGGCTGCCAGGTCGCTATAACAATCGCCATCCATAACCGCTCCGCTACACTTAAAACCTTGTTCTATCCAGGCCCTCAAACCGTACCAGCAGGTATCGGCGCATTCGGGCGGCAAATCGGTTAACACCAGCCAAGGATCTTGATGTTCTTTGCCCCAGTAGCCCAGTAGCCCAGTAGGGCGCAGCGCAATTGATTCTTTTTGCCGCTAAAGGCGGTTCCCCGTCCTTGCCAACGGCAGCCTGGGCTAGGCACCCAACAGGAAAATGGCTGCCAATGAAACCAGCCCTCCGGGCGAAACGAACCGTGGGTATTGACGCGCAGAAACGGATGTCATTCTAGTTCGACGATGGCTTCAAGCAACTATTTCGCGTATAAGCCACGATCCGCCAACACGATAACGCTCCAGCCTTCGGGCAAAAGACCTTGAAACTGTTTCAACAACGCTTGCCATTCCGGTTTCCACGCGTGCTTTTCTTCGGCCTTTAAGACTTTCCAGGCCACCGGTACAGCACAGCCGCGATACACAACACTGATCGCCAGTACCACAAAACGACTTCCTAAGCTCGCCGCATCCATGGCAATGGCTAGCTTTGCCCCGGCCAATCCTCCAATAGCCATGCCAGCCAGGGTGCCCAACATTCAATAACATTGAGTTCGACGCGTGTTACCCGGCTTTCGCGCTAGGTATCGCGCAGCCTTTCACGCAAGGTGTTGAACGACTGCCCCAGTAGCTGCGCCAGTACATCGGCCACTGCGGTTAAACTACATGAGCGGACAATGGACCATGCTGAAACTCCACAACGCCAAACCCAAGGCTTGTGGCTTGCTGAGCGAGGAAAATCGCATGACACTGTGTCGATCCATTGATATAGTTCTGGATGGCGAGACATGGCGGTACCTCCGGTAAACAGATGTTGATGACACTCATCAATTTACCGTAACGCACTGTCTCGTCATGCTTTTTTTAAAAAACCTACCCTTGTAAGGGGCGTTTTTGATAGATGGATGCTGCCGTTACTTTAATCTTTGGGGGGTGATTATTTGATAATTAATACACCACTCGATGCTTTTTAGTCGCATTGTTGGTCTCTATTTGACAGGTGTGTGGTACGATGCCCATCAACTAATAATTGATCAGGTTGTAGTCTTTCTTCGTGTAAAAAATGCAGAGTTCTTTTGATGGTCTGGGGTTGTCAGATAAGCAATGAGTGGAATGCCGAGACCTATCCGACAGGTTCCTAGGCGTTTACTTTGAATCTACGTGAAAAACTTTGCGTTCTGTGGCGTGGATGTCATTCACTTGTAAGGTAATAATACGCATAAATATAAATTGAGTTGCGGAAATTTAATAAAATACGTATTATATGGGGTTTTCTAATAAAGTATGTGGCCCGTTGTGGGTAATGTGAAAGTGATATGAAACCAGAAATTCATCCAGAATATAAGCAAATTACTGTGACTTGCGGTTGCGGTAATAAATTTGAGACCGGTTCTGTATTGGGTAAGGATTTGCAGGTAGAGGTTTGTTCTTCGTGCCATCCTTTTTATACAGGGAAGCAGCGCGTCGTTGATACAGCGGGACGTGTTGATAAATTTCGTAAAAAATACGGTAAATAAAAGGGTTGGTGTTTTTTCTTGTAGTTAATGTAAATAAGTAAGTAAAAGGTTGTTTGCGTTTTTTTATCTTGCCCTGCACTCATAAAGCAGAAAGCCAGTGCAGATTACTGTGCTGGCTTTCTGCTTTATGAGTGCAGGGCTTTGTTTGGTGTTTATTATTCTTGGGGTTCATAATCCTTTAATGGTTTATAAGTGCTCATACAAAATTAATTTGGTATTTTTCGCCGAGATTTTGAAAGATATCCTGAAGGGCATTTCGGAGCGCTTCAAAACTGGCATAAGCTTCCCAGGGTAGTCATTCATACTTAATTTTCTTCCGCAGCACCTCAATGCGGTTCAGTTCGGGTGAATAGGGCGGCAAGAGCTACACCCCGCACACCTCTCCAGATCAACTTCCAACGCGCCTCCACATCGGCCTCAATGCCTCGGCGTGGACGGCCCGGATGCGCGCGATCACGTAATCCCATCAAGCCGACGCTGTTCCAAGCCGTCAGCCAAGCCGATGCGGTATCCCGGTCTACCGCAAAAATCTCGGTCAATTGATCCAGACGGTAGCCTTTATCGCTCAAATAGACCGCATGGGCTCGTTGCCGAAACCGGGAATCGGGCGCATAGCGCGATGCGTCCAGCACGGTCTGTTGTTCTTCCAGAGTCAGTGTCTTGATGCGTTTCATGGTTCGCCTCTATTGCTTCAACTCGACTGGCTACATTTTGCCGGTTTTTTTATGTATGTGTACTTATGAATGGCTACCCTGGGAAGCTTATGCCAGTTTTGAAGCGCTCCGAAATGCCCTTCAGGATATCTTTCAAAATCTCGGCGGAAAATACCAAATTAATTTTGTATGAGTACTTATCTATGCTACGTCTTAAACATTTGCCATCAATAGCCGTGACTTCTCCTTCGGTTATGTTGGCTAAGTCAGCAACCCGGCGGGAAAAGCAGGCGCTAAACTGGCCTGTATCAAGGGTCTCATAAGCCACTGAAGGCGCCATGTGAGGGTGTGTCATGCTTTAAGTCGAGCAATTCAGTGAGTCATTCTTCTTTTGCTAGGTCAAATTCTTTAATAGCAACTCAGTTATCAGTTCCACAAATAATCGCGCAAATACTGATAAAGAAAATATCTTGTAACTGGTACTTCTTTTGCCTGTTTGCTCTGGGGCTTTCAATGCTTAAAAAGTGAGGGGGTTGGTTTTGCTGTCATTTCAAGTCAAAATGATGAGTTTAATACCTTCTGAATTCTATTTTCAGGTGCTTTTAAGCGCGATTGCCCTGTTCAAGAGCTAACGTTTAGGTAATTTGCTCGTCATATGCTATCGAATATCAAGGCGTGCTATATATAGTCTGCTAATGATCGTGTTGGCTCTCGGTCAGTCCCTCGGTAGCTCGGAGTCTTAAATGAAATCTAAACCGGATAATCCTTCAATGGACCAGTTGGTGAAATCAAGGGATCCCTCGTTGTTGTCGCCGTTTTTATAGTTAATTCGGCAGACATATTTCTTTGTGACTGTGTTTGCGGTGGTGCGCGTGATATCAATTTCGGCGTTAATAACAAATTGGTAGTTCCCTAGGCTCCAGGCGTTAAGAGGCTTTTCTGGAAAGTTAGCTGATGTGTCTGGTCCAAGTTTGGATTTGATGTAGTTGTTGCAATGCGTAAAGGCGAGGTTGGTTAATGGTGTGGAGATGGGTGATTGGCCCCCTTGATCTTTGCTATCGATAAGAAATAAATCCGATTGAATTACTTTGTAAACAAAAGGCATGACGACCTTGCTTTGAATTAAAAGTAGAATTGTTAGGGCGGCGATAAAAATTACGATGGAGTATTTTTTCATGGGCTTTAAAGGATAGCTGAGGTTAAAAAGTAAAATTAATTCTAACAGGAATCAATGTTTTAAGTGTAGATGAATTTGACGGGCAAAGTCTGGATTCAAGGAAATGTATTGAGTGCTTGTTTTTGACTTGACAAGGCTAATTGAGCTGGTAGACTGACAGCTCACTAAATTGACTTGGTGGCACTTGGTTCTTGAGTTTTAGGAACTGGTGAGAAAATGGAGTTGTAACTATAGCCCCTGACCATAACAAGTTGGGGATTTGATAATTTTTGGAGGTAGAAATGGCAGCTACAACTGAATCAGTGAGAGCTGATGCTGCGGAAGCACCGCTGTTAAATAAGAAAAATATGATCCTGGGATCATTGCTATATGTAGTGTTCTATGGTTGGGTTCGTTGGTACGAGGGTGTCTATGGCTGGTCAGCTGGTCTAGATTCATTCGCTCCTGAATTCGAAACATATTGGATGAACTTTCTTTATATCGAGTTTGTTTTAGAAGTGGCTACTGCAGGTATTTTGTGGGGTTATATCTGGAAATCTCGTGATCGTAAAGTAATGTCAATCACGCCAAGAGAAGAGTTAAGAAGACACTTTACTCATTGGACATGGTTGGTAATGTACGCTTTCGCTATCTATTACGGCGCTAGCTACTTTACAGAGCAAGATGGTACATGGCATCAAACTATTGTTCGTGATACTGACTTTACACCAAGTCACATCATTGAATTCTATTTGAGCTACCCTATCTACATCATCACTGGTGGTGCTTGCTTCTTGTATGCAAAAACAAGACTTCCTACTTATCAGCAAGGTCTGCATCTTCAATATATGGTTGCGGTAGTTGGTCCTTTCATGATTCTGCCAAATGTTGGCTTGAACGAATGGGGTCACACTTTCTGGTTTATGGAAGAGTTGTTTGTTGCTCCTTTACACTACGGCTTCGTATTCTTTGGATGGGCTGCTCTAGGTGTATTAGGTGTTGTGAACACAGAAGTTGCAGCTATTGCTAAGCTTCTGAAAAAAGACTTAGCTTAATATAAGTCTTTGGTTGTAATTACTATCTCCCTCCGGCTGTTTCGCTTTTTTTCAGGGCGAAACAGCTAAGGTTGAAGATAGTCATTAATAAAAATAATTTAAATCCTTTAGGAGGTAAGCTAATGAGCGCATCTCAATCAGCTGTACGTTCACGCGCTGAAGCAGTTAAAGTTTCACGTACGTTCGACTGGCTAATTCTGTTTACATTGTTCTTCGTTGTACTTGGCGGATATCACATTCACTATATGTTAACTGGTGGTGACTGGGACTTCTGGACTGACTGGAAAGATAGACGTCTATGGGTGACTGTAGCTCCAATCGTTTCCATCACTTTCCCAGCAGCTGTTCAGGCTGTGTTATGGTGGCGTTACCGTTTGCCGTTTGGCGCGGTAGTTTGTATCTTAGGTCTGCTTTTAGGTGAGTGGGTCAACAGATATTTAAACTTCTGGGGTTGGACTTATTTCCCAGTAAACTTCTGCTTCCCTTCAAACCTTATGCCAGGTGCTATTGTTCTTGACGCTATATTAATGCTGTCAGGAAGCATGACATTAACCGCGGTTCTTGGTGGTTTGGCGTGGGGTCTGTTGTTCTATCCAGGCAACTGGCCAATTATGGCTCCGTTACACGTTCCTGTTGAATACAATGGCATGATGATGACACTGGCTGATTTACAAGGTTACCATTACGTAAGAACTGGTACACCTGAATACATCAGAATGGTTGAAAAAGGTACATTAAGAACTTTCGGTAAAGACGTTGCTCCAGTATCAGCGTTCTTCTCTGGTTTCGTGAGTATTTTGATTTACTTCTTGTGGCATTTCTTCGGTAAATGGTTCGGTGGTACTTCATTCACCCAAAGCTCATAAGCAAGCATTTGGTTGTAAGAAATCACACAAAAAGACTGATGTTAACAAATAATATACAGTTGACATTAGATACTCTGAAAACTATAGATTCTCTATTATAGAGGAGGATATATGAAATTAATAAAAGACAAGGTTGCTAAATTATCCTTTGTCGCACTGCTGGTAACTGTTACAGCAGCGATGTTTTACGCACCAACTGCATCTGCTCATGGTGAAAAGTCGCAAGCTGCATTTATGCGTATGCGTACAATTCACTGGTTTGACTTGAATTGGTCAAAAGATACAGTGCCTGTTAATGATACTATGACAATTTCTGGTAAATTCCATGTTTTTGCGGGATGGCCTGAAACTGTTGATAAACCAGAAATTTCATTTTTGAACATCGGTATTCCTGGGCCTGTATTTATTCGTCAAGGTTCATGGATTGGTGGTCAATTAGTTCCCCGTTCAGTTACTCTGGAGCTGGGTGAAACTTATGAGTTTAAAGTATTGTTAAAAGCACGTCGTCCTGGTGACTGGCACGTCCACACTATGATGAACGTTAAAGGCGGTGGTCCAATCATCGGTCCAGGTAAATGGGTAACTGTTACTGGTTCTATGGGATCATTTGTTAACCCAGTTACTACGTTATTAGGCGACACAATCAACCTGGAAACGTATAATCTGAGCAACACTTACTTCTGGCACGCTTTTTGGTATGCCTTAGGTTTGGCTTGGTTGGGATATTGGGCTCGTAAGCCAGTATTCGTACCACGTTATCTTGCTATTGAAGCAGGTAAAGCAGATTCATTGATTACTGCTCTTGACAAGAAAGTTGCAATGGGTTTTGCAGCAGGTACAATGGCGATCGTTGCTTTTGGTATGAGCAGCACAAACGCAGCGTATCCTGTAACAACTCCTTTGCAAGCTGGTTTGTTGCGTGGCATGAAACCAATTGAAATGACTGCAAAAACCGTTAATGTAAAAGTTGAAGATGCAACTTATCGTGTGCCAGGTCGTGCTATGCAAATGACATTGACTATCACTAATAACGGTGATTCATCAGTGCGTTTGGGTGAGTTCAACACTGCTGGTGTTCGTTTCTTGGATCCTAAAGTTCATACAGATGAAACAGGCTATCCAGATGACTTGTTGGCTGAAGAAGGTTTGACTGTTAGCGATAACAGCCCAATCGCTCCAGGTACTTCAAGAACTGTCCAAGTTACTGCTTCTGACGCTGCTTGGGAAGTTTACCGTTTAGCTGACTTGATCTATGATCCAGACAGCCGTTTTGCTGGTCTGTTATTCTTCTTTGATGAAGCTGGCAACCGTCAAATGGTTATGGTAGATGCTCCATTAATTCCATCTTTCATCTAAATGAAATAATTAACTGACAACTTCGGTTGGCAGTTAAGGAATTTGAGACCCTCGCTACCTATTTAGTAGCGAGGGTTTTTTTTTAATAAAATATAAATTACGCGTTGACGACAGGTTTAAATTGTGAGTTAAAATTTGCCATTGTTTGCATAAGCTTAGCGATAAACCCCGGCAATAACCTCATTGAACAAATTGCGATGGAAACTGTAACAATTGCCTATTAATGCATGGCAGTAAATTTCTGTGGCTGGACATGCCCACAAATCGCAGCAAAGAGATGATTTTAACGGCCGTTTTACTGCGTACCTGGAAATGGCTCGATGTTACAGACCTGCTTTATGGCACGGTGATACTGTTCAATATGCCAGTGTCTGTCATGTTGCTTGATGAACGTTTTTCGGTCAACGGCAGCAAAGTTGGTTATCATCGGCCAAAACGGCGGTGTAATTGCGCGGTTGGTCTTTTAATCAAGTCCGAAATAACTTCACGTGTCCGAATTTTTTGAGCTAAGCGATTAGACCGTCGTTCGGCATGTCTGGCTTCCGCACTTGCACCCATCGCCCTTTTTTCAAGGAAACTGTTCGGTTGCTTTCCAGCGTGAAGAGCCAACCCGGTGGATAGTTTCTTATTCATTTTAGGTTGTCTACGCTACTGTCTGTACCAACTGTCTCCTATCACCCAAGCGGGTTTAAGCTCCTAAGCCAGCACCTTCCTAGCATATCAAGAAATTACCTGCCCGGCTTGGGCAGCAACCAAATTATGAAATCTGGACGTAGTGCAGAGGGTACACAGCGATATCGCTGTCATTTTGCAACACTAAAATGTTCATGCTGGATTACCGCTATAAGGCGTGCGAGCCTGGCATAGGAGCAAGTTGTGGATATGGCCATTAATGGGTAGTGATACAGCGCGAGTTCTCAAGATCAACAAAAACACAGTCATTAGTACGTTAAAAAAAGTCGAACTGCTTAGTCTAGGAGCCTGTCGGACTTATCAGCTATTAAGCCATATATAGTAAAATAGCCCTGAGTTCAACAATTTCACCGGCATGATTTTATGAGTCGCTTTATCCAATATGATCGTAACCAACAGTATTTGCT
>Ga0208884_100195_pt1 | contig 37520 bp, 45 predicted proteins | sample LakWasMet68_HOW9_2_FD_183898 | JGI IMG/M metagenome (GOLD analysis project Ga0208884, IMG submission 183898) | Freshwater sediment methanotrophic microbial communities from Lake Washington under simulated oxygen tension - Sediment Metagenome... | ecosystem: Environmental > Aquatic > Freshwater >... | reverse complement strand
GCATCAATTCGTTCTTAGTGAATTCACTGGCCCGCTTGACCTTGCGGGTTTTCACGTCGCTGAACTGATAGGGCTTGCGCACCACTTCAAAGGCGACCGGAATTGACACGCCTCCGCCATAATACAACGCGTTCAATAGGTTGATGCCCTTGACCGAGCGCCCTTTGCAGTGATCATAATGCCAGCACATGATCTCGTTCTCATCCGTCCAGGCCTTCTCCTGGATGGTATCGTCAAAGATCAGACAACCGTCTTCCTGTTCTATTTGGCGTACCGTCATTTTGACTTCTCTCCACAGGTCTTTGGAGGTGTATTCCCGGGCTGACAAATAACGGGTTAGTTGGTCATGGCTCATATCCCCTTCCAACATGGCCGATAATCCGGTCGCCGTCGCAAACCCACTATTGCAGATCAGGTAATCTGTGTATAACTCTAATTTTTCTTTATCCATTCCAGAATAATACGCCTTTTGGGGGGCGAGTGCGTAACATCAGTTAGTAAATCTTAGTATAATAGGACGACATACCTAAACGCTGTCTAACAACTCCAAATTATAAACAATGCTGGATGATCTTATTTTAATAGCTTTATTGTTGGGCGCATACCTATACTGGTTTAACGGGCAACAGGCGAAGGAGGTTGCGCTTAAGGCTGTCAGGACGAATTGCCTAAATCTGGAAGTCCAGATGCTGGATGAGTATGTCGCTTTAAACAGCATCCGGTTAAAAAGAGATCAAGCAGGAAAAATACGGGTCCGGAGGGTATTTTTGTTTGAATTTTCTTCAACCGGAAATGAACGTTATAACGGTACTTGTACTCTGCTGGGACGGCGAGTCGAATCCATTGAGATGGAGCCGTACCGGTTTGAAAACTGAATGGATCAATATTTACGCCTGCAATATTTGGTCTCTATAAGCAGCGGTATGCTGAAAAATTCTGAAGAAATGGTTTATGTGGAGGGTTAATGAATAAATGTTCAGTGTGTGGTCATGAACGTGATGACAGAGATATGAAATGCCCGGAATGCGGCAGTTTTTATTCAAAAATTGACGAGATTATTGCCGAGCAGGAAGCACTGGATGAGATGCAAACATTTCGTGGGCGATGTAAAAAAATCTTTAATTCGGATGATGTTAAGCAAGAACTGTTGGCCGAGTTGAGGCTGATAAGGGCGGGACTGACTAACAGGGGAATGTTCGCGCTTTTTGTGATTTTTGTCTTTGTGTTTGCTTTAGTTATTTCTGTTTTGTAGCAAGCATCAATCAGGATCGTAATTAACGCATATATGCTGGGGAGGGTGTGGTTTTTTAGCCGCATATAACATAAGCGTCGTTCTGATGAAGTTTGTTAGTGCCCGTTAAGTTGTTCGTTTAACAAACAACTTAACGGGCAGAGAGCGTTTAAATGCCCCGTTGTTATTTTTCCAGTAAGTTAAACTTACCTTCTTTTCCATTCCATTCATCAGCATCAGGTGAAGCCGGCTTTACTTCCGTAATCACAGGCCATTGTTTGGCTAGCTCTGCATTTAATGCGATAAAAGCTTCTTGTCCTTCCGGCAATTCATCTTCTGCGAAAATTGCGTTGGCAGGGCATTCAGGTTCGCATAGCGTGCAATCTATACATTCATCTGGATCAATAACCAGAAAATTGGGGCCTTCACGGAAGCAATCTACAGGGCATACATCTACACAATCAGTAAATTTGCATTTAATACAGTTTTCGGTGACTACAAAAGTCATAATTATTACCACGAAAGTTAGTTTTTAATTTAGGGCGCTATTCTAGCAGAAAGCATTACATGATTGAATGCTCAGTTTGTTAAAGGTGCCATTTAGCAAGATTGGCTGCGATAAGACTTACTTTATGCTTGCCGAATTAAATGCAGACAAAAATATGCCTTTTTTGCCGTTGATTTTTTGCTCTTGAGCATTTTTTAAGGCAAGTCTTGCTTCCGCTTTGAGTTGATTGTCGGCATAAAGTTGTTCAGTACGCGCCGGAGCAAAGGCTGCTTTTTCAAAATAAACAGCTGCATCGTTAAGTTGGTTATGTGACAACAAAAACTGACCATAAAAATAGTTGGTATCAATGCCGTCAGGATTGATTTTAAGTGCGGTTTCCAGCATTTGTTTGGCGGCATCGTCATCGCCAAATGAAATAGGCCATTTGGGCGCCATATAATAAAGCGTACCCAAGGTTACATAAGCTGATCCACTCATGGTTTTCGGATCGATTTTAAGTGCTTTGATCAGTAAATCACGTGCTTCTTGGATAGCGTTAAGCGCGGAAAAAGCATCTTGATGATCGGCATAAGTTGCCTTAACCACGGCCTGCCAGAAAATGGGTTCGGCGGCGTTTGGGTATTGTCGGACTAAGTTTGTAGTCTTACCGAGCAGTTGGATATAAGCCGCTTCCTGTTTGCTTTTGGTGGTGCTGTAGTAAATAGATGCCCATTCAGTCTCAATATTTTTTAAAGAGTCGTTAAGATTCTCCGCAAAACATTGAACTGATAGTAGTAATAAAACAACAATAACTAATTCTTTCATGTGGAAAATATAGAGCAAAACTCATAATATTTCAATATGTGTATGAAATATTTAATGTTCGCGCCATTCTGAATATGGATGCGCAGCGAGATTGTTGTTGTAATAACGCAAATCTCCGGTGACTTCCAAGCCTAACCAGGACGGTTTTGAAAACGATTGCCCTGTTTCATCCAATTCAATTTCAGCGACGATCAATCCCTGATTGTCGCCTTCAAACTCATCTATTTCCCAAAGATGTCCATCATCAGTGACGAAATGACGCGTTTTTTCGACTAATGGTTTTTTGCAGAGATTATTCAATATTTCGTCTGCATCACTCAGCGGAATTTCATATTCATATTCATGTCGGTGCGTACCGATAGTTGCCGTTTTTATATTCAACCAGGCATGGTCATTACTGGTTCGCACTCTGATTGAACTCGTTGCCTGAGAGCTTAAATAGCCTTGCCGATATTTTACCGAGCGGCTAACGTGCTTGCGCCAGTCATCGTTGGCCAGCAAAAATTTATGCTCTATTTCTATAGCCATGATTAGGTTTCCTTATAATGTCTGCCAATAGGGGGTTAGGGTTTTGTTCTGATTACGCGGATGGAAAAGTATTTTGCTTCTTGCGGTAACGTTAGCAGCAAGCGAAGCTTTAGTCTTTTTGCCATGCTATGGCAAAAAGGTGGGTTACGAAATTACTTTGTAATGCAAGAATATTCAAGCCGTGTATGTGGTGGCAGGACCACTTAAATACTGAATATTTTTTAGACGAACTCGGTATTTAGCCTGTCTTATGAACTGATAATCCAGGTTATCTAGAGCATGAGCATCTGGTGGCGATGCTTGTATAAGAGGCGGAGTGCCGGTTAATGGAAAAAAGTATCGTCTTCGCTATCGTTTTCTAACGACATTGATTGCCCTGGAATCCTTTTTTCTTCCATTGCCCATTCTCCGAGGTCAATCAATTTACAACGTTCTGAGCAAAATGGTTTAGATAGTTGTTCGGGAATCCAAGGCACAGAACATCCGCAGTTGGGACATTTTACAATGAGCGGTTTACTGGATGCAGGCATTAGAAAAGACAGCGAGTTAAGGAAAAAGGGATGTCATCAGGACTTTGCGTTGGACGTTTGTTGTCGGATGATGGTGTCATAAAACGGATGGTACAGCGGTGCTTACCGCCACTGATTTCTGCAAAGCAGTGTATGGATTTGTCCAGACTTATTTTAAGGAGTTGGTGAGGCTGGCTGGTATCCAGCAAAAACTGAAAGAAGCCCGCTTCAGCAACTTCTTGAGTGGGTGAGCTGCAATTACGGATAAAATTAAGAATTAGGTCAATCGCGATACGAATGTCGGCAAAGGGCTTGCTCCAGTGTTCCAGATCTTTTAATCGAGTCGCTTCATCCTGTTCCAGCCAAAAATGGAATTCAGGCAAATCGAAGGAGCAGGTTCCGCCAGGGATGGAGCTGCGTTGAGCGATGCTTTGGAATAGGTCGCTTTCCATAACACGGGTACCGATCTTGCCGTTAGTGGCATAAAGTTTTTTGCTGGTTTGATTTAATTGGTCAAGCAGTTCTTCCAGTTTTTGGGTATCGACGCTTTGGTTATGGGCGATTTTATTCAGCACATTGGCATGGCGATCCAGTTCTTTCAGTATTTCCGATTTCAGGTCATTACGCCTGAAAATGGTCATGATATCGAGCAATATATTAATAGCAGCGCGTTTATCGGCGACCGTTTCTCCGGTTAAGAAATGGCTGAATTGTTGGAAAAGCTGTTCTAGCCGTATGAAAACCCGGATGCGTTCATTGAGTGGAAATTCATAGGTAATAGTGGTGTTCACAGACAAGTTAATCCCGGTAGGCGCTTAATGAAAGATATAAATTGTGCAGTTTTTTTACTTGTTCTGCAAGTCTATAATCAGTAGCTGAATTATCAATCAAATCCTCTGCGTTTGCTTTTCTGTAAGCGCGTGATACTTGATTGTCGATTATGGATTGTATTCTTTCAACAGTCAGATTATCGCGAGTTTTAACGCGTTCGATCTGCGTTTCAACAGGGCAGTCGATGACAAGTATCCGGTCGACAAGATGAGTCATATTGGTTTCGAATAGTAATGGGATACTTATGATGCAATAGGGAGAAACCAGCTGTTCGAGCTCTGCTTGTATGGTTTTATAGACCAAGGGATGAAGTATCGATTCAAGTTTCTGTTTCTGTTTAAGGTCGGAAAAAACGATTTCCCTGAGATGTTGTCTATTTAGCGAGCCGTCCGGGTTAAGGATGGCTTTGCCAAATTCCTGCTGTATTTGAACCAGTGCAGGCTGTCCTTTTTTGACCAGCCGATGGGCTATTTCATCAGCATCAAGTACTGGGATATTTAAGTCAGCGAAAATTTTGGCAACAGTCGATTTGCCGCAGCCTATGCCGCCGGTAAGCCCGACTTTCAGCATGATCTTATAGGCCTACGGTGGCTAAATAGAGTTGGTTGAACTCATTTCCCCATAATAACGCTATCCATCCGGCAGCAGCTAAATAGGGGCCGAAGGGGATGGGGATATTATGATCGTGCTTGACGAAAATGATCATACTCACTCCAACAACGGCCCCGACCAGTGATGATAATAAAATAATAATAGGTAAATACTGCCAGCCCAACCAGGCCCCGAATAAAGCCAGCAATTTAAAGTCGCCATAGCCCATGCCTTCTTTGCCGGTTACCAGTTTAAACAGATGAAAAACAGCCCAAAGCGCTATATAGCCGGCAACGGCGCCGATGATGCTGGCGTGAGCATCAGTAAATATATTAAACAGGCTCAGGCATAACCCCAGCCAAAGTAGGGGCAGGGTAATGGAGTCAGGTAATAATTGATGATCAATATCGATAAAAATTAATGCAATCAACGACCAAGTCAGAAATAAGGCAAAAATGGCTTGAGGCGTGTAGCCAAAATGCCAGGCCACTATGATTGAAGCGAGTGCTGTGAGAGCTTCTATGATCGGATAACGTATTGAAATGTGGCAGCCGCATTCGGCGCATTTTCCCCTTAAGAAAAGGTAACTGATGACCGGAATGTTCTGGTAGGGTTTGATAGGCGTATTACAGTCGGGGCAACGTGATAAAGGCAAAACCAGGTTGAAGGGTTCCTCGGCAACTGCTTCCTGTGTGCTTTCAGGATCGATTTGCAGATATTCAAGGCATTCCTTGCGCCATCCCCGTTGCATCATTATTGGCAATCTATAGATGACAACATTGAGAAAGCTGCCGACCAGTAAACCGATCACACCGGCAAGAGCTGAAAATAGGCTAGGTATATTTAAAAACGTACTAAGTTGTTGCATCTGTGCTTTTGGGGAAGTGAGGGCTTTTGGTGGAAGCGTTTATGAACAAAGTGTTTAGGTAATGGCCTATTTTAATCAATAACTTATTTAATGGCAGCGCCCATTTTAAATATCGGTAAATACATCGCGACAATCAGGCCGCCGACTAAAATACCTAAAATAACCATAATAAAAGGCTCCATTAAACTGCTTAAATTATCGACAAGGTTATCGACTTCTTCGTCGAAAAAATCGGCAACCTTCAGTAGCATAGAATCCATGGAGCCTGATTCTTCGCCGATAGCCACCATCTGTACCACCATGTTGGGCCAAAGATCAGCCTGCTGCATGGCAAATTGCAGCCTTTGTCCGGTTGCCACTTCCTCGCGCATTTTTAAAACGGCCTCGGTGTAGATAATATTGCCGCAGGCACCGGCAACGGACTCCAATGCTTCTACTAAAGGTACCCCAGCTGCCGACATGGTTGCCAAAGTTCTGGCAAAGCGCGCAATAGCCGATTTATGTAGAATGAGGCCGACTACCGGTATTTTCAGCAGGGTCTTATCAAGGAAATGATTAAATTTCTTTGAGCGTTTTTTAAAATAGCCGAATGTGTAAACGGTAGCGACAACAATGCCGACAACAACGTACCACCATGCCTGCATCCATTCAGACATAGCGACAACGATCTTAGTGAACGCCGGCAGGTCGGCGCCAAAACTTTTGAACATGTCTGAAAACACCGGAACCACAAAAATCAGCAGGATAGTGGTTACAATAAAAGCGACGACAACGACAGCAATCGGGTAGGTCAAAGCCTTCTTGATCTTTTTCTTCATCGACTCGGTTTTTTCTTTGTAGGTGGCGATTTTATCCAGCAGTGTTTCCAATACCCCTGCTTGTTCGCCTGCTTCAACCAAGTTGCAAGTCAATTCATCAAAATAGAGTGGATTTTTTTTAAGCGCTTGGGCTAAGGAGTCACCGCCTTCAATATCGGCTTTGATGCCCATTAGCAGAGACTCCATACTTGGATTATCGTGGCCTCTGCCGACAATATCGAATGATTGAACCAAAGGCACGCCGGCTTTAAGCATGGTGGCTAATTGCCTGGAAAAAACAGCTATATCGCCCGGTGTGATTTTCTGGACTTTTTGGGTAAATAGCGGCTTGGGTTTTTGCTTGAATTTGGTAACCCGATATCCCTGCCGCCGCAACTCGGTTTTGGCTATGATTTCGCTTTTTGCAGAGATGATTCCTCCAGCTTTTTTTTTGTTTTTGTCGGTTCCCGCCCAGATGAAATCTATTTGTTCAGTTTGCTCGGCCATGTCTATTCCTTGGTGATTCGATCAATTTCTTCCAAACTGGTCACGCCCATGCGCACTTTGTTTAATCCGGATCTACGTAAATCATTAAAACCTTCAGCCAGGGCGCATTCCGCCAGTTGATCGGTATTGCCCCCGTTTAGTATCAGTGTGCGCATTTTATCTGTCAGCGTCAGGACTTGATAAACACCAACCCGGCCTTTATAGCCGTTGGTGCAATGTTCGCAGCCTACCGGACTGAATATTTTAAGGTCGTGTAACTCTTCTTGTTTAAAGCCGGCATCAAGCAGGACTTTATCAGGGAAGTTAGAAGGGACTTTACAGTGCTCACATAACCGTCGGCCCAAACGTTGCGCCATAATCAAATTAACCGCGGCAACGATGTTAAAAGGCGGGATGCCCATTTGCATGAGACGGTTTAAGGTTTGCGGCGCATCATTGGTATGCAGGGTCGATAGCACCAAATGTCCCGTTTGCGCGGCTTTAACGGCAATTTCGGCGGTTTCCAAATCACGAATCTCACCGACCATGATGATATCGGGATCCTGACGTAAAAAAGCGCGTAAAGCACTGGCAAATGTCAGACCCGCTTTAGGATTCATATTGACCTGGTTGATGCCTTCCACGGTGATTTCAACCGGGTCTTCGGCAGTGGAAATATTGCGCTCCATAGTGTTGAGGATGTTCAGCCCGGTATACAGTGAAACCGTTTTACCGCTACCGGTTGGCCCTGTCACCAGCACTAAACCGTAGGGTTTGTTAATAGCCTCAAGGAAAATCCGTTGCTGTTCCGGCTCAAAACCCAGTTTTTCAATACCTAATTGGGCGCTGGTAGGATCCAGAATACGCATAACGACTTTCTCGCCGAACAGGGTAGGACAGGTGTTTACCCGGAAATCAATCGCTCGATTTTTCGACAAAGTCATTTTGATGCGGCCATCCTGAGGAACTCGGCGCTCGGCAATATCCATTTTAGACATGACCTTGATGCGGGAAACAAGTCTGTTGGCAATACTGGCCGGTGGCGTGGCAACTTGGCGAAGTATGCCGTCCGATCTATAGCGGATGCGGAACATTTTTTCGTAGGGCTCCATGTGTATATCGGACACCCCTTGTTTTATGGAATCCAACAGTATCTTGTTGACGTAACGAACAATAGGTGCATCATCAATATCCGAGTTAACATCAGTTTTAGCGGTGTCTTCCTCGCCGCCTGTGATGTCCAGGTTTTCCAGATCCTCATCGAGCATATCAGCCATTGAAGTATCGGCGGCTTCCAGGGCGATTTCGATAGCTTTTATCAGTTTGTCTTCTTCAACCAGAATGGCTTCGGGATTAAGGCGGCTGTGAAACTTGATGTCATCCAGAGAGCGAAAATCGGTCGGGTCCGATATCGCAACGAAGAGGGTCTTGCCTCTGACGAACAGAGGCAGCGCATGGCATTTGCGGATCAGCTTTTCACTGACCAGATTGATAGGGAGCCTGCGGACGTCAATTGCATCCAAGTCAAAAAAAGGTACGCCAAATTCTTGTGAAGCTTGAAATGCTAAGGCTTTGCTGCTGATCAGCTTATTGGTAACAAGATAACGAATTAAAGGGACTTGGTTTTTTTGTGCTTCCTGACTATGAATTTTCGCATCGCTCTCAGTTAGCAAACCTTTTTCAATCAAGCATCGTGTCAGGCCACTAAATTGTAAATTCGTTGATGCGGTATTCATAGGATGATTACTTTGCCGGTTGTTTCAATAAATATAGATGAAGAAGCCGCGAGCTACAAGGTCACAGCGGCGCGTCCCTTCGCCGCTATAACCTCGCACCTGTTTTTTATAAAGCCTGTATTTTGCGTTGCTGTTCTTCGAGATTGTTAAGCATTGAACGCAAATCAGCCAGCTTGGTTTTTTCTTTATCAATAACTTCAGGCGGTGCTTTATCGACAAACGCCGGATTATTTAACTTGCCTTCGACTCTCGGCAGGTCATTATTGATTTTTTGTATTTCCTTTTCCAGTCGAGCCAGTTCCGCTTCCTTGTCGATTAAGCCGGCCATTGGAATCAGGATTTTCATCTCGCCAACCAAAGCAATTGCCGATTCCGGCGTACTGTCATGAGGATTTAACCAGGTAATCGAATTCAGCCTGCCCAGTTTCTGCAAATAAATCCGGTTGTTGTTTAAACTCTGTTGGTCAGCAATGGAGCCGTTTTGCAGAAATATCGGTAGCGGTTTGCTGGGGGCGATATTCATTTCACCGCGGATACGGCGCACGCCCAGAATAAAGTTCATTACCCAGTTGGTTTCGGCTATCGCGTTGTTGTTTATTTGTTTTTCATCAGCAACCGGATAAGGTTGCAGCATGATGGTATGTTCCTCCGCTGCACCATCCATGGCGATGCCTGCCAGCGGCGCAACGCGCTGCCAGATTTCTTCGGTGATAAACGGCATGATCGGATGCGCCAAACGTAAGATCGACTCCAAAACCGTCAACAAGGTTTTACGTGTGCCGCGTTGCAGCGCCTGATCACCCGATTGCAGTGATATTTTTGACAACTCCAGATACCAGTCGCAATACTCATTCCAGGTAAATTCATAAATCGCTTGGGCCGCCAAGTCAAAACGGTAATTCTCGATGGCGTTGCTGGTCACGGCCGTTACCTGATGCAGGCGTGAAGTAATCCAATGGTCTACTTGGCTGTATTCGCAATGTGCGCCGGATAAGCCGTTATCGTGTTCCTCGGTGTTCATTAGCACGAAACGAGCCGCGTTCCAGAGCTTGTTGCAGAAATTGCGGTAGCCTTCGGTGCGGGCAAGATCAAAGCGGATATCGCGGCCGGTAGATGCTAACGAAGCAAAGGTAAAACGCAATGCATCGGTACCGTAGGATTGAATGCCGTCAGGGAAATGTTTGCGCGTGTCCTGCTCGATTTTCTTGGCCAAATGCGGCTGCATCATGCCGGAAATTCGTTTTGCAACCAAGGCTTCGAGTTCTATACCGTCGATGATGTCGATCGGGTCGAGCACGTTGCCTTTGGATTTAGACATCTTTTGCCCTTCCGCATCGCGCACCAAACCGTGTATATAGACTTCCTTAAACGGTACCTCACCCTGGAACTTAAGACCCATCATAATCATCCGCGCGACCCAGAAGAAAATAATGTCAAAGCCGGTTACCAGTACGCTGGTCGGGTAATGTTTGGCCAATTCCGGAGTTTGCTCCGGCCAGCCAAGTGTGGAGAAAGGCCACAGCGCCGATGAAAACCATGTGTCCAACACATCCTCGTCCTGCTTAAGCGCATAGTCTGCGGGCAGGTTATGCTTGGCGCGAACATCCTGCTCGGAGTTGCCGACGTAAACATTGCCCAACTCGTCATACCAGGCCGGGATACGGTGACCCCACCAGATTTGCCGGGAGATACACCAGTCCTGAATATTGCGCATCCATTCAAAATAAGTGTTTTTCCAGTTGTCCGGCACAAACTTGATGTCGCCGTTTTCAACTGCGGCAATCGCAGGTTCCGCCAGCGGCGCGACCTTGACATACCATTGGTCGGTCAGCAGCGGTTCGATAACGCTGTTAGTGCGGTCGCCGCGCGGCACCATCAATTTGTGGTCGACGATTTTTTCCAGCAAACCTGCGGTATCAAGATCGGCGACCATCCGTTTACGTGCTTCAAAGCGGTCAAGGCCTCGGTATTGAACGGGGACTAACTCATCGGCACAAATGCTCGCGTCGACAGTTAAGATATTAATCAAGCCGCCATGCGGCAAATCCTGAATAACAGAATTATGGCGGTGGCGCGTCCAGACTTCGTAATCGTTAAAATCGTGGGCCGGGGTGATCTTGACGCAGCCGGTGCCGAATTCAGGATCGACATACTCATCGGCAATAATGGGAATGCGGCGGCCGGTTAGCGGCAGTTCTACAAATTCGCCGAGCAAATGTTTATAGCGTTCATCGTTGGGATGTATCGCTACCGCGGCATCGCCGAGCATGGTTTCAGGGCGGGTGGTTGCGACGATTAAATGCCCGTGACCGTTCGATAACGGATAGCGCAAATGCCACATCGAACCGTTTTCTTCTTCCGACAATACTTCCAGGTCGGAAACGGCGGTATGCAAAACCGGGTCCCAGTTGACCAAACGCTTGCCGCGATAAATCAGGCCTTCTTCATAAAGCCGGATGAATACTTCCTGCACCGCATCGGACATGCCGTCATCCATCGTGAAGCGCTCACGGTTCCAATCCAGCGAAGAGCCCATGCGCCGCAATTGACGGGTAATGGTGCCGCCGGATTCTTCCTTCCATTGCCAGACTTTTTCCAGGAATTGTTCGCGGCCGAGATCATGACGAGTCTTGCCTTCCGCATTGCATAAACGCTCCACCACCATTTGCGTGGCGATACCCGCATGGTCGGTACCCGGCTGCCATAACGTGCTGTAGCTTTTCATCCGGTGATAGCGGGTCAACGCATCCATAATGGTGTCCTGAAACGCATGGCCCATATGCAAACTGCCGGTAACGTTGGGCGGCGGGATCATGATGCAATAGGAATCACCTTCCGGTTTGGCCGCAAAATAGCCTTTTTCTTCCCAGGTTTGATACCAGCGTTGTTCGATTGAATGCGGGGCGTATGTTTTTTCCATGGATGCGTTATTGTTTTCGTGAAAAATTAGTTATTTTAGCAGGATTAAGGTTGGTAATCAGGCTGATGGGCAAGTGTTATGCTGCATGTTTGCTTTGCGCGATGAGACTGTTAATAATTTTTACCGTCCTATCTGATTTAAATAGTTTTTCTAGAGATGTCTTAAACTCTTGCTCGTCCTTTACTTCCTTAGAGTCGTATTCATCAGCCAGATACGCCGGGTATGACTCAATAGGTTGGTTTACACTTAGTAAAACATATTCGTATCCATTTAAAGCAGGTGCTTTAAGTATAAGTCGAACTTGCAAGAATTCATCTTCGCTAGGATTGGCTGTTACTTCGGCTTCAATAATATTAGATGTTTTGGCACCCAATTTTGCGGCTTGTTCGCGGAGTATAAGCAACGGTGATTTGACATCAGGATCTCCGGTCAGATCAGGCCACAAATCGTCATTTGAATCGGTCATGTTAGTCTCCAAAATATTAACAAGTTAGTTGGAACAGAACAGGCAAATGGTCAGAAATGTTTTTGTCTGGAATGCCATTGTTATTTAATAACGATAGTCCGCCAACCCTGTCAATGATTTTTAATGTGTTGTTTTGAAACATCGGTAACATATCAGGTCTTAATAATACTTGATCGAACATATGCCAAAAGTAAGCAACATGCTCACTCTTACAGTAATAATAGCTTCCGGGCGGTCCATGTGATGCATCACCCAGCAAACTCCACATGGGATTGTAGAAAAAAGGAAAACTTCTAGTATTGACGGTCCTCTCTTTTTTCTCGGCAATTTTTCTTGACATCGTGGCGTTAAGACCACTAGCCGTGACAAGTCCGGTTTCAAAAGGATTCATATTCAGATCACCCACCAGTACGGTACGCTTATGCCCGATTTTATCCTCCATTCTGATGATGTCCCTGGCTATTTCTGTTATTTCGAATGCTTGGCTCTCACTTGATTGATGAAGTTTACTGGAAAGATGTACAGCGACCAGTAATAAATCGCAAGTCGTTGGCGGTTTAAGATGGCGAATTGTAATATGCTTAGATTCGTGTAGTGGAGTTACCTGAGCAAGAGTGAACTTTGAAAAAATATCAATTCTTTCACACAGTCCCGTGTTGTAATGAAAATCCGCAGCTTTGGATGTGTTGAGTTCGCACAGCACGTCAGTAACGCCCAGAGCGTTTTCGGCGAGCATCAAGACATCAACATTAAAATCGCGCACTAAACGGGACAATATATCCAGCCGCTTCGTTTGCTTCATATTCCAAAATAGAAATGTAATCACTTATTGGTCTTCCAGAATTATCAAAAGATTTCTTTAATGTCAGTTAATGAATAATTTGAGTCTTCATCTTTCATATCCCTCATTGCTGAGGCGACAGAAAAATTGTTCCATTTTCTGTTTTTTTCTATTTTCGATTTAAGATATTCAGCAAAGTCTAGGACTTCCTGCTGCTTTGATTCAGGCAATGAGGCTACTGTCGCGAATATTATTTCCGATAAACTCATATCTGTCTCCGGTTAAACCTGAAAAATCAGCCGTAGCTTGAGTTAGCGGCAGCGTGACACAACATTTGTGGCTACCAATCTTTATGCGTAGTAATCTTCATGCCTGACTGCTGATACCGGCGGTAACGGTTCCTGCCCGCTTCTTTAGTCGTTTCGCTGTTATCCAGTATTTCAAGAATACGCTCGCTTTGCTGCCCTATGTCAGGATAGCGGGAAGACAGGTTGAACAGTACTTTTTGCCAGTTCTCAGGCGCATTCAGCGAGCCGATCAGAATGGTTTTTTCTATATCCGGTAGCTCGCCGTTATGTAACTGGTGCGGAATAAAACTGCCCGCCCTGAAGGTCCAGAGCAGGTCGTCTATGATCTTGCTTTGTTCGGCGGAATCGGTCAGTACATAGCAATAACTGCCGCTACGATAGGCTTTCTCGATCAGTTTGCAGGCAAACAGATACCTATCCTGTAGCGATTCGGTCGGTAGTATGTAAAAGCTGACTTCAGCCACTGATGTTTTAAGAGTTAGCCCGGTTAATCAGGTATTGGCTTAATAACGGTACAGGGCGTCCGGTTGCTCCTTTGGTCGGGCCGGTACGCCAAGCGGTGGCGGCAACGTCCAGGTGCGCCCAGCGAAACTTTTCGGCAAATCGCGCCAGAAAGCAGGCGGCGGTAATCGTGCCTGCGTCCTTGCCGCCGGAGTTGCTCATGTCGGCGAAATTGGATTTAAGCAGTTCCTGGTATTCTTCCCAGAGCGGCAAACGCCAAGCGCTGTCATTGGCGATCTCACCGGCTGCAATCAGGTCATTGCATAAGGCGTCATCATTGCCGAGCACGCCCATGGCTACGCGGCCTAAAGCGACTCCAACCGCGCCGGTCAGCGTGGCAATGTCTATCACCACCTCGGGGTTGTAGCGTTCCGCATAGGTCAATGCATCGCACAGCAGCAGGCGGCCTTCGGCGTCGGTATTGACTATTTCAATGGTTTTGCCGGACATGCTGGTCACAATATCGCCCGGTTTATTGGCGTCGCCGTCGGGCATGTTTTCGGATGAAGGAATCAGGCCGACAATATTCAGCGGCAGTTGCATTTGCGCTACGGCGAGCAAGGTGCCCAGCACGGATGCGCCGCCGCACATGTCGTATTTCATTTCTTCCATGCCCGCTGCCGGTTTCAACGAAATGCCGCCCGCGTCGAAGGTGAGGCCTTTGCCGATCAATACGATAGGCTTGGCGTTTTTATCGCCGCCTTGATAATTCAGGGTGATCAATTTCGCCGGCTGACGGCTGCCGCGCGAGACCGATAAAAAAGAACCCATGCCCAAAGACGCCATATCCGATTCTTCCAGGATTTTCACGTCCAGACTGGCGTATTTTTTACTTAATTCAATCGCCTGTTCGGCAAGATAGGTCGGAGTGCAGATGTTGCCCGGCAAATCGCCAAGATACTTGGTCAAATCCATACCTTCGGCAACCGCTTTGCCTTGCAGCAAGCCGGCTTGGGCCAAAGCGCGTTCGGTTTCCGGCGCGGCAATGGAGATTTTTGCAAGCTTGCTTTCGGTTTCTTTATCGGATTTGGTGTGGGTGAACTGATACGCGGCATCGTTAAAGACTTCGATGATGTGCCGGGATTTCCATTGCCAGTCGCGGCCTTCAACGTCGCATTCGGCCAAACTGCAAACAATCGATTTGATTTGCGGTTTTTTCAGGCTATTGACTGCGGCGAGCAGGGCTTTTTTGTAGTTCTTGCCGGATAAAGGCTTATTTTCGCCCAGTCCGACCAGCAATATGGATTCAATTTTGCTGTCGGGAATCGCATTGATTAACACGGTTTCGCCGTTTTTTCCGCTCAGGTCGCCGCGGCTGACGATTTTTTTAATCAGGCCGTTAGTACTGTTGTTAAGCGCGGTTGCCGATGGGCTGAGCTGTTGGTCTTGATAAACACCGACAATAACACAATCGCATTGCAGTTCTTCTAATGGCGCGGTTTCTACTGAATAATCCATAACTTAACTCCGTTATTTGTTGAATAGAGCAATATCTTGAGCGGGCTGGAAAATAGCGCGCTACAAGATGGGCCGTTTAGCCGGGATTATACAACACAAATATTGGTTTTTGATTGGGGAGGTAGGGTTGGCGGCAAAACCGTATTGAAGCCCTGAGTTTGATTAAGTCATTTTCGGATTGTCGCGTTAGCTAAAACGTTATGGACTGGGTTACAATTCAAATTTGGCGCAGGTGTCGTATTTGTTTCTACGCTATGTCCTGTTGGATATTTTAAGTTTAACGAAAACAATTAAGTAGGTGAGGTTATGGGAAATATACGACAAAGCGGTTTTTTTATGCGACAAGTAATGTCGTATATATTACGTTATAAGGATATTCCGTTGTCTTCAAGTATCTTGCGTAGACGCATTACTTCCTTATGCTCAGCCTCCCACTTTGTCCCCCAGTATGCTTGCACCTCCACCTCTGTCAGCAATTCGGATATTGTTTCGTTTGCCAAGTGCCATGGCGTCCAGTATCCGTCTGGCATTTCTGTAGCTATTGGCTCGGTCGGCCCGTTCCATTTAACTCCATAGCGTGGAAGCCTCATAACACGTCGCTCAAGCAGAGCGCAGCCATAGTGCCGTAGTGTTTATCTTCTTTCATCTGTGCGCCTGCTTAGCTCTGCGTTATACGTCATGATGGAATTCCATCTTGCCATTGGAATTCACTTTTGGCGTTATCCACATATTCACTTTCGCACAGTGCGCGAAACGCCTGCTCCAAATAGTATTGCTTGTGGTGCGCTCCGTCTGTCGTAAGCCCCATAATCAATTCTTTTACCGCTTCATCTCGTGGGTCTTTCATTTTATCCTCCGATGCCGTATAACACGTCGCTCAACCGGAGCGCGGTTATAATGCGGTTGTGTTGTTCAGCTTTCAGGGCCGCGCCCTGTTAGCTCTGCGTTATATGCCACAGCAAATGTTAAATACTTCGTAGCCAAACATATCACCGAGCAGGCTTGACTCTGCCGCCGTCCTGGCTTCTTCTTCGGTTTCAAACCGTGCAATATCTTCTTTGTCGGCCTGCTCTAGCGGCGTATAGCTTCCATCTTGCGTAAATAGCATTACAAAAAAATCACCTTTCATTTCGGTTTCTCAAATAGCGTATAACTCTTAGTTCAAATGCGACGCCGTTCAGCGTCGCGGTGTTTTTATAAATCAGTGTCGGCGCGCTTTAACACGGCGTTATACACCACATCCGCGTTCAAACACTTCGAATCCGAAAGCGTAACCAAGTACGCAGGTAGTAGCCGACTTTTCGGCATCGCCTTTTGTTGCAAAGGTCGCAAGTTCTTCTGTGTCAGCATCTATTAGCGGAGTTATGCCGCCGTTCTGCGTGTTTAGCATCACGAAATAATCAAGTTTCATAAAATATCCTCAGTGTATAACCCGTCGCTCAACAGGAGCGCGGAATCAATACGGTTTTGTTATTCAGCTTTCAGGGCCACGCCCTGTTAGCTATTGCGTTATGGCGCTTCAGCCAGCACCTGAGCAGTTCGCAGCGCAGTGCGTCGGTTGCGTGCCGCTGCCTTGCGCGGCAACCTACGCCATTAGCTCGCATCCGCAGCAGTTCGGCGGCTTGCCGGCATTGGCGCAGTCGGCCGCCAATCGTGCCCTCCGGCCACACCGCGCCAGCACCACAAGGGGCCGGGCTACCGCTCGTTGGCTCTGCCATTGCCGGGTGGCGCTTCAACCGCTCTCGCCCTTTTGCTTCCGTTTGGGCCTTGCCATGCGCGGCCTCAGTCCGCTTCGGTCACGCTCAAGTTGCTCCCGTGGCCTGCGGCTCACGCACGGGCTGTGGGCTGCCACCACCCTCGGCCGTGCCTGCGCCAGCACTACCTCGAACGTCTGCGCTCAGCGCCATAACCAGGTACTCAAGCGGACCCGCCGCGGCATGCGGCCAAGCCCGCGATGCGCCTTGGTCTATCCTGCTCCCCGCGGGCTTGGCCGCATGCCACGTCGGTCCGCTTAGTTCCACGTTAGGTACTTAGAGCAAACTGATGCGCATAACACCTACACAATTCCAAGCCGCCTGTCACGTAGCCACTCGTGTATACGCAGAGGAACTAACAACCAATGGCGGAGCACAATTACTTGCAGATCAATATGGTCTCAATATTACTTCCGCCCGTGATTTCATCTACGATTACAAGCAGATGATGCATGGCAAAGTATTTCATAGAGCCATGAGCGCTCCAGCCATGGAATATTTTCTATCTGAAATACATAGAAAGCATGGTACTGCTGCGCTTTCTAATGCAATTCAAGCGGTTCTGCTACACATCGATTATTTTGAAAATCATTACAGCACCAATATGCATAAAATGCGTGGTGTCGTCGAGACGGTGCAGAAAAATATCCTTACCGATATCGAGTTGTCCGTGCATCTTTCTGAATTCGAGAATTCCATACAAAGATCGCAACGCGATTCATCGAGTGAAAGGCTTGCTCGCTTAAATCAAGCACCGACGGCTCCGAGAAAAATTCGGGCTTACGCTGAGATATTTGTTCGCAATCCGGACGTCGTAGCCGAGGTACTTTTCCGCGCTGATGGAAAATGCGAAGCCTGTAGTACTGATGCGCCATTTATTCGAAAAAAAGACGGAACGCCATATTTGGAAGTACACCACAAAATCAAGCTCTCAGACGGTGGTGAGGACAGCATCCAGAATGCTATCGCCCTTTGTCCAAATTGCCACAGAGAGCGCCATTTTGGTGAAAACTATGCTTAACGCTACAGTCGAGTAACAGAAAGATGTGGGCATGGCGCACCTAACATGGCGCTCAACCGGAGCGCGGTTATAATGCGGTTTTGTTTTTTCAGCTTTTCGGGCCGCGCCCGGTTAGCTCTACGTTAGGCTAAGCAAAGTACGGACGATGAATATATTAATAGCCGATGATAATCCAATCATGCAAATGATTCATGGTGAGCTAATGAGCTACTGGGGTTATGATTTTGATATGGCTTCAGATGGTTTGGAGGCTGTGGAGCTCGCGAAGAAAAATAATGGTAAATATGATTTTTGTTTGATGGACGTTGAAATGCCAAAAATGAATGGAATTGAGGCAACAAAGGTTATTAGGAGCACCGTAAAGTATTTTCCAATCCTAGCTTTTACATCCAACGATGCTTATAAGGAAGCCTGCTATGACGTGGGAATGGATGATTTTGCAGAAAAAACATGCACGCCTGATGATTTGTTCTCCAGAATTAATAAATTATCGGTAAACTTGTTTAAATTTATCGTCAAGCCAAACGGCTTTTATATAACAGAGATGATGCCAATGGATCAACAACACGCGCAAGAGTTAAGGAAATTGAAAAGCCAGGGCCTTGTAAAACTGAGGCTGGATGGGCCTGATAACCGTGAAGTCATTACCCATAAAAACGTTCCGAATAAAATTTCCCATGATTTTAATATCTTGAAATATTCAATGACGGAGTTTCTAAACCGTGATCCGGAAAGGCCAACTTTGGTTGATCTCTATAGGGGATCGAAAAACTGCATTATTGAAACATTTGTGGATGATGAAAGTTATCAAGAACAATTAGAGGCTGAGGACGAAAAGATGGATGCCTATCTGACAAAACACTACAAATCAGACGAAGAATAAGTGCAAAGAACGGAGTCAGTTCTCACATTCCAACATTGGCCTAACATGGTACTCAACCGGAGCGCGACGACAATGCGGTTTCATTTTTTCAGTTTTATGGACCGCGCCCGGTTAGTTCTACGTTAGGTTCCACCAATCAGGAGTTACAAAATGACAAAAAAGTTTGAAGTATCCTTTTCTTCGACAACCGCACTATCTCCAAGCATCGTGTACGTCTCACCAAGCGAAGGCTACTCAGGCCACTTCGCTGTTGGCATACTTCATCCGATTAACTCCTCTGGCACCTTCCAATCTTCCGCTGGTATCGCTAAGACTTTTGACCTGAAGCAAAACCTTACATCTAGCGAGGAAGAAGCAATCAACTGGGCAACAAATTGGCTTTCTCAAAAGTCTGGTTGCAGTGCGTCACTTCGCGAAGTAGCAGCGTGAAACCTAACCCTGCGCTCAAGCGGGACTGCGCAAAAGCGCGCAGCCCCTTAGCTCCACGTTATACCTCTTGGCTGAACATGCGCGTTCTCTGATTAATAGTAAGACAACTACGGGATAGGGTATGAGTTCGATGATAATGCGTGTTGGAATAGTTCTATTGGCTGCTGCATACTTATTTATCAGCACCGCAATGGCGGCTGGTTCCTTGCCAAAATTGACTGGAGATGTCTCTAGCCCAGAGTGCTCCGATGCTTTTCGCCTAGCGAAATCCATGTTCAATTCAAAATCATCGCGTCTGTATGCCCCGTTACTCATTCCGGACGGGATGAATAGTGAATTGGTTTTAGGCACCATGGCTCTTGACATCTCTGGAGGCGGAGCAATTGAGGCCAATGAAGATATATTTGAAAAAGTACCGCGAAGGAGTACAGGAAGCGTAACGTTAGTGGAGCGGCGTACGACGACCCCCGCGTAGCCGTAGCGGTCGGGCGTTTTGACGAAGTTGTAGCGATAGCGGAAGCGCAGTCAAAATGCAAGGCCATCCGACACGGCGTCAAGTCATTACGGGAGTCATGGCGCACAGCGTAGCAACGCGAAGTTGTGCGTCGTGACGGACGGAGGACGAACGCGGGCCGCCGAAGGCATTAATTGCTAGGTCATTTTTCGCTGCTAAAATCGGATGGATCCATTTTAGCTTTCGCGAAAAATCCTGGCGCGCTTAAGCTTGGGAATTCTTCTATTAGAAGTATTTACTGGGAAAAACATGCAGAAAATGGCGTGCGAATTGCCGTTAAAGAAACACCATTTGGATGGAGGGGAGATATGTACTCACTCTATCTGCTTGAAGCTAATGTCGAGCAAAAAGATTTCCTAAAGGATGCTCAGGAGGGCTATGGAAAATCGAGATATTCTGCTCAGATTCAAGACACATGGCGACCTCCTCTAGTCTTTTCGAGCAAATCAAGAAATACTTGGTTTGTCGTAGTTGGTGAGCCATATCAACAAGGCTTAGGTTCAATAAAGATATGGATTTTAAGCCTTGGATTTTCAAATCAATTAAACAGAGCATAAAGCGTTGCGAGATAATTTGTAACTAAATCATCACCTTCGGCTGGAGCCCAGGGTGCTTTCTCTTCTGCTGTAATCGGAACAAATGGCCCTGCTTTGGCTTCAAAGAACACGGTTCCACTTTTCAGTGCGAGTACCGTGTGAAAAGTGCCGTAAGGAATGTCAACGCCAACAGTCTCACTGTTTGCTTCCAATTTCAGCGTTTGCTGAACGTTACCGGCTGAGTCGAAAACTATTAAGCCCAGCTTGCCGGAAAGGCAAATCATAGTTTCCCCTTTGTTTGGGTCGTTATGTTTGTGCGGCATAACATATGAGTTTGGCTCTATAGCATTTAATAATCGGTGCGCTTGAGCTTCACTACTTTCATGAAAATTGTGATTCTTACGTCGGCGAGGCGATGCTATGGCTTCCACGCTAAGATTTTTGAGCAGTTGCTGATTGATGGGAGTAATCATACGTTTTTGATCCTATTTTTCCCTGTGGATTAATTAAGCCGCTCCAAAAGCGGGACGGGTAACATGTCCTGTTTGCTGTTGCACACATCGACAAGCCGGAAACAACGCTGTAAGGCGTATTGACAAGATAAGGCGGCTTCGCGGTTAGGCAATCCACCACTTCGGCTGGCTGTCATTGGTATTGTGTGCTGCTTGGCTAAGATCAGCTCTGCCAATTCCACAGAACGATTCTCTGAGTTAGCATGGACAGCTAAGTTGCTGTTCAAATGCCCCCGCTAGTCCTTGTTACGAGTAATTAATGATCATCGCGAGTGATATTGTGTTGATGCTCAATACCTTCGGTTAAATTGTAACCTTCGTTATTGAATAGATCGCCGGTAAAAAACAAACGCAGATCTATAATCCAAGCAACTTTTTTCAGCTTATTGTTTTCTATGATAATAGTTGAAAGTTTATGATCGTTATCAATAACCTGATCCACAATTGTTTTGGGGTTAGTCGGGTCTTCTTTCAGCGCACCAGACACAATACGTTGAGCAGATTCCATTGTCAGCACTGGATACGTAGTAGATAGCTCAGCATTTTGATCATTTTTAAGTGATTGCGCGTTAAAATAACCAATATCATAGACAAGCTTAAACATCAGGCCAACCATAAGCACGGCACCATAAACAGAGAGGCCGATTTTTAATCGCCTTCTAATGCGAGGGTTTGATAGTTTTTTTATGATAGCGCGAACTTTCATATTCATTTTTATTGAGGTTCCATGGCTTTATTTGTCATTATTTAACGTCCAAGCCGGCGGTTGAATAGATCAAAATTTGGCCCATTTTACAACAAAAGAATCTTTAGATTTTCCAATGGCTAACCCGCATGATAACTTTTGATGGGTTTCGCTTACGCTCTACTCATCCTGGCAGATTCTATTGCTAGAACCGGCTTATCCCGGCCCAGCCTACAGTACGATCTTCGATCCTTGCACAGCCAATACACCGGAACGACCCTCAATTGTTGACATAACCAATTCATGACAAGGTAATGCGGCGATATCAAGCTCGGCGACATATTCTGACAGCGTACCGATGTCATCTTCGGCTTTTTGCCACAGTCGCAGCAGTTTTTCCATGACCGGCAGCAACTTCATGCCTTCAAGCTCCGCATGCAAAGTATACACATGGCCTTCCGGCGCGGGCTTGCGGCTGGCGGCGAATACCGCTTCATGCACGTTGGCTTCGGTGATGCCGTTACAGCCGAGCAGTTCGTCGAGCGTCGGCAGGGTGGTGGGAATTTGCGGGCATTGAAAGGTCTCGCCTTCCATTTGGGGAATAAAAGGAGACTGGCCGCGGCAGTCGCTGGCGTAACGAAAACCCAGTTGTTGTTCCAGTTGCAGCGTGTGTTTATTTAACTGCCAGCCGGCCGCACCGTGTACTGAAGGCGGATGGCCGAAAATGTCCTGAAATGAATCGATGGCGGCCTGTATTTCTTTTTGCGTCCATGCCGCATCGCGGTTGGCGACCTTATCCTGCCAGCAGATGTGGTCGTAGCAATGTACGCCCACCTCATGCCCTGCCTTCTCGGTTTGCCGCATGATGTCGCGACCCCGGCGGCCGATATGCGGACCCGGAAGCAAGGTGCCGTAGAGCAAGGTTTTCAGCCCGTAATGGCTGAGCACCGAGGTACGCTGCACCTTGCTGAAAAAACCCGGCCTGAATATCCGGCGCAGCGCCCGACCGGTATGGTCGGGGCCGAGGCTGAACAGAAATGTGGCTTTCACGCCGTAGCGTTGATACAAGTCCAGCAATGCCGGTACGCCTTCCAGCGTACCGCGCAGTGTATCCACATCGACTTTCAGGGCGATTTTCATAAAGTCAGGTCTTGATCGATCAGTTCTCTTGCGGCGGCAACTTCGTGACTGTAGGCGTCGAAAATTTTGCGCAAGGCGTCTTCCACGCCGATTTCAGGCTTCCAGCCCAGATCGTCCATGGTATTGCCAATCCAGGGCACGCGGGTTTTAACGTCTTGGTAGCCGGCTCCATAGTAATCATTGGCGCTGGTATCGATTAATTCGACTTTAGCCGCCAGTTCTTGGTATGCAGGATGTTCTTTGGCGATTTTCAGCATCAGCTCGGCAAGTTCTCTGATCGACAAGTCGTTGGTCGGATTGCCGATATTGTAAATATTGCCGGTGGCTTTACCGTTTTCGTTCTTGATGATGCGCACCAACGCGTCGATACCGTCGCTAACGAAGGTGAAACTGCGGCGCTGCTGGCCGCCATCGACCAGTTTAATGGATTCGCCTCTGGCGATATGGCCCAGAAACTGGGTCACTACCCGTGAGCTGCCTTCTTTTGGCGTATGAATGCTGTCGAGGCCGGGACCTATCCAGTTAAAAGGCCGGAACAGCGTGTAATCGAAACCTTGTTCCTGTCCGTAAGCGCAGATCACCCGGTCCAGCAATTGCTTGGAGCAGGAATAAATCCAGCGCGGTTTATTCAATGGCCCTAATACCAGATCGGATTCATAGGGATGGAATTCATCGTCCGTGCACATGCCGTAAACTTCCGAGGTTGAAGGGAACAGCACGCGTTTTTTGTATTTCACACAAGCGCGGATAATCGGCAGGTTCGCCTCGAAATCCAGTTCGAATACCGCCAGCGGGTGCATTACATAAGTCGCAGGCGTGGCGATTGCAACCAGCGGCAGAATCACGTCGCATTTTCTAATGTGATATTCCATCCACTCGTGGTTAATGGTGATGTCGCCTTCAAAAAAATGGAAGCGTTCATTCTCGCGAAATGATTCAACGCGATTGGATTGCATGTCCATGCCATAGACATGCCAATCGGTAGTTTCGAGTATGCGCTTTGAAAGATGATGACCGATAAAACCATTGACACCCAGTATGAGTACGTTCATAAGTTCCTGATTGATTATAGTAAAAGTTGTTAGTTGTTTACGATTGGAAATAACCGGTCATCATTGGACAGGGATTTAAACGCAGCCTGATCCAGCGATATTCCGTCACAAGTTAGTTGTTCAATACGAAAGCGTTTGTTATCCATGCAGTCGGCATAAAAATGGCCGTCCGCCCAATAGATACACACTTTGCCCTGATTCATAGCGGCTTCGCCGGTGTAATGACTGCCGAGCAGAAAAATACGTTTGCCGTTGCTGTCGAAAAATGCGCCCGGATAAGGCGGCGCTACAGCCCTGACCAGGTTATGAATAGTCCAGGCCGATTGCTGCCAGTCGATACGGCCGTGTTCGGGCTTGCGTCCACCGAAATAACTGCCTTGGGCAAGATCCAACGGTTTGGCTTCTATCTTGCCATCAAGCAACAAAGGCAAACAGCGATCCAATAAGGTTTTGGCGGCTGGCGTCAGTTTCAAAAAAACATCGTGCGCGCTATCGTTGGGTAAAATGGCGACCGCTTCCTGATCGATCAACGAACCGGCATCGGGCTTTTCCACCATTTGATGGAGACTGACGCCGGTTGTCGATTCGCCATGTAAAACCGCCCAATTGACCGGCGCGCGGCCCCGGTATTTCGGCAGCAACGAACCGTGCAGGTTATAAGCGCCCCGGGGCGGGATAGTCAACAGGCCGGGGCTCAGCATGTGCCGGTAATAAAAAGAAAAAAACCATTGCGGCTTGAGTCCGGCAATGTGTTCGATCACGTCCGCTTGATTCGGATTCTCCGGCGTTATCACCGGAATGTGGTGCCTGTTTGCCAGTTCGGCAACGCTGCCGAACCAGATATTTTCCGCGGGGTCATCCTGATGGGTAACCACCAGTTTAATCTCGACTCCGGCTTGCAGCAGGCATTCTATGCCGGTAACGCCGATATTATGGTAGGCAAAAACAACGGCTGACGGCTTCAAGCTTTATCGCCTTTGGAATTATCCAACACGGCTTTAACCAGATAGCGGGGGCGCGAACGGGTTTGGGAATAAATCCGTCCGATGTACTCGCCCAGCAGGCCGATACCGAACAACAGGATGCCGATCAAGAAAAACATAATCGCAAACAGCGTAAAAACGCCGTCCGCTTCCGGTCCGACGGTCAGTCTGCGCCAACCCAGATAGCCCACAAAGAATAACGACAGTATGGAGACTCCGATACCGATCAACGAAAATGCCTGCAAAGGAGCAATGGAGAATCCTGTCATCAAGTCGAAGTTAAGATGGATCAACTTGAGCAGCGAGTATTTCGATTCCCCGGCCGCGCGTTCTTCATGGTCGATAACGATTTCCGTCGGATTTCCGGCATAAAGGTAAGCCAGCGCCGGTATAAAAGTATTGGTTTCAGTGGTGGCTAAAACGGCATTGACGATGTCACGGTGATAAGCTCGCATCATGCAGCCCTGATCGGTAATGCGGATGCGGGTAATTTTTTCGCGTAAGCGATTCATCGCTAACGAAGCCCAATGCCGCCAGCGGCTATCCCTGCGTTCCCGCCGGATTGTGCCGACATAATCGTAACCGGCATCCATTTGCAGCAGCAGGTTGGGGATTTCTTCCGGCGGATTTTGCAGGTCTGCATCGAGAGTAAGGATATAGTTCCCTTGGGCGCGTTCAAAACCCGCGATCAGTGCTGCATGCTGTCCGGCATTGGCGCGTAAAAATACGACGCGAGTGGTATCGGGGAACAGTTGAAACTGCTTGCGGAGCAATGCGGCCGATTGGTCGCGGCTACCGTCATCAACAAAAATGACTTCGTAGCTGTGCTTAAGATTTTCCAGAACGGGATAAAGCCGTTCAAATAATAACGATAAAACAGCTTCTTCGTTATAAACAGGAATAACGATGGAGACTTCCGGAGTTTCAAAATTGTTCGTCATTAATATATTTTAAAGAGTAATAGTGTAGTAAGTGAATCATAAATTATTACTATGTAGGGTGCACTTGTGCATACCTTCCGTCATTCAATGGTATGCCAGCATGACCTACACGGCTTAAGTGCTTTATTTATAAGAACCCTTGAGCAATGAAAGAATCACCGAACAGACATGGTCAACATCTTTCTCTTCCATGCCGGGAAACAGCGGGAGCGTCAATGTCTGCTCGCCGATTCTTTCAGCATTAGGGAAATCGCCGGGCTTGTAGCCATATTGACGATAAAATGAGAACAGATGCATAGCCGGATAATGAATACCCACAGTGATGGATTGTTGCTTGAACACTTCGAGCGTCTGGTTACGGTCCAGGCCGATCTTGGCCCAGTCCAGCAGGACACAGAACATATGCCAACTGTGGCCTTCGACATCGGCAGGCAACACCAGCGCATCATGTTTCGGAAGCTGCTGTAAATAGCGCTCAACCAGCGTCCGGCGTTTTCGGTTAAAACCGTCCAGTTTCTTTAATTGTACTAAGCCCAGCGCTGCGCCTACATCCGGCATATTCATTTTGCCGCCCCATGCGGATACGTCCATGGCACCTTGCTGATCTCTCTCGATGCCGTGAAAGCGAATACCTTCAATTTTTTTGAGCAGCACAGGGTCATTAATCGCAAGCGCGCCGCCTTCAATCGTGGTCATGTTCTTATTAGGATGAAAACTGAAACAGACCGGGTTTCCCGAGCTGCCGATTTGGCGGCCCTTATATTCGGTGCCGATAGCCTGAGCGGCATCCTCAAGCACCAGCAGATCATGCTGTTCGGCCAGCTGATAGATAGCATCCATATCGACAGCGCAGCCGGCAAAATGCACCGGAATAACGGCTCTGGTGTTCGGAGTGATTGCCGCAGCAACTGCAGCCGCATCGATATTTCTTGAGACCAGATCAACATCGACGAACTTGGGCGTTGCTCCGCAACGAACGATGACATTGGCGCTGGCGACAAAACTCATCGCAGGAACGATCACTTCGTCGCCCGGTCCGATTCCGTAGGCGAGCAGAACGGCTTCCAATGCGCTGGTGCCTGAGTTGAATACCCGAAGCTGTACATCGCCGCCGATATAATCGGCCAGCGCGGATTCAAACGCGGCAACTTTCGGGCCGGTTGCCAGCCATCCTGATTCGAGCACTTCTTTGATTGCTTCAAACTCTTCTTTATCAAGGGTGGGGCGAGTAAATGGAAGCATTCTTAACTCCTTGCTAAAACGTAAACGCCGAGAAGAACGATGCCTATCCCGATCAAGCGGGTCGGATTCATCGCTTCGCCGAACAATTGCCACGCGGCAAATGCATTAAGCACATAGCCCATGGACAGCATCGGATAGGCGATGCTGACATCGACTCTGGACAATGCCAATATCCAGACGATGACGCTAATGCCGTAACAAATCAATCCGATCCAGAGAAAAGGCTCGAAGGCCAGCCTCAAAAATGCCGTAGAGGATGAGGAAAAATTCAGGCCGATGATGCCCATTTCCTTGACGCTGGCTTTGAGCGCCAATTGTGCGACGGCATTCAGCATGACGCCGGTCAGGATGATACAGAAACTGACTATATTCATCGACGGGCCACCGCGATATAACGAGCGTTTTCATAAATCGTGTGCATAGGAATTTGCTGTTGTTTCCATTCGTCATAAGTTGTCTGGTTAAGCAAGCTTATCGCCTGCTCCGAATTTAGCCATACAGGCAGGAAGTCCGCATTATTGATCCATTTTTGCGGTTCCTGGTTAATGCCGAATTCCAGTTCGCCGGTAAAGCCAACCAGTTTAATGGTTCTGCCCAAATAATAAGGCAGGGATTGGTCGTAGCGGCTAACATCATAAATCTCGACAGTGTTCTTGCCAATATAAGCCTGGATAGCTTCCGCCATCTGTTTGCTGGAACGCAATTCGCTGATACTTTGATAGCCCCATGAAAGCATTTGTATGCCAAGCAAGGCGCAAAGGGCATAGCTGGAGATAGCCAGGTTTTTTTTATCCTTTAGCAGCAATGTCGAAATGCCGGCTGCGGCTGCTAAAAATGCCGTTGCGATAATCCAGGGACGGAAAAGCGTCAGGTGTGACGCTAATCTTCCAATTTTGGCGGTATTGTCAGCTTGCCAGATAAAGAAAATGAATATAACGCCGGCAAGCACTAAAGCCACAATGCCGTCTGCAATAATATGTTTGTGTTTCGACATATTCTCGCCGACCAATAACGCAAGCGCCGGAAACATCGGCAAAATATAGCCCGGTAGCTTGGAATGGGAAATCGAAAAAAAGAAGAACACAAAAATCGTATAAACCCAAAGCAAGCGTGAGGCTTCGAATTTTCCGGGTTCAGCCCGCCAGGAAAAAGGCGGTTTAATCAAGCCGTTTATTGACGAGAATAGCCAGGGCATAGAGCCTATTGCAAAGACCGCAAAGAAATACCAGTTAGACTTAGTGCGTCCGTGAACATCGCTGGTAAAACGCTCGAAATGTTCATGAATGAAAAAGAAATGTGGGAATTCAGGATTTGCATAACTGACAGCAACGAACCACGGTGCGGCTATCAATAAATAGACCAGCAAGCCTTTGCCTAGGTGCAAATGACGCCATAGCGCCCAGTCGCGCTGCCAGAGGCTGTATAGAACGATCGCTCCGCCGGGCAGCACCAGCCCGATCAGGCCTTTGCTCAGTGTAGCTCCGGCAAGCGCAGCCCAAGCCAGCAGCATCCAGTTGCGTTCGTAGATGGGCTGGTCCCGTTCCGACTGGGCCAATACCAAAGCGCCGACAGCGATGATTAACAGTGAGCTAACCCCCATATCCAGGCTGTTGGCGTGTCCCATCCCAACATAAAGCACGGTGCTGATTGAAAACAGGAATGCGAAATAACCGGCACTGCGGCTATAAAGTCGGCCGCCTACAAAACCAACCCATAATGCGCCGATAAATCCGAGTCCCGCGCACCACACTCTGGCTGCGGCATTGGTTTCACCCAATAAGGCCATGCTGATGGCCGAGCCCCAATACTGCAAAGGCGGTTTTTCAAAGTATTTGAATCCATTGAGGCGGGGTGTAATCCAGTCGCCGGAATTCAGCATTTCCCTGGCAATTTCGGCGTATCGGCCTTCATCCGGTTCTATCAGATCGCGGTAACCCAGCAACAGAAACCAGATAAGTCCGGCGACAACGACTACTATTCCATTTATCCGGCATTGACGCAAAGACGCTGGTGTCATGTTTTGGTGATCCTTCAGAATTGCGGGCGTGAGTAAAAGGCTGACAATGATAATACAATTTGATATTTGGCACAGCTTTTATCAAAATGAGTGATTGAGAATGATAAACAAAATCAATTGGTTAATGTGCAGTCTCTGTGATGCTGTCATTTCAAAATACCTGTGTAATGATAATGAGCCACTCCCGATAGCACGGTTTCTATAAAAATAGTTCATAATTTACCGGCTAAAGGTAGAGGTCGATGCTTATTTGACTTTGTGCCTTTTAATTTCATTGAATAACAACATACTCGTTTTTAATTGGGGAGATACGCTTGGAAGCGAATTGGGCTAAAGGCTATAAAATAGGAAGGCGTAAGTTAATCACCGTCCTGGACAAAATGGTTGCTTTGGATTTGCTAAAGACGTTGTTGGCGGTTTGGTCGGTGATAGTCGTTATTATCGTCAGTCGGCAGTTTATCAGGATTCTTGACAAGGCTATTGAAGGACAGGTATCCAATCAAACCTTGATGACCGTTCTAGGTTTGAAAACAATTATTGCCAGCGCCGCTTTTTTGCCGGCTGCTTTATTTATGGCGGTGTTGATGATCTTAGGCAGGATGTACCGGGATCAGGAAATGTCGGCCGTGGCTTCAGCAGGCGGCGGCGCAGGGACAATCTATCGAGCTATATTCCTTCTGGTTTTTCCTTTAAGTGTGCTGTCGGCAGGTTTGTCATTTTATGTTTCGCCTTGGGCCGAAGCTATGATGGAGGAGCTTATGCATCAGGATAAGGAATCGGCTGACCTCAGAGGCGTTGCCGCCGGGAAGTTTAGTGAATATAGCCAAGGAGATCTGGTTTTTTATGTAGAAAAGATTGATGACGATAAATCGATGCATCAGGTTTTTGTACAACATAGGCAGGGAAACCGCTTGGCGATAATTAATGCCGAAGTAGGCAGATTGAAAGATTTACCTGACGGGCGTTATATCGTTTTGGAAAAGGGTGAGCGTATACAGGGACAGCCGGGAACGGTCAATTATGTGATTGAGCAATTCTCCGAATACGCAGTACGGATGGATACCAAAGAATCAGCCACTAATTTTGGTAAAGAGTCGGTTGCCAGCGATACCTTGGCGACTTCCGGTCAAATAACCGATATTGCCGAATTGCAGCGGCGATTTTCTGTACCGATGGGAATCATGTTGCTTAGCTTTATTGCTGTTCCTCTGGCGCAAATGTCGCCTCGCGGTGGTGTGTACGGGAATATGCTGGTTGGCTTTTTAATCTATTTCAGCTACGGGAATCTTATTCGTGTCAGCCAGAGTTGGGTAATGAACCAAACCATTCCGGCATGGCTGGGCATTGTCGGCGTCAATACACTTTTGCTGTTGATAGGCGGAATTTTGTTGGCAAGATTATACGGATGGCAATGGCTGGTTATAAAAGTCAGGGAAAAGGTAACTAAGTGAATGTATTAACAGGCTATATAGTCAGGGAAATATTAAAAGGGTCTTTAGTATCCATTCTATTATTATTGACCTTATTCAATTTGTTTACTTTCAGTGATCAGCTAAAAGACTTGGGCAAAGGGCATTACGGCTTAACAGAGATTTTTTATTATCTTGCGCTGACTTCACCTACCGTTTTTTATGAATTGATGCCCGCATCTGCATTATTAGGCAGCCTGTTTATATTGGGTGCGATGGGTAATAACCGCGAACTGATCGCGATGCGCGCCGCGGGCTTATCTGTTTTGGGGATTATTAAGGCGGTTATGGTCGCCGGTATGATTTTAGTCGTCATTTCTATATTGGTCGGTGAATTTGTCGCGCCGGTAACCGAGCGCTCGGCGCAGATGATTAAAGTCAACGCGGTGGATGAAGGCCGTGTTGTTATGAATGTCAAATATGGGCTCTGGCTGCGTGAAGGTAAAAAATTCATTAATGTACGAAAAATACAGGATGACGGAAACCTGGCTGATATCAGTATTTATGAACTGGATGAACAGCGCCATCTGCGTTATTCAACGCATGCAGAAAAAGCGGTTTTTCAGGGTAATCAGCAATGGAAATTAGAGGGTGTCAAGCAATCAGACATTTCCATACAGCAGATGACAGCCAGTCAGCAAAATGAGCAAGTATGGCTATCAAACGTTGCCCCCGATTTATTAGAGATTGTTGTGGTCAACTCGCATGATCTGTCCATGTACGATTTGGCTATGTATATCGGTTTTTTAAAGGATAATCATCAAAAGTCGCATGAATTTGAACTGGCTTTCTGGGGGCGCGTGGTGAATCCCTTGGTTGTTTTGGTTATGCTGCTGGTGTCCGCACCCTTTGTTATTGGTGTTAAACGCGGCATTAACGTTGGCGGAAGGATGATGATAGGCGTCGTCATCGGCATGGGATTTAATATTATAGATAAAATTGTCGGACATATCGGGCTGATATATGATCTTAATCCTCCGCTAATGGCAGTTATGCCCAGTTTGACTGTGTTAGCCTTGGCGCTATTTGCGTTGAGCCGGGTGCAAGCGTAACCCTACGCAAAGGGCTGCCCAAATCGATAAAGTAAGCTTACAAGCGGGAGTTAAAGTGGCAATTAGACGTTTTAAGGATAAGCAACCAAAAATCGGCAAGTCGGTTTTTATAGATGACAGCGCTGTGGTCATTGGCGACGTTTCTTTGGGCGATAATGTTTCTATATGGCCCATGACTGTGCTCAGGGGCGATGTCGAAAGCATTATGATCGGCGAGGGAACTAATGTTCAGGACGGTTCCGTGTTGCATGTCACGCACGCCGGAAAATATACGGGTCAAGGTTATCCTTTAACCATAGGCAAGGGCGTTACTATCGGACATAGGGCGGTGGTTCACGCCTGCACCGTGGGCAATTATTGCCTGATAGGAATAGGCGCGATTATTATGGACGGTGCCGTTCTTGAAGATTATGTGATGCTGGGCGCCGGGGCGCTGGTTCCGCCAGGGAAAAAGCTGGAAAGCGGCCATCTTTATGTCGGTGTTCCTGCGAGACAGGCCAGGCCTTTAAATGAGTCCGAAAAAGAGTTCCTGGAATATTCTTCCCAACAGTATATTCATTTGAAAAATGAATACTTAAAGGCGTAGTACTCGCAGGGCATAACAGGCGGCCGATCGGTCGCCTGTTCAGATCATGGTTGTCGTTCTGAATTCAACAGCTCAATCACCGGCCGTGTCTGGGGTCGAACGCCACGCCAGATAAAAAAAGCTTCCGCCGCCTGCTCAACCAGCATGCCCAGTCCATCCAGACTCTTTGCCGCATGATTTTCCAGGCCCCAGCGCACAAAAGCCGTCGGTTCGTTGCCGTAGGCGAGGTCGTAACAGTTGCCTGCCGCCGCCAGTAAACCAGCCGGTAGCGGCGGTAATTGACCGCTTAAACTGGCGGATGTCGCATTTAAAATCAAATCGAATTGCCGATTTGCCAGTTCATCAAAGCCGCAGCCGGTAACGGGTCCCTTGTCGTGAAATTCAGCCGCCAGCTTAGTTGCCTTATCAACGGTACGGTTCGCGATAACAAGGGTTTGCGGGGATTGCTCAAGAATAGGCCCTATGATGCCCCGGCTGGCACCGCCGGCACCCAAAATCAGAATCCGAATGTCCGATAAGGTGATGGCATGATTGGTCGTCAAATCCGTTACCAAGCCTATGCCGTCGGTGTTATCGCCTAATATAGAACCGTCCGCCTGAAGTGCGAGCGTATTGACTGCCTTGCTCAATTCAGCGCGTTCGGTTTTATGGCCGGCATAGCGCCAAGCGAGTTCTTTTAGCGGTACGGTGCAATTCAAGCCTTTGCCGCCTTCGGCGAAAAACGTCGCAACGGTTGTCTGGAATTGCTCGGCGGGAACTTCTATAGCAGTATATTCAAGCGTTTGTCCGGTTTGTTCGGCAAAAAGGTGGTGAATGCGCGGCGATTTACTGTGTTTGATAGGGTGGCCAAACACCGCATAGCGGTCGATTAAAGTCATAATTGTGCTTTTCTCTCAGTCCATAATTCCCATGCAATAGTCACCGCAACAATCAAAATCGCAATACCCAACTCTATCCAGAGAAAATGCGGTGTATAAACGGAGACAACGGCGGCAACACCCAGGAACAGGCCGACCAAGCTAAAGCGCCAGCCTACGCGTATGCCGTCTAGGATGGTTGAGAGCGATAAAATCAGCAGGATAATCAGCCCGGCATCCTCTTCGGCTATCCGTCCGGACTGACGTATTAAGAACGCCCCGCCGACTACCAATAATGATGTGGCCCAGTGCATCGATTGCTCGCGGAGTATTATTTTGAAATCATCGGCCCTGTGCTTGGACTGTATCCAGCCGATAATCATTGCAAACAGGCCGAACAGGAACATCATAATAAGCCAGTAGCCATAACCGTCGGCAGGAGAAAAATCCATGATCCCGATACCGACCAGAGACAGGATCAGCAGTAAAATCAAAATGGCTTCTTCAATATGAAATCTCTTTTTTTCGGCGATTAAAATATCTTCTGACATAAGGCAGGCCTCCACTTCAGTTTGTTAGAATAATAATTATTTAAAGTGTCCGGATTAATCCTGTAACCACTGGGCTACAGATTTGGCGTAATAGGTCAGGATGGCATCGCTACCGGCACGTTTAAAAGCCAGCAGGGATTCCATGACGACTTGTTTCTCATCCAGCCAGCCGTTCATCGAAGCGGCTTTGAGCATCGCGTATTCGCCGCTGACCTGATAAGCGAACGTCGGCACGCCGTATCGGTCTTTTACCCGGCGGATAATATCCAGATAGGGCAAGCCGGGCTTGATCATGACCATGTCCGCACCTTCTTGCAAATCCAGCTGTATTTCACGCATGGCTTCATCGGAATTGGCCGGGTCCATTTGATAGCTGTATTTGTTGCCTTTGCCCAGCATTCCGGCGGAACCCACCGCATCCCTGAACGGGCCGTAAAAGCTGGAGGCGTATTTGGCGGAATAAGCCAATATTAGTGTATTGATATGGTTTTGGGCTTCCAGCGCCTGTCTTATCGCGCCGATACGGCCGTCCATCATGTCCGACGGCGCCACAATATCGGCTCCGGCTTCGGCATGGGACAGCGCCTGCCGGGTCAACACGTCGACGGTTTCGTCATTCATCACGTAGCCATCCGAGTTGACCAAGCCATCCTGCCCGTGAGTAGTAAAGGGGTCCAGTGCGACATCGGTAATAATGCCTAATTCCGGAACGGCTTTTTTTAAAGCTCTTATGCTACGTTGAACCAACCCTTCAGGATTATAGGCCTCGGCTGCATATTCCGATTTTTTATCGGCGGAAGTTACCGGGAACAGCGCGATGGCCGGGATGCCCAGATTAAAAAGCTGATATGCTTCTTCAAGCAATAAATCCAGGGAGAGTCTTTCTACGCCCGGCATGGATGAGATGGATTCCCGTTGATTTGAGCCTTCAGCGACAAACATCGGATAAATCAAATCATCAACAGATAAGTTGTTTTCGCGCATTAAACGACGGGAAAAGTCGTTATAACGCATTCTTCTCATGCGTGTTTGAGGAAAATTGATGTTATTATATGTCATCTTATCCTTAAGCTGTAAGGTTTGGAAAATCTTAAATCTCTGTAGAGACATTGCAGTGAAACATCTCTATTTTGAGTGCAGATTTAAGTACAGAGGATTTATTGTATCAGGGATATCACTCTGATATTTGAAGAGTGAATACATCCGTCAGTTTGATTTTAGAGGGTTTTATGAAAGCTAAGCAAGTTACAATATTCAGTTTATTGGCTGTATTACTCAGTTTAATACCTGTCACTAAGGTGATCGCAGCTGATTTATTGCCGCCACAACAGGCAATACAAGTGGCCTCTGCAAAATTACAGGAAAAACTGCAAGATAAGTCGTTTACCAAAGATTTTTCCAAAATTACGCAATTCGTTAATGAAGTCATTTATCCGCATACTGATTTCGACAGAATTTCAGAATTAGTTTTGGGTAAAATCTGGAAAACAGCAACTAATGATGAACGCGATCGTTTTAAGCATGAATTTCAAACCCTGCTGGTAAGAACCTATTCCCGCGCTTTTGTAGAATTTCATGATTGGTCAGTTCGTTTTCTGCCTCTTGAAATGGGTAGTGATGATAAAAAAGTTATTGTAAAAACCGAAGTGTTACAACCCGGCATACAGCCTATCGGCGTTAATTACAGGATGCTGCTGAGTGATGGCGAATGGAAAGCCTACGATATTATGATTGAAGGTGTAAGTTTAGTGACCAATTACCGCAGTACGTTCAGTAATGAAGTTCAAACCAAAGGTTCATTGAGCGCGGTTATTGAAGGGCTGGTTAAACGTAATGCCGAAGCGTTGGCGGCAAAACCGGCAGCGAATTCTTAACGCATTGCGAAAACATGTTACACCACTCTGTAGGGGCGGCTTTAGTCGCCCGGAGCGAATGAACTTACCCCTACAGCTGCCGCCCGTTCCGCCCCGCACGACTTTATTTCTTAAACCATGAATTCCCCGAAAGACTCCATTTATGCCAGCCCCATCGGGGAAATCGGCGCTTTTAAATTTGACGAAACAGTAGCCGGCGTCTTTCCTGATATGATTCAACGCTCAGTTCCCGGTTATAGCGCAATTATTTCGGCGATAGGTCTTTTGGCCGGGCGTTTTGCCCGTGAGCATAGCGTCTGTTACGATCTGGGCTGCTCGCTGGGCGCCGCGACCTTGTCGATGCGTCACCAGATTGAAGCTGGAAACTGTCGCATTATTGCCGTTGATAATTCCGAAGCGATGGTGACGGGTTTTCAGGAAATATTAAAAAATGATCAGGCACCAGTTACAGTCGATGTGCTGTGTGCCGACATTCGTGAGGTTGCGATTGAGAATGCCTCCGTCGTAGTCTTAAACTTTACCCTCCAGTTTATTCCGCTTGAAGACCGGCTCGGTTTCTTGCAAAAAATCTATTGGGGACTTTTGCCCGGCGGCATTTTAATCCTGTCGGAAAAACTCAAATTTGATGATGATCGGCAGCAGGAATTGCAAATAGAAATGCATCACGCCTTTAAAAAAGCGCAAGGTTACAGTGACCTGGAAATCAGCCAGAAACGCACCGCGCTGGAAAATGTGCTGATTCCTGAAACTTTCGCCCAGCACCAGAGCCGTTTGCGCCAAGTTGGTTTCAGCAGTGCCGAAGTCTGGTTTCAATACTTTAATTTCGCCTCGATCATTGCGTTGAAATGATTAACTATCAACCCTTATACAATGCACTGATCGACGCCAAGGCCGAAGCTTGGGCAAATATTCTGCCCGAGCAGCTTGAGCGAGGCTTTGATCAGTCCAGGCATGGTAATCTTGCGCAGTGGCAGGCTTTGGTCGATAGCGTGCCGGAATTGCCCACCGAACATCGTGTGCTGGATGCCGATGCGGTGCAAATCGGCAGTGCGGATGACTTGGTCAACGACAGTGAGAACGTGCATTGTAGGAGCGAATTCATTCGCCTTGAAGAACAATTAAAATCTCTGCATCCCTGGCGCAAAGGCCCCTACAATTTATTCGGCATCCCCATAGACACCGAATGGCGCTCGGATTGGAAGTGGAACAGGGTAAAAAATCATATCGCGCCGCTGGAACACCGGCTGGTATTGGATGTTGGTTGCGGCAATGGCTATCACTGCTGGCGCATGCTTGGTGCCGGAGCAAAAACAGTCGTCGGCATTGACCCGATGATGCTCAATGTGATGCAGTTTCAGCTGATCAGGAAATTGTACGGCGAAGCGCCGGTTTACGTCCTGCCGATGGGCATAGAAGAGATGCCTTATGGCCTCAAGGCATTCGACACGGTATTTTCGATGGGCGTGTTGTACCATCGCCGTTCGCCTATCGAACATCTGATGGAATTAAGAGACTGCCTGCGACCCAGCGGCGAGCTGGTGCTGGAAACCCTGGTTATCGACGGAGGCTTGGGTCAAGTCTTACTGCCGGAAGACCGTTACGCCAGAATGCGCAACGTCTGGTTCCTGCCCAGCTGCGACACCTTGGTCAGTTGGCTAAAGCGCTGCGGCTTTAAAAATATCCGCGTGGTTGACGTGACCGTAACCAGTATCGAAGAACAGCGGACTACGGAGTGGATGACATTTCACTCGCTGAAAGATTTTTTGGATGCGGAAAATCCGCAACTGACCAGCGAAGGCTTGCCGGCGCCGAAACGGGCTATTGTTATTGCTAATGTGATGTAGGCCGGAAACGCCAGTTCTTGCTGTTGCTCGAACCAGCTTATTCCAGCCTACAGAGCTACTCATGATTCAATAAGTACCAGCTAAAGAAAGCGCGGCCTTTATCTGTCAAATTGATGTACCCAAGATTGCTAGTAGTCAGTCATATTGAAGCGAAGCGATAATTTGTGATATAGCTATTGGCTTTGGCGTAGTGAGGTTCAGTTATGCCAGCCATTAAATATAAAGTCAATTTGACCGACGAAGAAAAACGTCAGT
>Ga0208884_100177_pt1 | contig 41916 bp, 41 predicted proteins | sample LakWasMet68_HOW9_2_FD_183898 | JGI IMG/M metagenome (GOLD analysis project Ga0208884, IMG submission 183898) | Freshwater sediment methanotrophic microbial communities from Lake Washington under simulated oxygen tension - Sediment Metagenome... | ecosystem: Environmental > Aquatic > Freshwater >... | reverse complement strand
GAACATCGCCGAAATCGAATTGGCCGTCTTGTCGAACACGTGCCTGTCGCCGCGGATACCGGACAAAGAACGTCTACGCCGTGAAGTTGAAGCTAATGTCCGCGAGCGTAATGTGAAGGCTACCCCAGTCAATTGGCGCTTTACCACCCAAGAGGCACGACGGAAGCTGGCTCGGCTTTATCCTTGTACTTCATCATGACTGACTACTAGGCACTCTGATAGCATTAGCCATTGGCATAGTTGCCGCACTAGTCAAGTTGCTTTAAAGGCCTAACATGGCGCTCAACCGGAGCGTGGTTATAATCCGATTTTATTTTTCAGCTTTCCATGCCGTGCCCGGTTAGCCTTACGTTAGGTAAAAAGAAAAATATGGACTCATCTTCTTCAAAGCGTTTCAATTCCATCGCGAGTGGCTATGCCACAAGCGAGGTTCATTCCGGCAGCCCAACTCTTGACCGACTGCATACACTCCTACCGCACGTCAATTCTGTTTGCGACATTGCCTGTGGTGCTGGGCATACCGGCCTTGGATTCGCGGGAACCGCTTTGCGGATTGCCGCGGTCGACCCCGCGCCCAACATGCTTGCAGAGGTGCGTCGTCTAGCCGCTCAGCGCGGCGTTGCCGTCGAGACAGTTGAAGCATTTGCCGAATCGGTCCCTCTGGCTACTGCATCTTTCGATTTGGTGGTTTGCCGTCTTGCCGCGCATCATTTCTCTGACCTACCCAAAGCTATGTCGGAAATGACCCGCCTGGCAAAGCCTGGCGGCCATGTGGCAATTATCGACATGGAAGGTGACGAGAACCCTGTCCTCGATGCACTCAACCACGAGATTGAAGTGCTCCATGATCCAACGCATGTCCGTTCATATACAGCAAGGCATTGGCAGGAACTTTTCGCGGCGAATGAGCTGGAAGTACAAGCCTGTGAAAATCGCTGCCGGGAAATTCCCGGCGGTTTGACGGTTAAGCGTTGGTGTGAGTTAGGAAACTCCGGAGACAAAGCCTTCCACGCCATTCAAAACCGGCTTGCATCCACCCCTATGAATGAGTTGGCAGCGCTTGAAATTACACGGGATGCTGACGGAGGTTTCCGCCTCCCGATTCGTACTCTCCTAATTCTTGGACGCAAATCTTATGAGTTCCATGCCTAACATGGCGATCAAAGGGACTCTCCTAACGTCGCGCCGCTTTACGTTAGCAGTAGGGGCTTCTCTCATCATCCCCCATACTGCCGCTGCCGCATCCATTTAGTTGCAATCCATTTCTCGCCGGCCAGCACCGGCGCACCGGCGTGTAACGTTGCAGGATCAACTTGGCCCAACGAATTGACATAAGAGAAATAAACGGCTGATCCACGTTTGGGCGTAACGCTAAGACCGCCATCGGGAAAAACAGTCTCCCCACCCTCGATCACTTCATTAAGATACATCACCAGCGTTGCCACCCGCTGACCGCCTTGGGCCAGATGAGGGATGCTACCGGCGTTTTGCTCGGGAAAATAGTCAAAATGCGGTCTATACTCGGCACCTGTTTGATAGTGCAATATCTGAATGCCTTCGCCACACTCTACCGGCCAGTTCATCAACTCGGAAATACGGCGTTCCAGACATTGAACCAACTCATTTTCACCACGCTGAAAGTAAGTTCCTTCGCTTGAGCGTGCTGCAATCACTTGCCTATCGCCGGATTGCGGATCGACGACGGTGGATGGCAATAATTTATATCTTGCTTGTTCAATCAGCTCTTCACATTCCTTATCGCTCATGAAGCTTTCAATCAACACCACTTCAGGACGACTCAACCGCAATGCGACTTTGACCGGACCATCAGATAGCGCAATGGAATTACCTGAGCCAATACGGCTGGGCTCATAGCGATAAGGCTCATTGGACAGAAAGCTGGTGACCGGCATCATTTGCTGCCTATCTATCTTGGCGTCGTCTATGCGTGCAATGCATGCGGCTGCAAATGTTGCGTCAAACTGCGCCCGAACCATGGAGTCAATCATCGACTGCCGCGTACACCCGCGTTGCAGATTGTTTACAATCCAGTCCCGCCAAGCTGGGGAAATGTCGTCTACCATAGTCGCTTACTTGCCTCTATTTCTGCCAATCAGATTTTTTCTAATTATCCCAGATTGTCCATTAGAACAACACAGCATTAAAAAATAGCAAACGTTTATAAGGACAACGGAAAAGCCTGCCTGAATCGAAGTCAGCCAACATTCTCTACCATTAGGTATCTTCTCTATCCCAGTCACTTGGCTTTCACCTCTATGGCAACAAGAGCAGCCTTATTACCTACCGAATGGAAGTGGCTCCGGAAAGTCCTGTAATATTTTCCCTGCGCATGACTTGTTTATTAATAAAGATAGTCCCTTTACGCCCAGGCAGTAACCAAGCCATCTTTGTTTTATGCCGCCTTGGCTAGACTTCTTTACCCTCAAAAAATCATTTTAAATTAAAAACGCCTGATCCTGAGCGATGTAAAGTATTCGACCCAATTCACTACTATCTGATAAGTAGTAGCACGTATTGCTTGAAAAAGTTGAACTCTCTATCCTACAAAAACCTAATATAAAACCAAGGTTTTTTAGGTTTTCTTGCGCATTAGATTTGAATTTATATTTCAACTAAAGCGGCTTATTACACCATTTCCGGCTTAGATTGAGGGATAAAATGATGCTTAGAAAATTAACATTGGAAGCGTGGACTCTTTATCTGAAAATTTTAAACGCTGAGCTCATCTCGGACTTTTCAATGAACTGCATAGATAGGCAGCACAGATTGGCAGACAGGGCTTATTACAGATACAGACGACGGCGAGCGATGCTTACCGATTAACTTTATACGGCTAAAACAGCCTTAATTTGAGCTATTCCATAAATGCGCATAGAAAACGACAGGCAATAAAAAAGGACTTGGCAATCGCCTAAGCCCTTAAATATATATGGTGCCTCGGGCCGGAGTCGAACCGGCACGTCCTTACGAACGAGGGATTTTAAGTCCCTTGCGTCTACCAATTTCGCCACCGAGGCATCGATAACTTTGGTAAGCCGCGTATTATATAGCAACAAAAAAAATAAACTAGACCTATATCTAAAAAAGGTCACATCTGACTTAAATATAGCCTTCAACGAGGACGAAAGGCCGGGCGACTGAACGGGCTAGCGGACGGCCAATAGTAATTTCCCCAATAATACGGATAACCGCCATAATAAGGATTGTAACCATAGCCATAACCGAAACCATCATAACGATCGTCGTACACATATATCGGCCACCGGTAAATGGTCGTGGCTGAAATCAGCGGTACACGCATCACTTTTTTGCCTATCGTGCGTTCGATATCACCTGAAAGAGTTCCCGCAACTGTGATTTCAGTGTTTCTGGTGTAAACAGCCGGATCGAGAAACTCTGGGGTTTTGAAGACAAATCGTCCTTGATTCGATTCATCTGTATCAGGTTCACCATCGCTGTCCAAGGGATAATACAACATCTGCACCAGAGTGAAATTTTGTTCATTTTCCACATCAACAATAAGGCCTCCCCAACGTACCGGCGCATTTTTGAAACCGGCCATATTCTGGATTGCCTGAGTATAAGATATATCATACGCAGGCGGATTTTTTATCGAGGTCGGTAAATTCGAGCAAGCATTCAGCAATAAACAGAGTGTTAATAAATACCTTTTCATATTCTTTCTCCTACAATTGACAGATTTTTCGATCATCATCTTTTCGTCATACTTAACCAGAAAATCAGCTATAACACCATTGTTAAAGATACCTATTCCTGCAACTGCTTCGGATTGCAGTACAATACGCGCCTTGTCCAACTGTTCGCCTATGCTTCCATGAATAAACAAAAAAAACTGCTACGTTCAGATATACGCTATGAATGTGGCGACGCTTTTTACGAGCGTGGACGCAGCTATTTTGAAAGAGGCACAGTCATTAATCTAACAGTTAAAAGCGAAGGCGCTCTTTTTGTACAGATCAATGCCGCCGTTAAAGGCAGCCATAAAGATCCGTACCGGCAAAATATCCGCATCGTCTGGCGGCCGGACTATAGAGCCGCAGAGATTGAAGGCGACTGCACATGTCCTGTCGGCTATAACTGCAAGCATGTCGCCGCTGTCTGCTTGATGTATCAAAATTCCGACCAAAGCTTTTCCGCATTGAATGCAAAGCCCAATTGCCTGGACTGGCTCGACAGCCTTCATCAGCCGGCACCGGCGCAGCACGATATCCGCCAGGAATTTATCGCTTATATTCTCAGGCCCGGCAATGCAAAACACGAATTCACTATCGACCTTTTAATCACCAAAGAAAAGAAAACAGGGGGATTAAATAAAGGCAGGAAAACCACCTTAAATAACCTTCGCTACAGCTATTCCTACCTCAATTATGTTCAACCGGAAGATCAGGAAATTGCCAAACTGCTGACTGCGCTTAACCCTTCTTTTAAAGAAGAACCCTTGATTGTCGGCGCCACTGGTTATTTAGCCTTATCCAAATTACTGAAAACAGGAAGATTGTTCTGGCAAGGCGTTGAGCAAGCCCCATTAACAAAAGGAACAAACCGCAATTTAACATTTAATTGGCGGACGGCCGATAACGGCGATTATCAATTAGCCGTCGAAATCGATCCACCCGCCATCCTGTTGCTGACCGATCCGCCGCAATACCTGGATAACTCTTTGGGTTTGATCGGCACGCTCAATATTCATAATCTTTCAATCGAACAACTTAAAAATATTCTGGCCGCCCCATCAATCCCACCTGAATATGCCGATGAATTTAGCCAGCGCTTGATTATTGAACACCCCGGCCTGCCGCTGCCCGCTCCCAAAAAAGTCGAATTAATCGAAGCCGATCAGCTAACACCTACTCCCAAGCTATTGCTGTTCGGCCATCAGGCAACGGCCCAGCAATATACCCATTTTATCGCTGTCTGTTTTAATTACGGGGATTGGACACTTTCTGCGATCACCCCTGAAGACTATAGCGTAGTAAAAACCGATCAAGGATTGGTCAGGATTAAACGCGACATAGAAACCGAACAACAGGCCATACACCAGCTGACCGAACTTGGCTTTATCCCCGCCCCTTCCATAGAATCCGGCGTACAAGAACTGCTTTTATTCAGCCCGGCACAAACCGCCATGGACAGTGCCACACGCTGGGGTGACTTTCTGCAAAACACCCTGCTGGAGCTGGAGCAGGATGGCTGGATTATCGACATAGACGACAGTTTCCTGCTTAATTTCCAGACCGCCCAGAATTGGGACGCCCAAATCAGCGAAAGCCAGCAAGACTGGTTTGAAATGCGCTTTACTATAGAAATTGACGGCCAGCCCTTACCCTTGCTGCCGTTGATTATGCCGGTATTGGAAAACTACGATCCGGAAAACCTGCCGGAAATTCTCAGCATTCCGTTGAGTGAGCATAACTACCTGAATTTACCCAGCGAAAAAATCAAACCTTTCCTGAACGTGTTGATAGAACTTTTTAACAGCAGCACGCTGGGCAAGGACGGCTCGCTGAAACTGTCCCGTTTTAACGCTGCCGCGCTAGCCGACCTGGAAGAACACAACCACGGCATATTCGCTATCAACGGCGGAAAAGAGCTGCGGGAACTGGGACAAAAATTAAAGAACTTTACCGGCATTGAAGATGTCGCCCTGCCTGCCAACTTACAAGCGGAACTGCGGCCTTACCAGCAACATGGGCTCAACTGGCTGCAATTTTTACGGGAATATAAATTCTCCGGCATTCTTGCCGACGATATGGGCCTCGGCAAAACCATACAGACGCTCACCCACCTGTTGCTCGAAAAACAAAGCGGCCGGATGAAACTGCCCAGCCTGATCATCGCGCCGACCAGCCTGATGAGCAACTGGCGACGGGAAACTGAACGCTTCACGCCCGACTTAAAAATCCTGATCCTGCAAGGCACCGAACGCAAACAGCTGTTTTACAAGATCAGGGACTACGACCTGATCCTGACCACCTACCCGCTGCTGTCCCGGGATGAGGAAACCCTACTGGAGCATGAGTACCATTACCTGATCCTGGACGAAGCCCAAACCGTTAAAAACCCGCTGTCCAAAGCCGCGCAATTGGTGCGCCGCATTAAAGCCGGGCACCGGCTTTGCCTGACTGGCACACCGATGGAAAATCATCTGGGTGAACTCTGGGCGCAATTTGACTTCCTGATGCCGGGCTTTCTGAGCGACAGCGCCACGTTTAAAAAACGCTACCGCACTCCAATTGAAATCCATGGCGATAGCGAGCAAAGAGCGCGGCTGTCGCGCCGGGTTGCACCGTTTATGCTGCGTCGCACCAAACAGGAAGTCGCCACCGAACTGCCGGCTAAAACCGAGATCATTCGTTCCGTCCCGCTTTATCCAAAGCAGGCCGCGTTATACGAGAGCATCCGCCTGACCATGGAGAAAAAAGTCCGCGATGCAATCGCCCAAAAAGGCCTGTCGCGCAGCCATATCACAATCCTGGATGCCTTGCTCAAACTCCGCCAAACCTGCTGCGACCCGCGCACCCTGTCGCTAAAGGAAGCGCAAAAAGTACAAGAATCCGCCAAACTCGACCTGCTGATGGAGATATTGCCGGAACAGCTCGAAGAAGGCCGCCGGATTTTGGTGTTCTCGCAATTCACCCGCATGATTGCGCTGATTGAAGGTGAACTGAATACCCGAAAAATCGGCTATGCCAAACTGACCGGCCAAACCCGCAACCGCGACGAGGCCATAGAACGTTTTAAAAGCGGCGAAGCGAATGTGTTCCTGATCAGCCTGAAAGCCGGAGGAGTCGGCCTAAACCTGACCGAAGCCGATACCGTGATTATTTACGACCCGTGGTGGAACCCCGCCGCAGAAAGCCAAGCCGCAGACCGCGCCCATCGCATCGGCCAGGACAAGCCGGTATTCGTGTATAAACTGATTACCGAAAATACCGTCGAGGAAAAGATTATCGCGATGCAGGATAAAAAGCGCGCACTGGCTGAAGGGATTTATAAGGGTGGGGCGAAAGAAGAATCATTGAAGCTGACGGCAGAGGATTTGACGGCTTTGTTTGAACCGTTGATATAAATTTTTACAGCTTAAAAATGCGCATAACCGCTTGCTTGTCTTATATTTAAAGCTATATATAATTCGTATATAGCTTTTAAGAGGTGCTTTATGTCGACTGGATCAGTTTTTGTAAACAACCGAACACAGGCAGTCAGGCTTCCCGCTGAGACCCGCTTTCCTGAAAATGTAAAGAAAGTCATTGTCCGCGTGGTGGGCCAGGATCGCGTGCTATCGCCTATTGAAAGTAGCTGGGACAGTTTTTTTCTATCCGAAGAACGCGTTACCGATGATTTTATGACTGAACGCGCATCACAGGAACAGCAGGAAAGGGAAGCGTTTTAATGCTGAAATATATGCTGGACACCCACATTGCAATTTATGTAATCAAGAACCATCCGCTTAATGCATTAGCCAATTTTAACCGCCATGCCGGTCAAATGTGTATCAGCGCTATCACTCTTGCCGAGCTATTGCACGGCGCGGAAAAAAGTGCCAAGCCGGAACACAACCTGCGGCAGGTTGAAGATTTTTTTTCCCGCTTGGACGTGCTGGAATACAGCAGCAAAGCGGCGGCTCATTATGGCGATATTCGCGCCGACCTTGAACACAAGGGAACCCCGATTGGCGTTAATAATCTACACATCGCAGGCCATGCAAGAAGCGAGGGATTGACGCTGACTACTAATAATCTTCGCGAGTTTGAGCGTGTTGAGGGGTTGCGTTTGGATAATTGGATTTAAGTTATGAGCGACTGAAAACAGCCAAGAGGAGACACTCCGGGGCATCCTTCAATCATGAGTTTTATATTAATTTCATCGCCAAAGGGGGCGGAATGAAACAATTCGTATGGATTATTCTGGGGGCTTTGTCTCTGGGAACAATAGCTCAGGCAGCAAGTTTCGATTGCGGCAAAGCATCGTCCAAAATCGAAAAGTTAATTTGTAGCAGCCCCAAGCTTTCCGCACTGGAAGATGACTTCGATAAGACATACAAGGCAGTTCAGAGCAACTCCTCTCGCGAAGAAGTGCAACGCTTGATTACAGATCAAAGGCAATGGTTAAAAGGTGCACGCAATGCTTGCGGGGATGAAGCATGCTTAACGCAAGCATACTCTTCAAGAATTGAAGAAATCAAGCCAGCATCTGGCAATGTGGTCACCCCCTTAGCAAAGATCACCACCCATGAATTACTTGCCCCGGTCGGACATGGGTATCCAGAAGACATTAGCCAGATTAATGGGGACTTGGTCTATTCGCATTACGACAATAGCGGGAACAGAAAAGACATTGTTAATTTCGATTTCACAAGCGGGCGATGGTTCAATTGGGTTGAAGGGAAGAGAGACCCCAAATTAGTCGCCCAAGATTCAAGGTATATTGTTTTTCACACGCCACACTCGGCATCCTTCCCAATTGAGGTCATTAGCCAAAAGACAGGAGCTTCGCTTTCAAAAGTAAAGTTAAAATCATCGGTTCAACAGGCCTTTATTGACGGTGATCACTTAATACTGTTTCAGGCATCGCCAGCACCACCATACGGATACCGGCAAGCCATTGCCATTCTTGAGCTACCATCCCTTAAGTTGATTCAAGAAACCTCCATTCCAGGAGGTACTCTCATTTCTCTTCACGGAAACAGAATATATACAGCTTATTCAGCTAATGCTGCGATGGATCTGATGGTTTACGACCATCATTTCAAAGAACTGGGGCGGATGAAGCTCCCTCAGCCAATTGAAAAGGTAAATTTTCGCTGCCAACCGCAAATTGTGCAAAATGAAAATGATCGTGCTTTGTTGATTGCGAACTGTGGCGAGATGCATGTTCTCAACCTGAAGTCGTTGTCAGTAGAGAGAAGCATCTCAAGGCATTCACTCTTCTACTCCGTTGCGCTCTATAAGGGTTTGATTTTCACAACGACAGAAAAACAGAACGGTATTATGGTATTTGATATGAATTCTGCGACTGAGGTCGCGCAGTTTCAGATCCCTGCAAGCTATTTGTTTATTAAAGGAGATGTTCTACTTGCGGCAGAGGCTCCGGTAAATCGCCTGAAAGATTCGAGCTGGCCGATGCATGTTTATAGGATCAATGCCGATCTCATCCGTTCTGGAGAATGGAAGAATCAATCAATCATCGAAGCCTGCTCTCGGACAAGCCAGGAGATCCAGAATGGAGGCGACATTTACGAAGCCGTCAGGGTTTGCGGGGATAGTGGCATCAACCCCGTCATTAATAGCAGCAATGTTCCTGCCGACGTCCTGCCTCATGCTGTCAATTATGCTATTTAGGCAGCTGCGAAGCGGCGAGGAATACTTGACATTGTCCGGCCATTGCCCGTACACCGCCAAAAAGAGGACATCATCATGACAACAGAACCTATACGCACATCCCGAATCGAAGCCCGTATTGCCCCGGAGGTGCTTGCCGTTATCAAACGTGCAGCGGAACTTCAAGGCCGAAGCGTCAGCGATTTTGTCGTGACCGCCGCGCAGGAGGCTGCGTATCGTACTATTGAAGAAATCGGCATCATCCGCATTTCCGCCGAAGATCAACGCCGTTTTGTAGATTTGCTGCTCAATCCATCCCCTCCACCGCCTGCATTGGTACGCGCTAAAGAAGCCCACGAGCAGTTGATCGATTCAGAGTGACAGGGCGGTTTCGCATAGAGGTTTTAGACTCCAAACACGACCGGGAAAGATTTTCCTGTGGCGTGGAAGTCTTGAACTGTTATTTCCTTGAGCGCGTCACGCAAGATGCGCGCCGCCGCGCAACGGCTTGCTATGTGGCATTGGAAACCGGTACAGACCGCGTTGCCGGTTACTACACCCTTGCAGCTGGCGGCATTCCTTTAACCAATATGCCGGAGGACATTATAAAGCGTCTTCCGCGCTATCCATCGGTACCCTTGCCAGATTGGGACGGCTTGCCATTGATGTTGATTTTCAGGGGCGGCGCTTGAGTGGAGCGCTGCTTTGGGATGCAATTATCCGGGCTTTGCGTTCCGAGGTGGCGGTTTTTGCTCTTGTAGTTGATGCAAAGGACGATCATGCGGAAGCTTTCTATCGCCATCATGGATTTACAAACTTAGACTCTCTCCCTCAGCAACTTATTCTCCCGCTTACGAACATTGCTTCCAAAGGCGAACCGCTTATACGCAGTAGGCGTTGAGCGTATTCTGCGGCATAATGGTATATAGTGTTTGCACATCGTTGTCGTTTTTTAAATCTCCTCACCCTACCTCTCTCCAGCAGGAGAGGAAACAGAAATACCGAATTTTGATATGCGCTGGATATAGGTTGATCACAAAAGGCTTTATGAACAATAAACCAATCGAAGTCCTCAAAGCCGTTTTCGGCTACGACAAATTCAGGGGGCAACAACAGGAAGTCATCGAGCAGCTGATAGCCGGGCAGGATGCTTTGGTTTTGATGCCGACTGGCGGCGGTAAGTCGTTGTGCTACCAGATTCCGTCGCTGATTCGGCCCGGCGTGGGCATTGTGATTTCGCCGTTGATCGCGTTGATGCAGGATCAGGTCAGCGCCTTGCTGCAATTGGGCGTCAAAGCCGCTTTTTTGAACTCAACCTTATCGCTCGAAGAGTCCCGAAAAGTCGAACAGCAGCTGCTTAACGGCGAGCTGGATTTGCTGTACATCGCGCCGGAACGGCTGACTTCGGAGCGTACCGGCGCATTGTTCCAACGCATAAAGATTGCGCTGTTCGCGATTGACGAGGCGCATTGCGTTTCCCAATGGGGGCACGATTTCCGGGTCGATTATCTGCAACTGTCGCTGCTGCATGAGCGTTTCCCCGATATTCCCCGCATCGCTCTGACCGCGACCGCTGACGATAAAACTCGCGAAGAAATCAAATTACGCCTGAATCTGGAGCAAGCGCAGCTCTATCTTAGTGGTTTCGACCGGCCGAACATCCGTTACCGCATTGTACAAAAACAAAATTCCCGCGATCAGCTGATCGATTTTATCCGCGCCGAACACGCCGGTGATGCCGGGATTGTTTATTGCCTGTCGCGCAAAAAAGTCGATGCGACAGCGGAATGGCTCAGAACCAAAGGCGTCAACGCCCTACCCTATCATGCCGGGATGGATGCCGGTTTGCGCGCCAAGCATCAGCACCAGTTTTTGATGGAGGAAGGTTTGGTGATCGTGGCGACCATCGCTTTCGGCATGGGCATCGACAAGCCCAATGTCCGCTTCGTCGCGCATCTGGATTTGCCGAAAAGCGTTGAAGCCTATTATCAGGAAACCGGCCGGGCCGGACGCGACGGCTTGCCCGCCGATGCCTGGATGGCTTACGGCTTGCAGGATGTAATCACGTTGCGCAAAATGCTGCAAGAATCCAACGCCGATGAAGCGCATAAGCGCGTTGAATACCACAAGCTCGATGCGATGCTGGCTTTGTGTGAGCAGGTTCATTGCCGTCGCCAAGCCTTGCTGGGCTATTTCGGCGACCGTCTTGAACAGCCGTGCGGCAACTGCGATACCTGCCTGGAACCGGTTAATACTTGGGACGGAACACTGGCAGCACAAAAAGCGCTGTCCTGCATTCATCGTACCCAACAACGTTACGGCGTCGGCTATCTGATCGATGTATTGCTCGGCAAAGCTACCGAACGGATTACCAAAGCCGCGCATGACAAGCTATCGACCTTCGGCATCGGCACCGATATTGACGAACAACAATGGCATTCGGTGTTCAGACAATTGGTCGCACGCGGCTTGGTCGCCGTCGATTTCGACCGCTTCGGCGCATTGCAGTTGACCGAAGCCTGTCGGCCGATTTTGCGCGGCGAGCAACAACTGATGTTGCGCAAAGATTTAAAAGCCGAGAAAGTTAAAAGCAGCAAGAAAACCGCCAGAGAGTTCGCTAAAGCCGACGATACCCTGCTGTGGAACGCCTTGCGCGCCAAACGCAAGATGCTTGCCGAAGCCCAGGATGTGCCGCCTTATGTTATTTTTCATGACGCAACCTTGATGGCGATGCTGGAAGCCAAGCCGACCAATCGCCAGCAAATGAGTTTGCTGTCCGGTGTCGGCGAACGCAAACTGGAGCTTTATGCCGATGAATTCCTGGCGGTGATCGGCGAGTTTGTCGATATCAACAAAAACGGGCCTATCGGCTTGTCGGATACCATGGCTGAGTCGGTAGCCTTATTCCGCTTAGGTTACAGCGTAAAGCAGATCGCCCTGCAAAGGGAACTGCAAGAAACTACCATTTACGGGCATCTGGCTCAGTCTTTGGAACAAGGGTTGTTGGTGCTGGCCGATGTTGTGGAACTGCCTGAGCAGGAGATCAGCCGGATAGAAGAAGCGATTATCAACTTGCCCGAAGACCAACGGAACGCACTTAAACCGGTTTACGAGCTGTTTGATGGACAATACAGTTATGGTGTTTTGCGATGTATCAGGGCCGCGTTGCAGCATCAAACGGAGTGATTGCAATTTCCCTCTTTGGCCTTGGAATGCGCACATGACGCCGTAGGAGCGGGCCATGCCCGCGATGAAAATGTTAAATCTACATTCGATGAACAATTATCGCGGGCGCGGCCCGCTCCTACGGCGCTTAACTTTAATGGTAGTGACAACCAACAATAACCTCGTCCAATGAAATTTTCGATCATCATCCCAACCTTGAATGAAGAAAAAACCATTGCATCATGCCTGCTGCCGTTGCAGGCTTTGCGCGACAATTGCGAAATCATCATCGTTGACGCCGCCCACGACCAGCCGATTGTTGATTACCCCCATGCCCATCTGGCCGACAAGATCATAAGCTCAGAAAAAGGCCGCGCCCGGCAAATGAACATCGGTGCCAGCCATGCAAACGGAGAACTATTGATTTTCCTGCACGCCGACACCACTCTGCCCGAACACGCCTTGCAACTGATCGAACAACACATCGGCAACAAACAATGGGGCCGATTCGATATTCAATTAAGCGGCAATCATTTCATGCTAAAAATTATCGCCTGGATGATGAATTGGCGCTCTCGTCTGACCGGCATTGCGACCGGCGATCAGGTGATTTTTGTCACCAAAGAAGCGTTTGCAGCCGTTGGACATTATCCCGAAATCGCGTTGATGGAAGACATCGCGTTGAGCAAGGCGCTAAAAACAATCGGCCCACCGATTTGCCTTAAAGCAAAAGTCACCAGCTCCGGTCGAAGATGGGAGCGTTACGGCATTTACCGGACTATACTGCTGATGTGGGGTCTGCGCCTGCGTTACTTCTTCGGCGCAGACCCGCAATTATTGGCCGCACTTTATTCCAGGGGGCAATTTTGGAAACCATAATCCGTTTATCCGCAGCGCTGGGTATTTTCTGCATCATGATCGGCTGGGAATATCTCAGCCCCAGAAGAATCCAACAGATCAACCGCAAACAACGCTGGCCCGTCAATTTGGGGCTCGCCGCATTCAACATAGCGATCATGCGCTTAAGCCTGGGCGGCCTTGCCTTCCTGAGCGCGGTAACTGCCGCAAATCTAGGTTACGGGCTGCTGAACTGGCTGGCCGCACCGGAATGGCTGTCGATTATCGTGACTTTGTTGTTTCTTGATTTTGCGATTTATTGCCAGCATATCGTTTCGCATAAATGGCCGCTGCTTTGGCATTTGCATCAAGTGCATCATACCGACCTGGAATTCGACGCAACCACTGCGGTGCGTTTTCATCCGGTGGAAATCATGATTTCGATGCTGTACAAAGTGCTGTGCATTGTTTTGATCGGCGCGAATCCGTGGGCGGTCATCGCTTTTGAGATTATCCTGAACGGCGCGGCGACCTTTAACCACAGCAACGTCAATATTCCACCGGCCATCGATAAAAAACTGCGCTGGTTGCTCATCACTCCGGACATGCACCGCATTCATCACTCGACCCTGCCAACTGAAACCGATAGTAATTACGGCTTTTCCATTTCCTGCTGGGACAGGCTGTGCAAAACTTATATTGCCGAACCCAATCAGCCTCAAACGGCTATGGATATAGGGTTAAAACCTTTTCGCGAGCAGCATGAATTAGGCTTTTTGCAATTATTGCTCCTACCTTTTAAGGCGTTGCGGCAACGGTGATTCATTTAAAGCTACACAAATTCTAAATAACGTCATCCCGGCAGGGAATGCCGGGATCCAGATCACAGGGATGTGCTGGAGTGAGCCTATGGAAAAACAACCGTGTGTTTATATTCTTGCCAGTCGTCCTAGTGGAACACTTTATATCGGAGTGACATCCAATCTGATCGGACGCGTATATCAACACCGTCAAAATCTAATTCCCGGATTTACCCAACGTTATAATGTACATAATTTGATTTGGTATGAAGTACACGAGCAAATGGAAAGCGCCATTTTGCGGGAAAAACAACTTAAGAATTGGTCTCGCACGGCAAAAAAGCGGTTGATTGAAACGAATAATCCCCTATGGCAGGACTTGTGGCTGGGTTTGACATTGCCATCCTTGGCATCTCGGCAATTGCTCCATGCATTGCTCTACCTCCTGCATCCTTGCAGTCGTGGATCCCGGCAATCCATGCCGGGATGACGTGCTTGTTAATTACCTGATGACCTACAAATACCCCAACGCCGTGCTGATGATTTTCTGCAAAGCTCCGGTTCCCGGCCAGGTTAAAACCCGCTTAATCCCGGAATTAACCGCCGAACAAGCCGCCGAGCTGCATATCGAACTCAGTATAAAAACGCTGCAACGTGCGACCAAAGACAACTTATGCCCGATACAACTCTGGTGCTCGCCGACAACGGAGCATGATTTTTTCACCTCCTTGCAAGCAACTTATCCGATAACTATCGAGCAACAACAAGGAAGCGATTTAGGCCAACGCATGCATCACGCTTTTCGCTCGGCGCTTGCCGGTTATTCCCACGCCTTACTCATGGGCTGCGATTGCCCGTCATTAACCGGACAGGATCTGGAACATGCGTTAGTCGCCTTAACTCAGGAAGATGAAGTCGTGTTAGCCCCCGCGGAAGACGGCGGCTATGTGTTGATCGGACTCAACCGTCCTCATCCTGAACTCTTTGATAATATGCCTTGGGGAACCGCGCGAGTGCTGGACCAAACCCGCTCCCGTATCGAACATTACAAGCTTAGTCATTACGAGCTGAGCAAGCAGTGGGATTTGGACACGCCGGAGGATTTGCGTCGCTATCGGACATTTTCCTCAAGAATGAGAACTGCAAACTTTTAGTGCGTAGGTTGGGCTGACGCAAGGAAGCCCAACGGAACGGCGCTGAAAAGTGTTGGGCTTCGTAGCTCAGCCCAATCTACGGCACTATGACATTGTCTTAAAAGCCATTCTTGTCGACCAAGATTGAAACGAGTATAAGCTATTCATTGCCAGCCAATAGGCCTGTCGATCAATCCGTAGAGGTGGCTATGAAAATCACTGAAATCTGGAGATATCCGGTCAAAACCATGGCCGGCGAAAAACTGCAACGGGTGCGCATCGGACCGCTCGGCATCGAAGGCGACCGCGTCGTACATGTCGAGGATGCTCTTGGGCAAGTGATTACCTCGCGCACCCATCCGCGTTTCCTGGGCCATAAGGGTACGTTGGGATCGGATGGCGAACCGCTGGTCGATAACCGGCCGTGGGACAGCCCCGCGGTCGCCGTCGAAGTAGTCAACATTGCCGGGCCGGGGGCCAAGCTGGTGCGCTACGATGGCGTGGAGCGCTTCGATGTGCTGCCCTTGCTGGTCGCCACCGACGGAGCTATCGCCGCCTTCGGTCACGACCATCGCCGCTTGCGGCCCAATATTGTGATCGGCGGTGTCGAGGGATTGGCCGAGCGTGAGTGGCCGGGCGGTTGCCTGCGCATAGGCGAGGTGCTCATCGGTGTCCAGGACTTGCGTCTGCGCTGCATCATGACCGCATACGATCCCGACACACTGGTCCAAGACAAGGAAATTACCCGCAGCATTTACCGGCGCTTCGACGGCAAGCTCGCACTCAACTGCTTTGTGATTGAAGGCGGCGAAATCACCGTGGGTGATGAGGTGCAACTGGTGCGTGGACGCGCCTGCGCTGAGTCGGTAGCGGCGCCGACTAACTCCGGAATTCTTGGATAACATGCCTTGCGGTACGGAGCGATATTCGATGCTACGAATGACTTACGGCCGCCAAAAATCAAACCAATAATCACTATTCCCTAGCAACTCTGGTATCCGGGGTGCTACTCTTTGATATCCTCCGCCCAAACAGATCTTTCGGGCGGTCATCGCAAGTGCCTTTTCGGCCTGCATGATTCTTCTCATGAAGTGTTCTGCCCGTTCGATCAGATCATTTTCCTGACATAACCCGCTCCCCATGAGAACAAATCCCTATGCCCGATTACTCTGTCATCACTGTCGGTGAGACGAACACCCTGATCCGTTGTTTGCTAAACTCCGATTCACCAAGCAAAGCGAAACTCGCAAGCATCTCCTGGTCCTTAAAACATTTTCTAACGTTTACGCAATCACTGGCGTTGGAGCCATCATGACCGGCCGCGACAATGTCCTTTGGTTACAATGCTGGCGGGATCAGCGAACCGATTTCAACCAGAAAACGGTAAATCACCTGCTTACCAAATTCTGGCCCAGTCTTGACCTGGCTCTGGGAAGCCGAGTGTTTGTCCCCCTCTGCGGCAAGAGCCTGGATATGATCTGGCTTGCAAAACAGGGGCACGAAGTCATCGGCGTTGAGTTGAGTCCTATTGCAGTTCGGGCCTTTTTTCGGGAGAACCGCCTGAAGCCAACTCGACGGCAAGTCGGTAAATTCACTCTGTGGGAACATGGAAAGCTCAGCATTCTATGCGGCGATTACTTCTCGCTGACCATGGGCGATCTGGGACAGATCGATACAGTTTATGACCGGGCAGCGCTGACCGCGCTGCCCGAAGACATCCGCCTGCTCTATGTTGCCCATTTGAGGCTGATCGTACAGGATACAACCAATGTTTTTCTGCTGACCACTGAGGACGCGGAAGAAAAAGAAACCCCAAGCCAAGCCTTTGGCGTTTCCGAAGAAATCAAATCACTATACTCGGAGGATTTCGAGATCAACTTGGCCCATGTTGAGAGCGTGTTCGAGATTGATCCGGAAGCGCCGGATAATCCGCCGGAACGTACAGAGTACAAGGTCTACCGGCTCTCCACCAGATCATGATCATCAAGCTACCCTTTACTAAGCCTGATGATCTCCAACGATGGGTTCTTCGCTGCCTTAATCAATATCCCGGAACTGAGACCTGTTTAAAACCATAAACCCGCCATAGGCCAGGTTAGACAAGCCCAAATATAGAAAAAGAGAGCTATAGCCTTCATCTATGGGAATCTGGTTTACCATCCCGTAAAATTCGATTGAGCCCATCAGCATGACCCAGAACAGGCCTACCCCTATTAACAGGCGATAGTTCTGGATATAGCTGCAAAAACAGTAAGCGCTGAATTGACTCAGCGTTAAATAAATCAGCATCAAACGCAAGTTGCTGGCCAACGGCCCATAAAGTTCACTGTTGTTATCAAAAAATAATGAGCTGCCGCCCGCGGAAATAAGACTGACAACCAGCAGAAAAATAACGGCGGCATTAAAATTGATTGCCGTCAACAGGCTTAGCCATTGCAGACTTTTGTGATTAAAAAATTTGGCGATCATGATCATCTCCATAGAAAAAGATGCCCTTCGCTAATTAGGTGATTGAAGGGCATATAGAGGAGGACAGGTTAGCCGGGGCATCATCCCCGGCCTAATAGGTTTGATTTAAGAAGCCGCGATATGCGAGTCTTTCGAGGTTTTACTACGGTCGCCGTCATCCAGCGTAATTTCGCCAACCAAGGGTTGATCGGCTTCTACATCCGGCTCGGGCGGGTCAATCATCCGGCCTTGCATCAATACGTCGATCTGATGCTTGTCCAGAGTCTCCCAATCCAGCAGGGCGTGTGCCATGTTGTGCAGGATATCGATGTGGTCTTTCAGAATTTGCTCGGCGCGTTGGTAGTTTTCATCGACGACATGACGGATTTCCTCGTCGATGATTTGGGCCATTTTCTCGGACATCGGCTTGGCTTGCGGCCCCATATAGCTGCCTTCGTTATCGCCGTAATCCATAGGCCCGAGACGATCCGACAAGCCCCATTTGGTCACCATGTTGCGCGCCAGCTGTGTCGCGCGTTGAATATCGTTGGACGCGCCGGTAGTGACTTTGTTTTTGCCGTAAATCAACGCTTCCGCGACCCTGCCGCCGAACAGGCTGGAGATTTGGCCGTCCAGCTTATCTTTGTTGGCACTGTATTGGTCGCGTTCGGGCAAAAACATGGTGATGCCCAATGCGCCGCCGCGCGGCATGATGCTGACTTTATAGACCGGGTCGTGGTCCGGCACGATACGGCCGACAATCGCATGACCGGCCTCGTGATAAGCGGTCATCAACAAGTCGTCCCGGGTCATTACCATAGTGCGCTTTTCCGCGCCCATGATCATTTTGTCGCGGGCTTTGTCGAGATCGTTCATCGTGATTACGCGCTGATTGCTGCGCGCGGCAAACAAAGCGCCTTCGTTAATCAAGTTGGCAAGCTCCGCGCCGGAAAAGCCCGGAGTGCCGCGCGCCAGATCGTTGATATTCACGTCATCGGCCAACGGCACTTTGTCGGCATGCACTTTGAGGATTTGCTCGCGGCCCTTGATATCGGGCAAACTAACCTGCACCTGACGGTCGAACCGGCCCGGTCTCAGCAAGGCTTTGTCGAGGACATCGGCGCGATTGGTCGCGGCGATCACAATGATGCCTTCGTTACCGCTAAAGCCGTCCATTTCGACCAGCAACTGGTTCAAGGTTTGTTCGCGCTCGTCGTTACCGCCGCCCGTGCTGCCATTGCCGCGATGCCGACCGACCGCATCGATTTCATCGATAAAAATAATGCACGGTGCACGCTTTTTGGCTTCAACGAACATATCGCGCACCCTTGAGGCGCCGACGCCGACAAACATTTCCACAAAATCGGAACCGGAGATCGAAAAGAACGGCACCCCGGCTTCACCGGCAATCGCTCTCGCCAACAGGGTTTTACCGGTACCCGGCGGGCCGACCATCAACACGCCGCGCGGAATTTTGCCGCCCAACACTTCGTATTTACCTGGGTCTTTTAGAAAATCGACCATTTCCACGACATCCTGCTTGGCTTCTTCAACCCCGGCGACATCGGAAAAACGCACCTTGATCTGATCTTCGGCCATTAGTTTGGCTCGGCTTTTACCAAAACCCATTTGCCCTGATCCGCCCGTTTGCTTGCGCATGAAGTAAACAGCCAAGCCGACCAACAACAGCATAGGCGCCCAGGAAATCAGGATCTGGACAAAAGTCGAAGGTATCTGCGGCCGCTCAACCTTGATTTTTACGCCGTATTCCAACAGTTCGTCTATCAGCCGTGAGTCATTCGGATTGTAAGTGGTAAAACGCTCGCCATTGGTGCGGCGGCCTTCCACACTGTTGCCGTCGATCACCACTTCCGAAATGCTACGGTTGCGTATACTGTCGATAAAGTCCGAATAGGACACCGCGTAATTTTGTTCGGAGTCCGGCGAAGAGCGACTGAACACGCCGTATAACAAAATGCCGACCAATATTAATATCGCGATGCGAACAAAATATGTCTTCATAACTTTCTCCTTTCCGGGCGGCAATCAATTTTCATTGCTAAAGTATTTGAAAAAATCGGAGTCCGGCTTTAATACCAGGGTATCCTGAGTCTTTTCAAACGCTGTCTGATAAGCCTGCAAGCTGCGATAAAACGCATAGAACTCGGCATTTTTGCCGAAACTTTTCGCATAAATATCGGCGGATTTGGCATCGCCTCGACCTCGAATATTTTCCCCATCGCGCCGGGCATTTGCCAAAATCACCTGTTTTTGCTTATCGGCTTCGGCGCTGATTTGCTCGGCGGTTTCCGCACCTTGCGAACGAAACTCCCGCGCCACCCGCTCCCGTTCGGCGCGCATGCGCTGGTAAACCGAATTGCTGACTTCCTGCGGCAAATCGATACGCTTGATGCGGATATCGATCAGCTCAATGCCGAACTTGGCGGCCACCGGCGATAGTTTGTGCAGCAAGGTGCGGCGCAATTCGCTACGGTCTTCCGAGATCAGCTGTTTGATCGTGCGAATGCCGAATTCACTACGCATCGCGTCTTTCATGATTTGGTCGAGGCGCAAATTGGCTTGATATTCATCGCCGCCGACCGTGGTGTAAAAAAGACCCACATCACCTATTTGCCACGTGGCAAACGAATCAACAATCACATTCTTCTTTTCGGAGGTAAGAAAACGCTCGGACTTAGCATCCAAGGTCAGCACACGCGCATCAAATGTACTGACATTATTAATGATGGGGGTCATAACATGGAGTCCCGGCTTAAAGTCTGAAACGACCATTTGACCAAGACGAAACAAAATGGCTTTTTCATGTTCGTTGACATAAAAAACCGATAGATAGGCCAGCAGTAACAGACTGAAACTGACCGGCAACAAGATTTGTGTTCTGCTCATGGTTTGCTCCGGCTTGGACGTAAGTTGCTGATAGCCGCTTTGGGGCTGTTATTTTTTTCAGTTGCAGCGGGTTCGGTAGTGATTTGCGCTTCCGGCGCTTTGCTTTCCGCCGTCAGGTGCGAGGCCGTATTTTGCAAAGGCATATACAACTGCGGTGCGCTTTGACCGGCATCGACAATGATCTTATTGGTGCTGCTGAACAATTTTTCCCTGGCTTCCAGGAATAAACGTTTGCGGGTAATCGCCGGGGCTTTTTCATATTCGACCAGCAACTGGTCGAAGCGCTCGGTTTCGCCTTTGGCTTTGGCGACTTTTTCCGCTTCGTAGGCTTCCGCTTCCAGCAACAGACGAGACGCCGCTCCGCGCGCTTTCGGAATAATCTCGTTGCTGTAGGCTTCGGCCTCATTAATCAAGCGCTGCTTGTCTTCCCGTGCCCGAATCGCGTCTTCAAAAGCGCTCTGCACTTCTTCCGGCGGCTGGGCGTCCTGCAAATTGACGCTGGCAATAATGATTCCGGCTTTGTAGTCATCCATTGCGGCCTGAATGTCGCGTTTGATCTCTGCAACAATATCGCTACGCCCTTCGGTCAATACATAATCCATATTATTACCGCCGACCACCGCACGCTCGACGCTTTCGGTCAGCTGCTTCAGTACGGCTTCGTTGTTCTTGACGTTAAATAGATAATCCCTGGCATTGTTGATTTGGTATTGCACAGCCAATCGCACGTTGATTATGTTTTCGTCGGTCGTCAGCATCAACGACTCTTGCGGAATAAGCGCCGACTTGCTGCCTCGGCCGGTATCCCGGTAACCGACTTCGATAAAACGTTGCTGCTCGACATTAACAATTGCGACCTTCTCGATCGGCGCGGGAATATGCCAATGCGGCCCCGGCTGGGTCGTTTCGTTGTAGGCGCCAAAGCGGGAAACCACGCCTCGATTACCTTCGTCAATAATATAGACGCCGCTGGACAGCCAGATCAGCAACGAAGCGCCGCCGGCAATGCCGACAATGTTCGACGCAGAGAATTGGTCTTTATGGCTGAGAAAATAGTCGGCCGATTTCCGGCAAAACGCTTTCCAGTGTTTTTCAAACTCAAACTTCCAGTCCGGCTGCTGGGTTTGTTTGGTGGTGTTGTGTTTTTCTGATGACATAATCACTCCTCATGTTGCTGTATCTCAATCTGGTTCAGTAGCTGTCGTTGGGCTCAAGAAACAGCATCAGGTCGCAACCAAACTGGTTTTTAAGCTTCTTTAATGCTTCATTTTGTATCTGCCTGACTCTCTCCCGGCTTACCTGTAGTTGATCGGCAACGGCCTGCAAGGTCATTTCCGTGTGGTTTCTTAAGCCAAATCGCATCGTTAGAATCGCCGCTTCCTTATCCGGTAAAGTTGCGACTATCTGGTCGAGATACCGGCCCAAACTGCGATCGATCAACTCATCCAGCGGCAGTGCAAATTGCCGTTGTTTCATGCGCGCCATCAGCGTCTGGCCTTCGTCTTCTTCGTTATCTTCGACCGCATCCAGCGAATGGGTGGCTTGGTAATAACTCCTGATGGTTTTGATTTCGTCTTCGCTTAAATCGCAGAGACTTTTCAATTGTTCGATACTGGGCCAGCGCTCGGTTTGCAGATAAGCTTTGCGCATTGCTTCAAATACCGCGCCTGCTCTTTCGGCCAAAGCCACCGGTAATCGTACGATTTTCTCCTGCTTAACGATCAACCGCGAGATGGCCTGTTTAATCCACGGAAGCGCATAGGTCGAAAACTGGAATCCGCGATAAGGATCAAAACGTTCTACGGCTTTGATCAGGCCGACCACGCCTTCCTGCACCAAATCGTCAGAACTCAGCACTGTGGTTTTGTGCTTATGGGCGACAAATGCCACCAAGCCGATATTATCGGCAATCATTTGCTGTCTAAGCCGCCGCAAGGATTGAGCCGCTTGACCGAGCTTATGCAGGTACTCGTGTCTAGATATGATCATGGACTGGCACAAAACGGATACTTCAATCAGAAAGCCGGGTAAAAAATGCAGGTTGGATAGCGAAGACCTGGCTGAGGGATTCTCCAGCAAATGCTGGATAGTTTGACCAAGATCAAGCTGTACAAAATTAGCACCTTGTACAATAATCGCATCGACTGTTCTGTCGCTGACGATTTCAGAAATATCCAGGCCATTATTCAAATGAATCAGCCACTGTTTGAGCAAAAAGTCCGACGCTTCCTCATCTGCCAATAGCAGCAACAATAGATTCTGTCTGGCTTGCTCCATATTCATTGCAAGCGTCGGCAGCTCGGCTTCGCTTAGCATGGTAGCGTCTGGATCAGCGGCATTGAGTACGGCTTCTATCATGACTTGTCCTGTTAATGTTTTTTAACGTGGTAATAAAATTACTCCAACTGTACAATATTTGTCAAACTTTTTTATATACAAAACATAAACAATGTACTCAATTAAAACCATCACTACATTGACCGGACTTTCTGCCGAGACTTTACGAGCCTGGGAACGCCGCTACTCGGGTATCAGCCCCGCGCGTAGCGACAATGGCCGCCGTCTGTATTCTCAACAGGAACTGGAAAAATTAACGCTGCTCGCCCAACTGACGCGCAACGGCCACACCATCAGCAAAATCGCCGGTTTAAACTGCGATGCGTTGCGCGATCTGCAACAGAAAGCACAAGCCGCGCATAAAGATTCGTCGCATCCCCTGCTGGACCAGATTATCGAAGCTCTCATGGATTATCGTATTGACCGCTGTGAACAGCTGTTGAAGCGAGCGCTGGTGGCTAGCGAGCCCTTGGAATACGCCCGTGACATTTTATTGCCCGCGCTGAAAAAAGTAGGTGAACTTTGGCATGAAGAAAAATTGAGTATCGCCCAAGAACATATGTTTACCTGTTGCGTCAATCGCATCGTATTTAGCATGGTCAACAACCTGCAAAATGTATCAGCCGGCAGCCCGGCCATATTGTTCGCCACTCCGAGCGGGGAGCCGCATGAATGCGGCATCCTGCTGAGCTGCCTGCTGGCGGCCGCTCAGCAATACCGATGCTATTACCTGGGTGCGAATTTGCCCGGTAAGGATATTGTCGAAGCGACTCACCATTTACAACCCGACATCATCGTCATCGGTTTAGTGAAAACCCCGCCCGAACCGGACACCATCGAACAACTGCAAATCGTCCTCACGGCAAAAGAAACAGCGACCGCGACTGTCTGGATAGGCGGCAATGGCGCGCAATATTGGCACCCGCATTCGACATCGCCGGGCTGCGAACTGATCAAAGACATCGATCATTTTTACAGTAAAGCCCGGCAATGGATGCTGCTGGATAAGACTTAATAGCGCGCTCCGTAGAGCGTTTAAGAGGTATACGTTGCCGGGTTTAAATCTACGGCAATCATATCTTGAAGCTAAATATTTGTATAATAATGACTTTCTATAGAACAATAGGTTTTTACTATACTGTCCAGATTCGGAGGGTTACGAGCGATGCTGAAAGCAGACCTCTCTTAATTACTGTATTTTTTGCCCAAGCTTACGACATTGCCGCCGCGCGCCAGTTTGATTAGTTGTTCGTTATAAAGCGCCGCAATTAAATTAGCCTGATATACCATGCCGACCAAGCGATTTTCGTGATTGACAATCGGAATTTGCCGGTAACCCTGATTTGACATCAATGGAATAAGATCGGCTATATGGGTATTTTCCGGCAGCACACAAACGGAGGTCGTCATAATATGCCCGACTGCTTCGGGTTTATCGGTCGATACGTTTGGAGTACGGCGGATAAAAGCCCGAAACTTGTCCTGAAAAGTTTCATCAGCGCCCACGCTAATAAACTTAAAAAAGTCGTTCCAGGTAATAATGCCGATAACACGCCTCGCCCTGTCAATAACCGGCATGGCTTTGAGCTTTTCGTACTGCATGCTTTTCCAGGCTTCTTCAACTTCTGTTCCGTATTCGACTGTCAGTATATTCCTGACCATAATATCGGCGCAGGTGATATTGCCTCTATAGCGTTTAAAGCTTTGCATCTGGGCATGAGTCAATAATTTGCTTAAATCCGCAGTAGAGACGTCCATAAACATATCCATGTTTTCCAACGCTTGCCCCACATCTTGTACTGAAATGCCGGTGCGCTGAGAAGCTTGAATGTCGGTACTGCGTTGATGCTTTTTATCGTTAGTTGGGTAAGAAATACTGGGATATTCATGACGCAATAGCCAGCGGTTAATCGCAATCGCCATAATCATCATGATGGCTACGTTTAAGCCGACCGGCATCAGCACAAATCCATATCCCAGTGAAGTAATCGGATCGCCCGCCATGACCGGCGTAAGGGCTGTCGCTGCGCCGGGCGGATGCAAGCATTTAAACAACAGCATGGCCAGAACACTCCCACCGACCGCACAAGCCGATGCGAAAACGCTATGGGTAAATACCTGCGCGCATATTACGCCGATGAGAGCTGATACCAGTTGCCCGCCAACCAGCGGCCAAGGTTGCGCAAGCGGACTATTGGGAATGATGAATAAAATCACCGCGGATGCGCCCATAGAGGCAACAACAATCGGGTATGCCGGGTTTGAACTGAATTGCTGCGTTATCCATGCGGTCAGCAAGATCACGCTGAAACATGAAATAACGGAAATAAGCTTGCCTTTGCGGCTTAAGCCGACCGGATCAACAGTTATAAATCGAAAAAACGGCTTAATGTTCATCATCGGCGACATCCTTCAAGTCGGTGAAACGGTAAAAGCATCCGCGTAAATATCGGCAGATGCGGCGCCTTTGAGAAAGGTCATTTTTTTCATTTGGTTGACCATTTCAGGATGGCCGCAGAGAAATATGCGCCAGCCTTTTAAATCGGTCAGAGAAGCCAACGCAACGTCGTTGACACGTCCGTGGATGAAACCTTCAGGAACATGCTTGCCTGATATGCAAGGCATGTATTGGAAATTTTCATGCTGCTCGCTAAGTTGGCGCATTTCATCAACACGGTAAAGATCTTCAACTTCACGACTGCCATGAAACAGGTAAATGGGACCGGTATGACCCTGTGCAAGCGCATCGGTCAGAATACCGGCCAGCGGCGCCAAGCCTGTTCCCGTGCCGACCAGAAGCAGGCCTTGTTCGTGTCTTTCGGGCAGGTAAAAACAATGTCCGCGCGGTTCGGATACCGCAATGCTGTCCCCTACTTTGATTTCATCATGCAGCCATTCGCTAAACCTGCCGTTGGGTAAGCGGCGAATATGAAATTCAAGAGTATTCGATTGTTGCGGGATATTGGCAATCGAATAGCTGCGCGTCAGCCCATCGGGTCTTTGTAAATTAACAAATTGTCCGGCATTAAATTCGAACGCATCCTTAAAAGCGATGATCAGCAGCAGCGTATTTCTATTGAGCATTTCGTTCGCGACAACCGTTCCTTCAGTATAGAACTCCGATTGATCCGGCAGTTTAATAACCATGTCCTGTTCCGGGTGACACAGACAGGCAAGAAAGTGATTACGCTTTTTTAATGTGCTCTTTAAACCGGCCTGAGCGGCTTCCGGCGGCGGGGTATCGGGACTGCGCACCATGCAACTGTGACAGGTGCCTTTTTTACAGGCGTAAGGAATATTAACATTTTCGCGTAACAACGCATCCAGCACTGTTTCATCCGGTTGGCAAAAATAAGCCGTTTCTTCAATCGTTAATTTGTACATGACTCTACCGTTTAAACCGGCTTCATAATCTTTTAAAGGTCATGAAGCCGTATTGTTGTGATTATCGGCCTAATACATCGTTGCGTGTGGTTTCGCATATCGCCACCACTTCGGTAATGAGCTCTTGCGGGACATTTAATTCGTTCAAAGTTGCTCCCAAGTTTTCTACAACGGCGTCGAAATGGCTGTCGTCCAAGCCCATCTTAACAAGGTGCGCATGACCCTTTCTCATGTCTTCCCCGGTATAGTTATGAGGACCGCCAAAGGCCATCGTCAAAAAAGCTTTTTGTTTGGCCGCTTGTTTTTCCATGTCAACGTTGTCGAAAAAATGGTTGATACGATCATCGTTCAGAACCTTTCGGTAAAAAATATCAACGGCTGCATTGACTGCCGGTTCTCCGCCTATTCTTTCGTAAAGCGCTTTACTCATGATTACTTCCTCATTGTTTTTTATGTCAGTCATTATGATGTCCTTAATTGTTATATATCCTGTTGGTAACCAAACACGGTTGGCGACGAACAAAGAATAGCAACTTAATACATCTTATACAACTTAAATGCGTTAAAACTTATTTTTAAGTTATAACTGTTTTTCACTGCTCCTGTTAATTGCCGGAGTTCAATTCCCTTACTGCAATGATGCCTTCTGACTTCTCCAGCAAATGCCAAAAGCCGTATAATTCTTTACCCATTGATTTTAAAAGCCATCTGTTAACTTTAATTCATCTAGCTATGAAAACTGCCGGCATCCTGCTTTGCCTGATTTTAATCATTATTGTTCACGGCGCTATCGACTGGTTTTCCAACCGGCCACAGGATGCTGGTGCCGATGTACCGGCCGGCAAGCTGATGAGCTTATCTTTTGCATCGTCCAGGGAAGGCTTTAAATTTCCGTTACCTGAGCATATTGACGAAGATTTGGGGCTATTAGCGGATAAGACTTATAGCGTACGCACTTATTCCACGCTGGGTGGCGAAGCCACGCCTGATATTGCGCGTAAATATGGCGTCAAGATGATTCAGGGCGGTTGGCTGGGGCCTGACCATAACAACAATAAAAAAGAAATCGCCGCATTGATCGAATCGGTTAATGCGCACCCCGATGTGGTCCAACGCATCATCGTGGGTAATGAGGTATTGCTTCGGCGCGACATGGATATCGACAGCCTGATCGGTTATATCCGGCAGGTCAAACAGGCGGTTAAACAACCGGTCTCATACGCCGATGTTTGGTCGATCTATATGAAATACCCCCAGCTGATCAATGAAGTGGATTTTATTACCATCCATATACTGCCTTACTGGGAAGACGAGCCGGTTCCGGTTGAACGCGCAGCCGGCCATATTGAGAAGGTCGTTCAACAGATCAAGGATAAAGCGCTCAGCATGGGGCAAAACAAGCCTATCCTGATCGGGGAATCCGGCTGGCCCAGTGTCGGGCGACAGCGCGGCAGCGCTGTACCGAGCGTGGTCAATTCAGCCAAATTTATCCGCAGCCTGCTTCAGGTAGCCACTCGCCATAACTTCGACTACAACATCATCGAAGCCTTCAATCAACCCTGGAAAAATGATTTTGAAGGCGTGGCCGGTGCTAATTGGGGATTATTGTCGGCTGATCGTAAACCGATTTTCCCTTTAACCGGCCCGGTCTGCGAAAACCCCGCTTGGCCGCTGCATTTTGCTTTAACGACAGGCTTGTGGTTACTGATTGTCGCGGTTTACTCTAAAAGACTGCAAGATGTTTCTCTGCCCCGTGTGCTAGTGTTTTTAACCTTGACGCAAGTGCTCGGCGTTTGCCTGATAACGCTGGCGAACTTTCTGTGGCACACCAGTTACAGCCATTGGCAGCGTGCTTACACGCTATCGATGATTGCCGCGAATACGGCATTGGCCGGATTGCTGATCCAACGCTTTTATGATGTTTTGGCCGGCAAGCCGGATGTGCAGCAATTAGCGGCCCGATTGAGAAGCGGCTACCTGTTTTTCATACTGCTGGCGCTTTATAAAACCTATAGTCTAGCCTTCAATGGGCGCTATCTGAGCTTTCCGGTCGAGCAATTCGCTATTCCTGCGCTTGGCATATGCAGTTTGATGATTTGTCTGTGGATTCGTCAGCGGCGGTTAAAATACCAAATTTTGGAATTCGACAGTCTCATCGGCGCGGATTTATCAACCCGTCACGATCGCATTCTTGTCTACTTGATCAGCATCGGCGCTATCGCCTTGGTGTTGGGCGAGACCAAGTCGTTTATGGAAGGGCATGATTTCATGTTGGAACATCCGTTTTTTTACGAAGGCTTGCCGTTCGCGTTAGGCTATACCTTTCATAACCGGCAGTTGCTGACCTGGTTGCTTTGGTTGTCCATCCTGTCCGTCCCATTCCGGACCAAAGCCGCCGATAAAGTTCAGGCTTAAAACATGCGTTTTTGCAGGTGCTTAATTATTATCCTCGACCTTCGCTTTTAAAGCGTTTATCCCAACAAACCCGATCACCAAAACCAATAGCCCACCGGCTATCATCACCAGTATTTTAGTGACCGGAACGCCCACCAGGAATACAAAGCGCTGTTGCTGTTGATGCCCCATATCATCCTTCAACATAATATTAAGCCTGTAGATGCCACGCTGCCGGATGGTTTGCGAAATTGAAGCAAGACCGGTATCGATAGCTTGCTCGGGCTGCTGCTTAATTACGGTAAACGCCTCCGAGGGATTTAACCATGAGGTCAATGCCGCCAATTCCAGTGTGACTAAGGTCTTACCCTGCTTCTCTTCCAGCGGTTCCACCGCCAGCGCTATTTGTCCAAGCTCAGGAAAAAAATGGCAAAAGTGTTTGCCTTCCAGCTCCGGCTGGAACTGGTAACCGCTTATTCGTAATTGGGTATCGCCCACGGTCAGGAAACAGCTATTGTTGTGATCGACGCCGTTATGAGCCAGTGCCGGTTGATGAATCATTAAACTGAACAGTGAGATGATCAGAAGGAGAGTGCGGTACGCCCTGCTTGGTTGGGTTATCAAATATTTCAAAATACTTTCCGCCAAATCAAAAACACTAGTGTATCAATTTATCGCGCCGCTTACGGCTCGGTCATTAAAATTTAATCAGGCCGACAGGCTAACAATGCTAGAATTTTGACCTATAAACCGCATTTCTTTCCGTTATTTCTGGAGCATCAATGGGCCCTCATTATCTGAACCGTTTCTTTACCCCCAAATCCGTTGCTATCGTTGGTGCATCCGAGCGCGAAGAAAGCGTAGGCTACCGACTGTTGCTTAATATGCAGGAGGCCGGCTTTAAGGGCGGGCTTTACCCGGTCAACAACAAACGCGAAACCTTATTAGGCTTAAAGGCCTATCCCGATCTGAACGCCATTCCCGAGGATATCGACCTGGTCGTAATTTCCACGCCCGCGCCCAGCGTTCCGGGCGTTGTGCGCCAGTGCGGCGAAAAAGGCGTCACTTCAGTCATCATTATCAGCGCAGGCTTCGGCGAGCTGGGCGCGGAAGGCAAGCGGCTGCAACAGGAAGTGCTGGACATCGCGCATCGTTACAGCATCCGTATCATCGGCCCGAACTGCCTCGGCGTTGCCCGCCCCAACGGACAGCTTAATGCAACTTTCGGCGACGGCACGATTAAAGACGGCAGTCTGGCACTATTGTCTCAGTCCGGTGCGGTATGCACGGCGATTCTGGATTGGGCAAAATCCCAGGACATCGGTTTTTCAACCGTGGTATCGATGGGCGGCGCGGCGGACATCGATTTTGGCGAGGTGCTGGATTATCTGGCGACCGACAGCAAAACCACCGGCATTTTGATGTACGTCGAAGGCATACGCGACGCCCGCCGTTTTTTGAGCGGCCTTAAAGCGGCGGCGCGGCTAAAGCCGGTAATCCTGATTAAATCCGGCCGCCATGAAGCCGGTTGCAAGGCGGCAATGTCGCATACCGGCGCGATGGTCGGCGGCGATAATGTGTTCGATGCGGCGATTGCAAGGGCCGGTGTGGTCAGGGTTTACAGTATTAATGAACTGTTTTCCGCGGCCCGCGTGCTGGCCAACAACTACGTGGTTAAAAAAGACCGTCTGGCGATTATCACCAACGCAGGCGGCCCCGGCGTGATGAGTACCGACCGCGCCGAGGATGTCGGCGTGCAAATGGCGGAACTGAGCCCCGCCAGCGTCACCGCACTGGATGAGGTTTTACCGATACATTGGTCTCATGCCAATCCGGTCGATATTCTGGGCGATGCGACTTCCGAGCGTTACCAGAAAGCGCTGGAAATCTGCCTTAAAGATAAAAATATCGACGGCATACTGGTCATTCTAACGCCCCAGGCAATGACCAATCCGACGCAGGTCGCCGAATGCATCATTGAGGGCGCCAAAACCAGCAAGAAACCGGTTCTGGCTTCATGGACCGGCGGCGCGCGGGTTCAGGAAGGCCGCAACCTTTTCGCCAACAGTAAAGTGGCCCACTTTAGTACGCCGGAAATCGCTGTCGATGCGTTTTCATTCCTGGCCAGTTATAACCAAAATCAAATCCTGCTGAAACAAATCCCATCGCCTACTACCGACGAACTGGCGGCTCCCGATGTTACCGGTGCGCGCTTAATTATTGAACGGGTGCTTGCGGAAGGCCGACAGGTCTTAACCGCGCAGGAAGCCAAAGCCATCCTGGCCGCGTTCCATATTCCGGTCAACCAGACGATCAAGGTTTCCAGCGCCAAAGATGCGATGATTGCAGCGGAAACGATGCGCTTTCCGGTGGTGTTAAAAGTCAATATGGCCGAATTCAGCCATAAATCCGATATTGGCGGCGTACGGCTTAATATCAACAGCGTTCAGGAAATTTCGCACCATTACCTGGAAATGGAAACCGCAATCAAACAAAAACATCCCGAAGTTACCGAAGTCGGCATGACGGTTGAACCGATGTTCAAATCGCCCAGCGGCCGTGAATTGATGATTGGCGTGGTCAGGGACCCTGTATTCGGCCCTGCAATCAGCGTCGGCTTGGGCGGCACGATGGTCGAAATATTAAAGGACAGTGTCGTCGCGCTACCGCCGCTGAATGCCTATATGGTTGAGCAAATGATTGCCAAAACCAAGGCGGCCAGATATTTGGAGGCGTTCCGCCAATTGCCGGCCGCCAATAAACAAGCGCTGGTCGATGTGTTGCTGAATGTATCGACCATGGTCAGCGAGCTGCCGGAAATTTTAGAGCTGGATATTAACCCGCTGATCGTCGATGAGCACGGCGTCATGGCGGTTGATGCCCGGATTAAAGCGGAAACGTCGCATCAACTGACCGCTTATTCGCATATGGCGATCCATCCTTATCCGCATCAATTAATCCAGCACCATCAATTATCGAACGGCGCGAATATTATGATCCGGCCCATCCGCCCAGAAGATGCGGGCATGGAAAAGGATTTCGTGCATCGCTTATCCGAACACACCAAGTATTTCCGCTTTATGCAGGCCTTGCAGGAATTGACGCCGGAAATGATCGTGCGTTTCACCCAAATCGATTATGACCGCGAAATGGCCTTTGTTGCGGTCACCGAAGATGTCAATCTGCCGGATGAATTGGGCGTGGGCCGTTATATGGCCAACCCGGACGGCCATTCGGTGGAATTCGCGCTGGTCGTTGCCGACGACTGTCAATGCATGGGCATAGGCACCCGGCTGATGAAAGCCTTGTTACAATCAGCCAAATCCAAAGGCATAGCGTTCTTTGAAGGCGAAGTACTGGCTATTAACAAGCCAATGTTATCGCTGGTGAGCAAGCTAGGCTTCAGCATTGAAACAATCGCCGGCGATCAGGAAGTGGTGCGGGTTGTTAAGGATTTGCGGCAGTAATTTATCTCTGCCTGACAACGATCGGAATTTGCGAATGCGTCATGATCATGGATAATCGTTTTTCCCCCTAATTATCTGAAAGCATTTGAATGTCGAGGTCTAAGGTATGAAAAAACGCAATTACATCCTGGCAGTTATGTTCATTGTAAGTGGCTGTATGTTTCAAGAACCTGATTATTTGAAAGTGATAAGCGCGACTGAATTGAACCAACTCATGCAACATGAGGATATATTCCTGGTTGACGTTCACACGCCCGAACAAAAGCACATCAAAGGTACTGATCTTTTTATTCCTTATAACGAAATCGAGAAATACAAAGACAAATTTCCAGCAGATAAACACATAGCCATTTATCTGTATTGCGAGGGCGGCCCGATGGGAATTGCTGCGGCAAAGTCTCTTCATGGATTAGGTTACGATAACTTAACTAATCTTAAAGGAGGAGCAATGGCTTGGAAAAAAGCGGGTTTTGGTTTTGAATAAACAGATGCGCTTTGCTGTTGAGTACGGAAACTCTCTGCCGAACGGGATTTAAACCCCGCTCCCGGATCATTAAGAAGGGATGTAAAATATTAGTTTTAGATAATAATTTGTTGGGCATCACCGATTTATGAAAGCCCTCGGATTTGGAGAACGTGACAATGAAAACTCGAATAAATCACAAAAGAGTTGCCGACAAAATAGAAACTGTGTCGATGGGATTAGGCATTACTTCCAGCATTGTAGCGGCGGGTGCAGCATTAGCTACACCAACCGGATTCAGTGCGATAGGCGTCGCTCTTGGAATAACGAGCGCACCTTTGATCGTTACCGCAGCTCCGATCATCGGGACTGCCGCAACGGTTACCGGGATCATTTCGGGTGGGGCATACTTCTATTCGAAATGGATATCGAAGAAGGCTAAAGAAAAATCCGGGGAATAAGTATAACAGCCCTGTAGGCTGGAATAAGCCGGTTCGAGCGGCAGCGAGAACCGGCATTTCCGGCACGTCCCCTTGGATGGCCTTATCCCGGCCTACATCTTTTGCCCCAACCCATCAAACCCAGCAATAAAATAACCATTGCCCAAATAACCGGTTTGTCGCCCCATTTCGCATACGGCGTCATGCCACCCATCGGGATTATCGTTCCGGTTAACGCTGTTTCCTGGAACAAAGGAGCCTGATTGATAATTTCACCCTTTGGCGAAACTATCCCGGTCATACCGGTATTTGTCGCCCGCAACAAAAAGCGCCCGGTTTCCATCGCCCGCATTCTTGCCATTTGCATATGCTGGTGCGGCTCTATCGAATTGCCGAACCAGCCGTCATTGGTCACGTTAACCAGGTAAGCGGCGTCAGGCAATCCTCGAATGCTTAGGTCGCCGAATACGTCTTCATAACATATCAACGTTATAAAGGGATAACCGCCCGCTTTCAGCAAAGGCTGGTTTAGCGCCCCGGGCGTGAAATTCCCCAGTCTTATATTTATCTTGTTCAGCACAAAACCGGATAAGGGCTGTAGCGGCAAATATTCCCCAAAAGGCAATAAATGGGTTTTACGATAGATGCCTTCTTCGTTGCCTAAGGTTATCACGGCATTGAAGTTCTTCTTCGGGCTCGTTTCCTGCACTGGGACGCTGATGATTAAATCGGTATTGTGCAGCTTGGCGTCGTTACTTAACGGCGTTAAAAAAGCATCTTTAACCTGCTCCAGATAGGCGGGAATCGCCGTTTCCGGCCAGATAACGATATTGGAATCCCAGTGTTCTTCAGTCATCCTTTTATATTTCAACAGCGTATTTATTTTGTTTTCAGGCCGCCACTTTTGATCCTGCGCGATATTGCCTTGAATCATCGAAACGCGAATCGGATGGCCGATTTCATATGTCCAGCTTATATTCCGCAGTAAGCCGCCCATGCCCCACAAAGCAACAAGCACCATGATTAGCTGTAGGGGCGATTTCAATCGCCCGGCATCAATAAAGCCGTCACCTAAAGATAAAGGAAATACAGGCTTTACATTTACTCCTACTCCCCGGCTGGCGTTTAGTAAAAGCAAAATATCCGACCATTTAATCACGCAAAAAACTTCCACAGTAATTGAGGCCGTTAATGCCGCAATAAAACCGGTACCGTAAACGCCCAATACCGGTATATATCCAGCCAGAGGCGTTTCCAATTGGGAATAAGCAATATGCAACCAGGGAAACCCGTTGAACACCCAATAGCCCCGAAGATATTCAACGAATATCCAAATAAGCGGCATTAACAAGATCCGGACCGCTGCCTTATTTACCGGATTTATTTTTACCGAAAGATAACCGACCAGAGCCGGAAATATCGCCCAAAAACCAGAAAACAAGCCGGTCAGCAGACTCGCCTCAAGCATACCGGCTCCGCCAAAATCGTGCATGCTGATATAGACCCAGGATACCCCGGAACCGAATGCGCCCAAGCCGAATAAATAGCCGCGCATGGCTGCACGCTTAGTCGATATGTTCCGGAAAGAAGCGAATAAAAACCCCAACGCTACCAGCGTCAAACAGGAATAATCAAAAGGAGCAAAAGATAACGTGAATAAAATACCGGCAATTGGGGCGCAAAAATCCCAATACCGACTGTTTGAGTATTTCATGTTTTATTTTTAAACTTGTAAATGAACGCTCATTGAAATTAACTGTCATAATATCAAAAACGTCACGGGATAGTTTTGCTGCTTGTCCCGTCTTAAGTGGGAAATCCGTCAATATCAAACATATCCCACGCCCCTGTTTATTATAAGGAGCATATTGTGAAAGTTGTTAAAATGCCCGGACCAATGCGCATGGTGTGGGGAAGCGTAATAGCCTATTGGTTGGCAGGAATTGTCAACCCTGCTTTTATTGCAATTGCGGTAATGATTGCACTGTTTATCCCAATCCTGATCGCTGACCCTTTTTTTCCGAGCCAGCCTGAAGAATAAAGGTTGGTATTGCCGCACATATTTTTTGTATGAGGCAAGCCATGAAAATATCCCTGTTTATTTTTGTACTATTGTCGCTGTGTTCGCTTAATGCCGTCGGCAAAAAACTCTATAAATTTCAGGACGAGCAAGGCATATTCCATTTTACCGATAATCCGGCCGAAGCGGCTCGAAACAAGGACCAACAAAAACTTGAGGTCAGACAGCTTAAAGTCGCACCCAAGCAATTAGTCTGGCTATTGCAGTCGGGCGAAGAGCGGCATCCGCAGTATTATATTCGCAATGATTATGCAGGCCCGGTCGAAGTTGAAATCAACTTTTCCGAACGGGACAATGTTAAAGCCACGCCCGAGCTGCCTGGACGGTTTGTCGTTGAGCCTGGAAAATCGGACACTCTTTTTCAAATAAATGCTCTCAATGAGCAAGAGTCATGGCGGCTGGCGCTCAAATACCGCTATATCATCGGCAGTCCTTTATCGCATTACAGCTCTAAAGCAAGCTATTTGCCGCCGATAGCTCCCAATGCAGCGTTTCAAATTTCCCAGGCTTTTGGCGGCAGTTTCAGTCATAACGACGAACAGAACAAATATGCCGTCGATATTATGATGCCGGTTGGTACACCGGTTTACGCGTCCCGGTCGGGCATCGTCCTGGAAGCCGAAGATGACTTTTATAACGGCGGCACCAATAAAGTCTACACGTCCGAAGCCAATAACATCAGGATTTTGCACGATGATGGCTCTATGGCGATTTATGCCCATTTGGAACTGGAGAAAGCACAGGTTCATCCGGGGATGGCCGTGGCGGCCGGGCAATTGATCGGCTATTCGGGCAACACCGGTTTTTCCACCGGCCCGCATTTGCATTTCGCGGTTCAGATTAACCAAGGGATGGAGCTGGTTTCAGTGCCGTTTACTTTTATCGATCAGCAAGGTCAAGCAGTGGAACCGAAAGTTCACGTATGGCTTAAAGGCATCGCTCCATCCCGGATGGGTAACGCTGTTGAATGATGTTTACCGAACAAGCGCTTTTCCTGTGCCCGTCTTCACAATCGGCTGAATCATCTGTCAAAATCAAAAAGCATTAACGAATGAATCAACAAAGCGTTTTACTGGGCGAGCAATTGCTCCCAATCGACCTGAAACAACAAGCACTATCCGAGCAATGGCTGACGCCTCACTTGTCGATAATTCACGATGAATTGTCGATATTGCGTCAACTTGCCGACGCTGAATTATCCGTTCAATTTACCCAGTCGCCCAAGCCCTATCCGCTTGGGCGTTGTCTGGAAATCAGCCGTACTGTCTACGGCTATCTGCAAAAGGGCATTCAACAACCGCAATCCGAGGCGATGAATGCATTGCATCAATTTGTTATCGGCGGCGGCGAAGCACGCCGGGTTTGGGGGGCGTTACGGGAGCAATATTTTCAGAATGCTTTTCAGCTGGGCAATTATTATGTCGATGTGGCCAATGATACGGTCGATATAATGAAGCCGAAGATTGAAATTTTGCCGCTACAGGCTGCCGGTTTTGTCAATTTACGCGATTTCAGCCATTTTGCGAAAATAGGCGAACGGTATTGGCAATGCACGTTTTATCCCAATCTTCTTTTACCGGAACTGGCGCCGCTATTTCCGTTGTTTTCGTATACTGCAAACGGGCAGGTACGTTTACACAGCAATATGGATTATATGTTGCGCATGAATATCGCCGACTGTTTCAAGCCGGCTGAGCAATATTTGCGTTTGGAGCATCGGACGGTGTTGCCGACCGAATTGAAAGACAGGGTGGTTGCTAATTTGCAGCAATGTCATATGACCGCGCTGCTTACGGATGACCCGGAGCAAGCGCTGCGTTACTGTCGACAATACCGTAAAGCCAAGCGCATGCACGATATGCCATTTTTACAGCAGTTGCTGGATCAGCAGCAGGCATTTAATTTGCCCGCTGTATAGCTGAGAAAAATCCGGGCAAAAACCAAGTTAAATCATCCGGACCACTGGGGCGGCATACTGTCTCGAATTGGTCTTATAACGTTGATTATTAATGAAAGACAACTTCTGGCTGGCTTTTAATGACCATCACCGCCTCTTGTGCAAACAATGCTTTATATTTTGCTGCGATGGCCGCGACCTTGTCGCGGTTCTCCTGCTTATCATCACAAACGATTTCCACCACTCGGCTATTTTCTTGCTCAATCATACCGTTTGCACCTTGCCATTGCCCTTTTGCTTCAAACAGCGTTAAACCTTTAGGAAAACGCGAGCTGATTTCCTGCTGCAAAAATTGATTAAACTCCCGGTCACTGACTGCGCCACCGGCGGGTTTATTCATGCCGAAATAAAAACGGTTCAGTTGGTTGGCGGGTGTGCAGCCTAAACAGGTTAAGACAGTAAATAACAATAGATAGTTTTTCATAGCAGTTGCGATGGGTTGCTTAGCAGCGAATCAACCTACAAATAATTCGCCTTACAGATTTTAGTAACAAAGATTTTATAGATAACTCACTTATATTCAGCAACTTAATGTCATTAGTGAACAACTCTGCGTTTAAATTATGTGCAGTGGCCACAATTAAAGCATCAGGCAATTTAAGTCTATATTGGCGACGTAAAGCAATCGCGGATTGTTTAATCGTTTCAGTTAAATCAATAATCGTTACATCGTTTAAGAAAGAGCGAATTTCAGTTTCATCCTCCATCTTGAGTAATAGATAGGACAATAATTCAATTTCGGTAATCACTTACACATAAAAATCAGCTTGTGGCAAAGGTTCTGCGAAACGTCCCGCTAAAAAATAGAGCACTACGTTGGTATCTAAAACGATACTCATGCCCATTCATCTCGTATATCTTTTTGAAAGTCTAAAGGATCTTGGGTCAGGCTGATTTTCCCGGCGTGGTGGTTGATCGATTTCCGATTTTGTTGTTCTGATCGGTCGTCCGCACTTTCATCGACTAACACAATGACTTTAACGTGTTTGCCTTCTTGCCAGTGTTGGTAAGAAACAGGCAAGTGAATCAGACCGTTTTCAAGATGCGTTTCGAATTCTATAGCTTGCATGGTTTTCTCCTATAAATACTGCTTCAAGGTGGCTTGTTTTTTACTTGTTACTTCATACCTAATTTCTTCACAGTCGGACGGGGCAGTTGCTCCGTCTGACACATTTTGCGTTAGTTAAGTGTAACCGCTTAGTGCAGACATCGCGAAATCGTTAAGAACGGGGTTGCAAACCATATCCCGCTTAGGCCACTCTTTTGGCGATTTCAATGTCTTTACGCAATAAGTCATTGACTAATGATTGCAAGCTTTCCTGCGTCGTTAAATTTTTTTCATTAAGATATTGAATAACGTCCTTATCTAAATATATCGGTAATTGAACGTCTTCAACAGGCACGTAAAATTTACCTTGTTCGGCATTAGAAAAATCATATTCTTCTTTCATTTTGTAAGCCTCTTCATATAAGTAGCGGTCTCGGTAGCCGTTGCTTTTCTGGCGGAAATAATTCTGACGACATCATCATATCGAAAGGTATGAACAACTAACAGCATTTGTTCATTCAAGCTTTTGCCCAATAAAAGCCAACGTTCTTCCGTTTTCGAATGTTCATCATCAGGTATGCTCAAGGCAAAAGGGTCGGAAAACACATAGGCGGCGCTGCTAAAATCAATAGACATCTTTCCTAAATACAGCGATAGCGCAAGTTAACAAGAGCCGCCACTAAATTCCAATTCAGTGAGTAATTCTTGTGCTTGCCACGATAAACCTCTTTGACAATCCTGAAAATCTTGCATCGGCGGTTGATATGCTCAATGAAAACACGCTGTTTTGATAGCGTCTTATTATGGGCTTTGTCTTCAGCCGAAAGGGGTTGGCCTTTTTTCTTTTTGACCGGCAGGGTCGAGTTTTGATGGTGTTTGTGCATCCCTTGGTATCCCGAATCCGCCAACAGTAGGGCATCGGGATGCAATAATAGGCGACTGTCTTTAAAAACCGAAAAATCATGCTGGCGGCCTTTTCCTACCACCAGGGAGAGGATTGCCAGCGTCAACACACAGATCACCAGCTGAACCTTGACCGTGTGGCGTTTTTTTTCCAGAGTAGTACGCTTTCTGGTTTTTGACAGGGCGTTCGATGGGCTGCTCCGAAACATCAATGACCACGGTGGCTGCGGCATCTTCCAACAGTGCCTTGCGGTTGGGGAGCTTTTCAATTTTGGCCAACATTCTTGCGGTACGCGCATAAATCTTATGGCAATACGACTCGCTGATACCGAAAACTGCCCCCAGATTGATCAGGGTTGGATAGTGGCGCAGGTAATACAGTGTCAGTAACAAGCGGTCTTCCAAGATCAGCTTGGAGTCTTTCCGTCCCCGTCTTGTCAGTGGGTTGCGCGCTTTTTGTTCTTCAAGGTAATGCGATAATCTCTCGTTAAGATGCTGAAAATCTTCTTGTGACAGTCCGACAGTCCGCATGAATTCTTCAGGATTGTTCGTGGGTAATTGGGCATAAGGTGTCATGACGATCCGTATTTTCAGAGGTATGATTGTTATTTTAACCCTATAAAGAGGGGTGCCATGTCGATTATTTAGGAAAGATGTCTAATCTTTCGCTGGGTAAAGTGCTTTATTATCGTCGATTCGCTTTATCAATTCAGGGAAGTTGTTTTTGGCAATATCCTTAGGCTTTGCAGCATCGGTTAAGCGACGCATTTCATTGAGCACAATCGCGGAGCTGATGACACCCGCCTGCAAGGTCAGATCGCAGGCCACTTCCAGTGTTTCCAGGCCGCTATCACCTAGCGATCTTGCCATCAACAATAGATCGACAAAAGCCCGATCCCCTTGGTCTTGTTTGAGAAGTCGATCTCGAACTACCTTAATCGGCACCGCCAGATCCCAAGTCTGGAAAGGCGCCCCATGCCTCAGTGCACCTGGTTTTTTCTCCAATACCGGCAGGTAATGCCAAGGATCACAGATCAGCTGATCACGACCAAAACGACGCGGGTGTTCGGCAATGATCTGCTCTTCGGACACCATGTGTACACGCTCTGCGGTTAAGCGCACCGAAACCACGGTGTTCGCCCATTTCGCCGGTACACTGTAGCGATTACGATCGATCCGTATCAGACATAATTGTGAAACGCGTCTTATCTCTTCCACGTAGCCATCGAAGCTCGCTTTGACCGGCATAAGCAGCGGTTGTTCTTCAGCAAAGCAATCGGCAATGCTGCGTGAGGATTGCTCAGGGTGGTGGCGACCTGCCAATTCACGGCAGCGCATCGCCAGCCAAGCGTTAAGCGCGGAAAAATCTTCAAACTTGGCCATCGGAGTAAACAGCCATTCACGGATATTGCCCACCTGATTTTCCACTTGGCCTTTTTCCCAGCCCGATTCCGGCGTACAGGCCACCGGCTCAAACAAATAGTGATTGGCTAACGCTGCGAGACAGGAGTCGAGTAGTCCCCAGAAGCGATAGTGCATGTGTTTTCACGCAGCTTGCGAAGTGAAAATGCAGGCTTTCCGAAATCGCGTCGAGTCATTGGAGAGCATGTGAGCTACCCCTTGTTGGGTAGCGATCGAGTGACCAGGACGGCTGGGGCAGCCGCAGGCATTAGCGGTCGCGTAATTTTTGCCGCTTGTTGGGCTGGGAGGCCCATAAAAGCTTTCGCAAAAATAGCGACTCCCCGGAGCTAAAAAGCGCCGATTGAAGCGTCGCTCTTTACCTACGAAGATAGCGTCAACGACAGTCTTCAGGTTGTCGTACACCATGCGTTTAGGAACTCCGCCGAAATAAGTGAAGGCTTTGCTATGCGCATCCAACACCATTTCCTGAGTTTCACGCGGATAGGCCACCACGAACATCTGACGGCTATAAGACAAACGGAAGTGGGCCACTTTACTAGTCTGCACCACGTCGCCCAATAAGACCGTTTCTTGGCTCCAATCAAACTGGCAAGTCTCGCCTGCCGGAAAGGCTAACGGTACAAAGGCTTGTTTGACAGATGGGCTACTGGCTCGTTGTTTCTTCCATCGCCTCACATAACGTTGTACGACCGAATAAGAGCCAAGGTAACCCTCGACCTGGAGACCTTCATACAACCGTTGAGCCGTACGCCGTTGTTTACGGGGAAAGTGGGCTTCTTGTTCAAGCCAGGCTTCTAGCTGCTGATGAAACGAGCCCAACTTCAGATGGGGTTGATTTTGACGATGATAAACAGGCTCTTCAACCGTTTTGAGATGTTTACGGATGGTGGGGCGGGACAGCTTAAAGGTACTCGACAGAGACGTGATGGTCTCATGGTCGACATGAAAACGCCGTCTGATTTCGGCAATAACGTCCATTGCTAACACTCCAGGATTCTCCGGTAAAAAACCGGACATTAAATAACCTGGAGTGGAAACTTTTCAACGCTCTTTTCTCCAGGACCCTGGAAAGTTTTTCACGCTTTTTGCCAGTCATTTAAGCTCAGAACGCTAATTTGTAGTGGTTCAAACCTAATCTGACAGTTACTGGTTTTTAGAAGTGTCTGTCAGGTTAAATGTGAATTAAGAGCTAAATAGAAGCCAGCTCACCGGTTGAGCTAGACTATTGGGAAAGACACGACTCCCCCAATCCTCTAAGTAAGCGATGAACTGGCAAGAACAATTAATAACAATTTACCTGTATGTCTGCAAGCACTATCAGGATAGTCTTTGGGTTTATAGTCAGCGCATGTCGAATTACGCAGACTTG
>Ga0208884_100153_pt1 | contig 49104 bp, 42 predicted proteins | sample LakWasMet68_HOW9_2_FD_183898 | JGI IMG/M metagenome (GOLD analysis project Ga0208884, IMG submission 183898) | Freshwater sediment methanotrophic microbial communities from Lake Washington under simulated oxygen tension - Sediment Metagenome... | ecosystem: Environmental > Aquatic > Freshwater >... | reverse complement strand
GAGTTTAACCACCCAGAAATCATTTTGTCCTATGGCGCTATTTTTATCTCTTGAGGCTTTTGCATTGGAAGTTCCTGTCATTAAATACCCTCCATCTCTAGTCTCAATCACTTTCTTTAAAATATCGGTACCGTCACTACCTACTATTGTACTCCAAAGCTCTTCGCCAGTTTCACTGACTTTTAGCGCAATAAAATCATCTGTTCCCTTTTTCATTTTTGGTGCTACTTTTTGGTTGTTACCTTTCGCCTTTTGAGTAAGTTCTCCTTGTGCAAATCCGCCTAATAATAACGTATGGTCTTCATTTTCTACCAAAGAAGTCAGTACATCAACCTTTCCAAAATTGTAGGTTTGTTGCCAAAGCATTTTACCGTTGTCATCGAGTTTAACCACCCAAAAATCGGTACCATTTTCATTACTCTTGCTTTTCTCATTGCTGGTTTGTGAATTGGAGTTGCCACCTAATACATATCCTTTATCATAGGTTTGATGTACTACATACAATTGGTCGTCTTGATCACCACCTATGGTTTTTTGCCATTCGATAATGCCTTTTTTATCTATTTTTACTATCCAGTAATCGCCAATACCTTTATTGTTTTCAGTTTTAGTACCTGATTCAGGTGAGTTAGAATAACCACCTAAAATATAACCACCGTCTTTGGTTTGCTCAACACTTCGCAGTTCGTCACTATACAATCCGCCATAGGTTTCTTGCCACTCAATTTTCCCTTTCGAATCTATTTTTACCACCCAATAATCTAAATTACCATAACTCTTTGCCGTTTTTTCATCGGTAGTTGTCGTCTTTTTTTCAACAGGTTCCGAACTACTAGAGCCTGATAATAAATAGCCTCCATCAGTAGTTTGCAAAATGCTCTGCAATTTATCTTGTCCACTACCGCCGATAGTTTTCTGCCATTCTTGAGAACCTGTGGCTGTAAGTTTTATAATCCAAAAATCTTCACCACCTTTGGAGTCGGCTTCTTTATTAAAACCTTTATTAGAACTTGAGGTTCCTGCTAAAATGTATCCTGCGTCTTTAGTAAGGGCAATACTTTGTAAAAAATCACTACCCGAACCACCAAAATTCTTTTGCCAGTCCAAATCGCCATTTTCTTTCATCTTCCAAATCCAATAATCCAAATCGCCGTTGTTTCCTTCAGTTTTGTTTCCTGTCTTTTTAGACAGCGAACTGCCTGCTAAAATAAATCCGTAATCGGGTGTGGGCTTGGCATCCATTAAATAATCAGAATGCTTACCGCCATAGCTTTTCTCCCATTGTACTTTTTGGGAAAATAATGCCGTACTGCTACTACTCAAGGTAACTAACAAGCTGAGTTTGATTAAGTGGTACTTCATAGATAAAAAAGGGTTATATTAAACTTAATAAAAATATTTTATTGCAATGGTATTGGTATTATCTAATCATTATTGTTTTTCTATCATAATGTAAAATAATTTTAGATAAAATGGAAACTAACTAAAAATCAATTTATGGACTATATAAAAATGTACTCTTGTTATCAATTATTGACTTTAATGTTAAAAAATTTCTTTTTGATGCTTATTCTTAAAAATCACTTCATCTGCTTGTTTCATACTTTATTTTAGTCCAGTAATCAAGATTTAAATTGTTAATCGTTTTATTTCAAATGTATAAGAATTAAAAAGATAATCAGGTAAGCAAAAAGTGTACATTTTGAATTATTTTTCAAAACTAATACAATTGATTTTTACCCATACCCGTAGTTTTACGTGTTTTTTATTTTTCTCAAATGTATCAGTTTGATTTTGACCAAAAAAATATTTTGACTAGGAAAACTCCTAATGAATTCTAGGAAAAACCCTAATGCCTATGTCAAAAAAAATCACTATGCAATTTCTATTTTCAACAAAACTAAATAGGTTAGTCTAAGTAATTTTACACTTAAAGTGTAAAAAATGTTAAAATAATATTTTTTAAAGCTCCCTTAAACTTTTCAAAAGGAAATAGAAAAACTATTTAATATGTTAGGCAATAAAATATCTAGGACACTATTATCCTAAACAATTTAATAAACATTATTTAAGGTTTAGAATCCATAATTTTAATTACCTTTGCACTATTATTAATCGTACACGATTGCGTACACGATTTTATAGAGGTTTTTAAGTTAAGCGGTATAAAGGGAGTTGAAAAATTGAAAAAAATGCAACTCATAACCCGAAGGTCACAGGTTCGAGTCCTGTTCCCGCTACTAAGAGAAGCCATTCTGAAAAGAGTGGCTTTTATTATTTAATAGAAATTTAGTTTATGAAAAGAGTTGTTGAATACAGAAAGTTATTGGAAGTTGACAAAAATGTAACTTTAAAAGAATTGAAAACCATCTACAGAAACGCGATGAAAGACAGTCATCCCGATAAGTTTGTAAATGATGATGAAGGTAGACTTGCCGCAGAAGAAAAAAGTAAGAACATCATTAATGCCTATCATTTTTTGGTAAGTATTTCCAATGAAACGGTTGAGAAAAATTTGCCAGAATACCAAGAAACCATAAACAATTACAATATCCTTGATTTCTATTTAGAAAAACAAACCCTATTTGTTACTTACGTAAATGGAATGTCTTATGAATACATTGGGATTCCAAAAAATATTTACATCAAAATGGTGAACGCAGAATCGCCAAATCGATTTGCAAAACGTCATATTTATGGTAATTTCATCTACCGAAAAACTGGAGAAGGAACGGAAGATTAATTATCATTATCTAGAACAAAAAAACCTTAATGAGATTTCATTAAGGTTTTTTTTATAAATGAACTTAAAAACTATTTATTATTCTTCTTCAGCAACTGCTTTGTCTTTTTCCACATCAACTTTTAAAGTAGTAGCAACACCATATTGGTCAACCATCGTCATGTTCATTACATCTTTCTTAGCCAATTTACTTGATACAACACCATTAAAATTGTTATAAGAAATGTTCATTTCATTAAGATTTTTCAATTTTTCTAAATCAAATGGAACTTGACCTCTCATTTTATTATCAAATAAACTCAAACTTTCCAAAGAAACTAAATTAGCTACCGAATTACTCAAGTTTCCTGTTAATTGATTACTGTTTAGTTGTAATACTTTTAGAGATTTCAATTCGTAGGTGGAATTTGGGATTTCACCAGTTAAGTTATTATTGTATAATGACAATACTTGCAAATTTGAAAGTGAACCTATTTCACTAGGAATAGACCCAGATAAATTATTCATGAAAAGAGAAATTTCAGTCAATGCCGAAGCTTTTGTTAACTCAGCAGGAATAGAACCCGAAAGTTTATTGAAAGAAACATTCAATACTTTCAAAGATTTCATATCACCAATTGTTTTTGGCAATGAACCTTCAATACTATTTTTAAACAATACTAAAGATTGTAAGTTTTTCAAATCTGATATTTGAGCCGGAATTGTACCCGATACATTATTATCTGACAAATCAATTCCAACAACCTTATCATTTACGACACTAACACCTTGCCAAGTAGAAACTGGCTTTGTCAAATCCCACTTCGATTTCCATTGATCTCCATGAGTAGATTTATGAAACTTGATAAGTGCATTTTTTTCAGCTGTTGGTACTTCTGCAAAAGCAGCTACTGAAACAAAAAGAGATACTAAGAATGTAATTGTTGCTTTCATGTTTATTTGATTTGGTAATGTAAAACAACACATAAAGTCGTTTATAAACAAATAAAATCGACGAACGACATTTTTTTGAATTATTTTGTGACTTTACGTATTCTTATTCTTACAAAAAAATCTTATTTTTTTGAAAAATAATTTTCCTATATTTGTTATACTAATCAATTAAACTTAAAACTATGAACATTAACTTTTTAGCATTATTGCTTGCGGCATTATCAACGTTAGTTGTTGGATTTATTTGGTACAATCCAAAAGTATTTGGAACGATCTGGATGAAAGAAGCTGGAATAACAGAAGAAAAAATGAAAGGTAGTAATATGATTGTCATTTTTGGGATGTCAATTTTGTATGCTTTTTTTATTGCATTTACACTTCAATTTTTGGTGATTCATCAAATCGGAGCAAATTCTGCAACGGTTAACATTAAAGGTGTAGACCCATCGGTACTTACCAATTATATGGCCGCTTATGGAGATACTTACAGAACTTTCAAACACGGTGCATTACATGGATTTATGACTGGATTATTTTTTGCTTTACCAGTAATTGGAGTTGGAGCTCTTTACGAAAGAAGAAGCTGGAAATATGTTTTAGTTGCAGGTGGATATTGGGTTGTAGCTTGCATGCTCATGGGCGGAATAATTTGTGCTATGAAATAATTTTAACATTTAATTATAACTTCATCGCTCTACATTTGTGGAGCGATTTTTTTTATGCAAGGACTCTCATTTAAAATACTTAACAAGGTTAGCGATCTTCCCAAAAACTGGGACACCATTGCCAATAATAATGTTTTTTTACAATCTCATTATTTGCAAGTATTAGAAAAATCGGCACCCGTTAATATGCAATGCTTTTACATTGCCATTTTTGAAAACCAAGAACTCATTGGTGTATCCTTAGCTCAGTACTTAAATTTAAACCAATTGGAATCTTTTGGTGAACGCGATAAATGTTTTAAAACTATTATTCGGAACCTAATTTTTAGAAAATTTGCTTCTCATACTCTATTCATGGGAAACAATATGATTACTGGGCAAAATGGTTATGCCTTTTCTAAAACGATAGATTTAAAATACATTAGTACTATCTTACTTGAAAGTGCTAAGGAAATCACTAACTACTTCAAAAAAAACAAGATCCAAATCCATATTGTTTCCTTTAAAGATTTTTATGAAAATTGCTCGGTCGAATTGAAAAAACATACTTTTTCCACTATGTATGAGTTTAATTCACAACCCAATATGATTTTATATATTGATGAACAATGGAAAACTAAAGCCGATTACGTCAATGCTTTTTCGAAGAAATACCGAGATCAATACAAACGTGCTCATAAGAAATTTGATGGGATTATCGTTAAAGAATTATCGTTAGATGAAATTATCAAGTATGAAGAAACGATATACGAGCTGTATTATTATGTGGCCAAAAATGCGCCGTTTAATACGTTCTTTCTCTCTAAAAACCATTTCTCAGTAATGAAAAGTCAATGTCTAAATCATTTCTTGGTATTTGGCTATTTTTTAGAAGAAAAACTTGTTGGATTTCACACGATATTACTCAACGGAACTGTTTTAGAAACCTATTTTTTAGGCTACGATTCGAAAGTACAAAAAGAAAACATGCTCTATTTGAACATGCTTTACAACATGACTGAATATGGTATTGAACACGGATTTAAAAAAATTATTTTTGGAAGAACAGCTTTAGAAATTAAGAGTTCCATCGGAGCAGTTCCGGTGAAAATGTCAGGATTTATCTACCACAACACTACCTTAATCAATAAATATCTCAAGAATTTTTTTGAAAAATTAGAGCCCACTATTGAATGGCAATTACGTCATCCGTTTAAATAATTGCATTTTTACAATTTTATAGCTTACATTTGAAATTATATTTACCAAAATAGTCGTATGCTTTTTGAATTTGGTTTTTATAGTTCACTTCTCCTCATTTCTTTCTCACAAGGAATTCTTTACAGTGCGCTGCTATTAACAAAAGCGATTAAAACCGAGAATAAATCCAATTATTGGTTGAGCTTATTTATTTTCTTATGTAGTTTATATATTGCGCCTTGGATGCTTGGTTTTGCTGGCTGGTACGACAACCAACCTTACAGAGATATCTTATTTTATTTGCCTTTGCAACACTTGCTATTTATTGGGCCAATTATTTTTTTCTATACGCAAAGCTTGTTAAATCCTAATTTTAAATTTACTAAAAAAGAAGCTTTACACTTAATTCCGGGTATACTTTACTTACTGTATATAACAGGCATGTGGGTGTATGACAAACTCATTTTACACGAGTACTTTTTCTATAAAAACGGTATGGATAAAGACTTTGATAATTGGTATCAAAAAACAGGATTAGTATCTATAATTGCGTATTTTATTCTTTCCATTCGATATTATAATTCTTATAAAAAACTAATTTATCAAGTGGTAAGTTATGCTGATAGCATCTTGTTCAAATGGATTAAAACCTACTTGATGGCCTTTTTAATAATGCTCTTATTGCCCATTTTTTTTGATATAATTTGTTATTTTTTTCCTGAATTAAACAGCTACAAAGGAAGTTGGTGGTTTTTTCTTTTCTTCTCTGTTGTGATGTATTACATTGCCATCGTGGGGTATTCCAATCCCATAAATGCGACTATTCCTTTTAGTATGGAGTTTAATAAAAATCCAATATTATTACTAGATGAATCTCCTAATTCAGTTTCTGAAGAAGCTATAATTGATATTGAACATAGTTATTTAGAAACCACTATTTCTCCTGAAATTGAACAGTGGAAAGTAAAAATAGAATCGCTTATTCGAGAAGAGAAATTATACCAAAATCCCGAATTAAACATCACTGATGTTGCCAAAAAATTACAGACTAATGTTGCCGTGATTTCAAAAGCCATCAACCAAGGATTTAAAATGAACTTTAATGACTTCATCAATAACTACCGTATTGAAGCTGTTAAAATAAAATTTGCCAATGGCGAACATAAACAATCTACACTTTTAGGGATTGCTTATGATTGTGGGTTCAATTCAAAGGCTACTTTCAATCGTGCTTTCAAAAAAAATACTCGAATTTCGCCAAAAGAATTTCTAAATGAAATTTGAAACGTATCAAATCATTTGGTATTAACTCCCCATTTTACTAGCATTTTTCTTTAATTATGATTTGATACCAATTGACTTTGTCTCAAATTATAATTTGAAGCGTTTGATTGCAGGCAATGCCGCAACTTTGCCTCATCAAACAACCAGAAACCAATTAAAAGGTTTCATTAAAAATGTATCAAATGAAAAATGCAATTTCAACTCTTGTTTTCTCGATTGCTATTACTTCGTGTAGCGTATTTGGTTCTTTAACTTCTAACACCACCATAAAACCTAATGAAAGTTTTGTGTTAGGAAATAATGAACATGGAACTTTTAAAGTGAAACTAAAAAATGTATCCAATCATGATATAAAAATAGTAATGGCTCCGATAACCGGTGGAACATACTCACCAATTACTGTAATTCCAAACAAAACGGTTACTGTAAAAGCAGAAAGCAATACCGCGCTCGTTATTGAAAACAAATCAAATGAAGTAGCCTCGGTGGATTTATATGTTACAGGTGACACCGGATTATCAATGGGTTACAAAAATTAAGAAGTTTTAATTATCAAATCAATCATCATGAAAATAACACATCGAATAACAAAGCTTATTTTAATGCCTTTTTGGTGGCAAGACTTCTTATTAGCGTTACCTAGAATCATTTGTGGGTATTTATTAACTTCCGATTTTGGCGCGGCAAAATTTGGTTTACCCTGGTCGCCAGTCGACAATAATTTAGGATTGTTTGAAGTTGCTTTTTGGTTTCCAAAAGATGTAGCGGCATATGGTGGCATCTTTGCCTTATTTCCAGCATTTTTTGCTTGGATGGGCGCTTTTAGTGAAGCTGTTGGAGGAATGTTTTTGTTGTTTGGTTTTCAAACACGAATAGCTTCTTTTTTAATATTAGGCACTATGTTGGTTGCCATCTTCATGCAACAAATCAGTAACGGTTTATGTAATTGTCTACCTGCTATGGGATTTCTATGGGTAAGTTTGTTTACTCTAATTTTAGGTTCAGGACGATTTGGAATAGATTATTTAATCACAAAAAAGAAAAAATCATGAAAAAAATTGTGCTATTATTTATTGTTTTACTGACTGTTAGTTGTGTTCAAAAATCATACAAAAGAACAGTTGTTTTCACTTTGGATGTATCCAAAATAAAAAACATCAAAAAAGTAGGAATTCGGGGTAACGACAAACCGCTTTCTTGGGATAACGATATGGAAATGGACGTTCTTAAAAAAGATAGTTTATATCAGATTACAATCACAGGAGAAACTGGTTATAAATTTACCGAAGTAAAATTTGTGGTAAACGATACTTTCGAATTGCAAAATAAAAACAATCGTAAAGTATATTTTGACGAGAAAAAAGACACTACCTTTTATAAAGCAACATTCAATAAAGAATAATCAAAAAAAAGAGCTCCTAAATTGGAACTCTTTTTTTTGTTACATACTATCAATTTCACCTTGCACCACTTCCCAATCTTCTAAAAGCTTATCTAATTCGGCTTTCTTTTTATTGTAAGCTATGAAAAAAGAGGCGTCTTCAATATGTTTATCATAATTCGAAGCCAATGCCTTATCATCGGCTTGAATGTCTTTCTCCAATTGTTGAATTTGACTTTCAATTTTACTCAAACGATTCTGGAGCGATTTCCCTTTCTTTTGATCTTCATATGAAATCTTATTCGTTTCTTTTGGTGCTTCTTTTTTCTCAATATCCTTCTTTTCTACTTCACGCATGTTTTCCATATTGCGCTGTTCTAAGAAGAAATTGATGTCGCCCAAATATTCTTTGATTTTTTGATCTTTAAATTCGTATACAATATTCGACATGCCTTGAAGGAAATCCCTATCGTGAGACACCAAAAGCAACGTTCCTTCATATTTCTGAAGTGCTGCTTTCAATACATTCTTAGATTTAATATCTAAGTGGTTGGTAGGCTCATCCATCACCAAAACATTAATAGGTTGCAATAGCAATTTACACAACGCCAAACGGTTTCGTTCGCCTCCAGAAAGCACTTTAACCTTTTTATCAACATCATCACCTCGGAAAAGAAATGATCCTAACATATCGCGAACTTTAGAACGATTGGTATCAGTCGCGGCATTTTCCATAGTTTCTAGCAACGTGATTTCGCCATCTAAATATTCCGCTTGATTTTGAGCAAAATAGCCTACTTGAACATTATGTCCTAATTTAATTTCTCCTTGAAATTCAAATTCGTTTACGATTGCTTTAATAAAAGTTGATTTTCCTTGGCCATTTTGACCTACAAAAGCAATCTTGCTGCCGCGTTCAACCAATAACGAAATGTCTTTTAGAATGACTTTATCGCCATACGCTTTGGTTACATTTTCAGCTTCAATAACTACTTTTCCGGGAACTTTTGAAACTGGAAACGAGATATTCATTACCGAATTATCATCTTCATCAACTTCAATACGTTCTACTTTATCTAATTTTTTGATAAGCGATTGCGCCATTGAAGCTTTAGAAGCTTTGGCACGGAACTTTTCAATTAATTTTTCAGTCTCTTCAATTTTCTTAGCTTGATTTTTTTGGGTAGCCAATTGCTTTTCTCTAATTTCATGACGTAATTCTAGATATTCAGAATATGGTTTATTGAAATCATAGGCCTTACCTAAAGAAATTTCTATGGTTCTATTGGTAACATTATCCAAGAACATCTTGTCGTGAGAAACAATAACAACTACACCTGGAAAATTTCTTAAAAATCCTTCTAGCCATATGATACTTTCAATATCCAAGTGGTTGGTTGGCTCATCGAGAAGCAATATATCATTAGATTGTAAAAGCAGTTTTGCCAATTCGATACGCATACGCCATCCACCGGAAAAAGTATCGGTTTGATTATTAAACACTTCTCTTTTAAAACCTAAACCAAGAAGGATTTTCTCTGTATCGCCTACATAATTATATCCGCCAAGCAATTCAAATCGATGGGTATATTCGGATAAATCTTCAATTATTTGACTGTACTCTTCGCTTTCATAATCGGTACGCGTTACTAAAAGATGGTTGACTTCTTCTAATTTTTTTTCAACCATTTTAATTTCAGTAAATGCCTCATACGCTTCTTCAAGAACGGTTCGACCTTGTTCAAAATCGATATCTTGACGAAGGAATCCCATTCTCACTTCTTTTTCTGTGGCAATTTGTCCCGAATCTGGTTTAAAATCACCAGCAAGAATTTTCAACATGGTTGATTTACCAGCGCCATTTTTTCCAACAAGACCCACTCTATCGCCAGAACCTAAACGAAAAGTTACTTCTTCAAAAAGATACGAACCACCAAAAGAAACCGATAAATTATGAATATTAAGCATATATTTTGTTACAATTGTTACCATAAAAACTTCCTTAAAGATTACCTTTGAAGACTCTAAGTCACAAGATCAATTCAAAAGAAGTTAAATTTTTTGCAAATGTTAAAAAAAGGAAGCACATTAAATAGTATTTTAACAGGAAGTTGTCCTAAATGTCAAGAAGAAAGTATGTATGTAGAAAAAAACCCATACAAACTAGGCTCTTTATACAAAATGAATGAAACCTGTAGCCATTGTCATACTCAATATATGATTGAACCGTCATTTTTTTATGGAGCCATGTATGTGAGTTATGGATTGACTGTTGCTATGGGTGTTGCCATATTCATTATTCTAAATGTTATTTTAGGATTTGATGTATTGACCACATTTATAGGAATTATTATTGGCATTCTAGTATTAATGCCTGTGACAGCACGATTGGCCAGAAATATCTACATTAATATGTTTATCCATTTTGACAAAAACTGGAAACAAAATTCTTAATTCTACGAATGTCAATATTCTTGTCTAAAGGAATATTATTTTCAATATGATTAAATAAATCAGTTGCCATAGCTGGTGCTAGCATCACACCTCTTGTACCGAGTCCGTTAAGCACATGAATGTTGTTGTGCAGTGGATGAGTACCCACTAATGGTCTACGGTCTTTAACAGTGGGTCGAACACCTGCATAATGCTCTATTATTTCAAAATCGCAGTTAATTAATTCTTTTAGATTTTCTACTAACTCCTTTTTAGCAGCTTCTGTTGGTGTATTTGTTTTGTCTTCCCAATTATAAGTAGCGCCTACTTTATACAAATCATTTCCAACAGGTAAAATAAAAATTGATGATTTTACGATAACCTCTAAATTCAAATTGGGTGCTTTTATAAGAAGTAATTCGCCTTTAGTTCCGTCAAGTGGTAATGCATTAAAAAACGGATTGGAAAGCATTCCAAATCCTTCTGCGAAGACGATATGTTTTGCTTTGATATTTTTATATTCTACAAAATCATCATAAATTTTTAATTGGGAATAATCAAAAGTTTCATCTTTATAGGAATTCTCTTCAATCAAAAAAGACTTGTAAGACGATACTAATAAAGCCGTATCAACATAACCTGAAAACAAAACTTCTCCAAAATTAAAAGGAGAAGAAATAAAATTCCATTTTTTTGTGATTAAATCAGTCGATAGAAACTTAGATAAATTAGGCTTATCAGATGCTGAAAACCAATTATTTTGTTCTTCTGCAGAATAAAATTTTCTTAATAGCGGCAATTTATAGTCTAGTATTATGCCGAGTTTTTGTTCCAAATTTTGATAAAATGGATATAGTAGTTCCAACTGTTCGTCAGCCTTCCAAACTTCACTAAATCGTTTAAGAATTACAGGATTGTATAAACCGCCTGCAATTTTAGAGGAATTTTGAGATTGGTTATTAAAAACAAAAATGGATTTATTGTTTTGGAGAGCTACTTCAGAAAAAGCTATTCCTGCTAGTCCAGAGCCAACTATAATATAATCTAACATGAAATGGTAAGATATGAGATTTATAAATAAAAAAACTCCTACCAAAGGTAAGAGTTTTTAATATTGTTTGAAAAACTTAGATTAGTAATTCCACATGTCTTGCTCGAAGTTACGAATTTTTTCTTTAACTCGTTCCGATTCTAACAACTGCATCTGTGCATTATCTTTCATGTATTGATCAATTTGTCTATCACCATACACATTTTCTTCTTTGTAAATAACGCCGTTAAAACGTCTGGAATTCAGAAGATGATCAAATGTTATTGGCATAGCAGAATTCTTGTCATTAAATGCTTTCGCGTCATGAAGGATGTCTCGTATGGAAGGGAAGTAAACCCAAAACAATTCAATTGCATCAGTGTTACCTTTAGCTTTATCTCTAGCTTCAGTGGCCATAGGACAAATAGCAAGTAATCTATATTTTAACTCACTTTGACGTTTGTCAAAATACCAATACCCTTTTATTTTGTAACCAGATATATCAGAGGCATCCAATTCTGTTTCATTGATATATTGCTTATCCAAAACCTTTTTACCCGACTTATAACCTTCAATATCAGTATTAAACTCATCTATTCCAGCTGGGATTGTGTCTCTATATTTAAAAACACTTTCCATATCTTTAAGCGTTTTTTTACTATTAAAGTAATCATCACCATAAACCTCAGTGATTTTTCCTTCTTTAATACCTTTTAACAACACTGCAAATAGAGAACGTCTGTCTTTACCAACAAAAGCTGTATCTACCGGATAATACAATGGAAAATTGATTCTTTCATCCACATCAACAAGTTCCCATACCGTTTTACCCATCAATACATCTCTATCATGTACATAACCATATGGAAGTGGTTTGTCGTTATCAGATTCCATTTGAGCAGCCGTTTTCTTTCCAATTTCGGAAGGGACTTTGGCATTTAATAAATTGGATTGAGCGTTAGAAGCAGAACTTCCAACAACAGCCATAACAACTAATAAAAGGTTTTTCAATTTCATAATTTATATTCTAAGTTATCTAAGTAGATTTATAACGTCTAACTTAAATTATTATTGTATTTCGAATATTGCAGGCGCTGCAGTCTTAGTTTGAATACCAGAACCTTCTCCAATAATTTTTGTTTTTACATCCGAAATAGTAATCTGATCACCTTTTGTTGCTCTACCAAGGGCAGAAATACATTGAGCATTCAAACGGTCACCATTAACAACAATAGATGCTTGTCCTGGAACTTTCAATACAAACTGAGTTACTTGAAATTTTAAATCGTATAAAAAGTCAGGCAAAATAGCAGTTATTTGAGATGATTGTAAACGAGACTTTGCTCCTTTTTGAGAACCAGCAGTTCCACCGATAGCAGCTTGAGGTGCAGGAATACCTTTAATTCTAAAAGGTTTTTTATCTGCAACTGTTTTTCCATCTGACATTTTTCCAGTAACATTAACTATAACTTCATCTCCTGAACCAGGGTTAAGTATATATTTACCATTTGCACCAGCTTTGGTTAAACCTGGAGCAGATGCTGTAACATTATTATCACCGATACCAGCAAATGAAATAGTCATAGGGTTAGGTAAACCTCTATACACTACATTCATTTTATCAGCAGATATGTTAGCAGAGTTTGGACGTGGAATAACAACATATTTACCTTCAAATTTTAACGGCACTGGCTTTCCATCTTCCATAAATGTAAATTGACCATTAATGTTTTGCTCTCCAATAGATCCAGCAGTCATAGAGATAACAGCTTGACCATTTTCAATTTTACCAGGTCCTTGGAAAGAGGTTGGTTTTGTGTTTTCATCGTAACGACCTAAAACCACTTTACCTTTTACAGCTTCACCTTGAAAGTATGCACTTTTCTCTAATACAACTAAAGCTGTATAGTTTTTCATAGACGCAGCATCAACAGCAGCACCTCCTAATAAGGAATTGTAACAATCAAATTCCGCTTTTTTAACGTCATTTTGCCAAGCAGTTAATTTTGCTAAAGAAGCAATAGCTGGAAAATGTTCGAAATGGTATGATAAATATTTTTTAGTTACTCCTTCACCATCTTTAACATCTGCCGTATTAAATTTTGATTCTAAGTCAGCAATTATTGGAGACAATTTTTTTGACAAACTCGGTTCGCTAGCTACAGCAGCTTTCATATCAGCAACATATTTGTTGATTGCTGCGACAATTGCAGTACCCTTAGCTGAGTAGTTATCTCCTTTGAACCAAGTCTCATCAATGTGAGGCCCTTTGTCCATAGCTTCATATGGTAACTTACCTGTTTTCTTTTCAACTTCTACTCCAAAGGTAGCATCTGTTTTCAATGAACCAACGTAATCGTAAAAAGTTTTTGAAATTGCAGCGATTTTATCAGCAGCATTCATAGCTGGACCATATAATCCTTTATTTTCAGTACCTTTTTGATCTATAAGTTGCAATAATTTTGCATTATTCGCTTGAGAAGCAACATTAGCACTTTCGAATTTTTCATTCATTAATCCAAATGCTGATAGTACTTCTTTCGACATATTCAATGCCAACATCGCGATGAAAACCAGATACATCAGGTTAATCATCTTCTGTCTAGGGGTTAATTTTCCTCCTGCCATTTTTTCTAGTTAGTTTTTAATGTTAATTTAATAAAATTTAGTTTAAAAACTAATTATCCTTTGTTATTCATAGCAGACAACATACCACCGTATACATTATTTAATGTAGACAAATTAGATGTTAATGATTGCATTTGATCTTTTAATTTTAAGTTGTTTTCAGCAACTTCTTCATTGATTTTTGCGTTTCTTTCTGCGCTTTGTAATTGAACTTGGTATAAACCATTTAAAGCTTCCATTTGAGAGGCTGCTTTACCCATTTCTTCAGCGTATTTCTTTTGTCCTGCCATAGCATCAACTGTTGGAGAAATTGATTTTGCAGCTCCTTCAAAGTTTTTAATGCTATTTCCTAAGCTAGCCATTAACTCTCCGTCAATTTTAGCTTCTTTCAACATATTGTCTAATTTTTGAGAAAGTAACCCTTGAGCATCTTTTGGATCCTCAGCTTTCTTTGTTTTTTCTTTTGCTTGACCTCCTGCTAATTCAGGATACACCAAAGACCAATCTAATTCAACATCAACAGGTTCAAATGCAGATAGTGCAAAGATGAAAGCCTCTGTTAACAATCCAGTAATAAGTAGTGCACTTGCACCAGGCCAGTGTTGGATTTTAAATAATGCTCCAACGATTACAACTGCCGCACCCATACCATAGGTGAAATTCATTACTCTTTTAGGAATTAATGCCATAATAAAAAAAATTTTAGTTAGTTAAGTTTAATATAATTAAGTTAGTTAATATTCTAAATTTTAGATTTTTCCAGGTTTTTTCCCACCACCTGTAGTTTGAGTTCCCATATAATCTTGAACAGTTCTAAAACCAATGTAGCTTCTTGCTGTATCTTGATATTCGAAATCTCTAGTTCCAACTTGTAAAAAGTAAGAAACATCTTTCCAAGAACCACCTCTAACTACTTTACGTTTATTAGAAGTATCAGGTACATTTGGATTCATAGTTGAAACATATTCGTAAGCTGAAGCATCATAAGACGAATCAGTCCATTCCGCTACGTTTCCGGACATGTTATAAAGATTGTATCCATTTGGCTGATACGATTTAGCTTCAACAGTATAGAGTGCCTGATCAGCTGCATAATCCCCTCTGCTTGGTTTGAAGTTTGCCATAAAACATCCTCTGTCATTTTTAGTGTAAGGACCACCCCAAGGGTAATTACCTGATTGCAGACCTCCACGAGCAGCATATTCCCACTCAGCTTCAGTTGGCAATCGGAAAGAGTTGATTAAATCTCTTCCTTTTTTCTTTTTAACATAAATATTTTTATTCAAAGTTCTCCAAGCACAAAATGCTTTTGCCTGTTTCCAATTCACTCCAACTACTGGATAATCTCCATAAGCTTGGTGCCAAAAATAATCATTGTGCATTGGTTCATTATAAGAATAGGCAAAATCTTTAATCCAAACTGTAGTATCAGGATATACTTTAGTATTTTCTGTTTTTATAAACTTGCTTCTTTTACCTACTTTGGCTTTTGCAGCAGCTTGAATATCCATCCATGAATAATGAAATTTCAATTTATCTACATCAATTGTTCTTAATCCGTTAAATGATTCAGAAACTGGAAGATACATAGTATCCATAACTTCGGTATAATACTCATCTGGATATTTAGACGTATCCGTAATCAATTTCACTTTTCTGTTCAATTTTCTTCCAGCATAAGGATCGTCAGTAGTACCAACACTATAATAGTTCTCGTACATGTACTTATCGTAAGGTGTCATTTTAGCAGGATCTTGATCAGCGAATGCAAAATCACCAATGCTTCCTCCACCTTTACCACCTTTACCTGACCCTGGTTTTTGTCCCACTTCATCTGCAAGTATAGCCAAACGAACTCTAATAATAGAATCTTTAACCCATTCTACAAATTGACGGTACTCACTGTTTGTGATTTCAGTTTCATCCATATAGAATGATCTAACAGTTACTGTTTTGGTAGGAGCGTCCTGAACATTAGCTAAATCATCATCTGATTTACCCATAATGTATGCTCCACCAGGAACTAAAGTCATTCCGAATGGTTTCTCTGGATGCCATTTTTTACCTTTAACTCCAACTAATTCACCTTTGTCGCTAGACTTACCACAGCTCACTAATAGGGTTAAAACAGATGCAAATGCAATGAACTTCTTCATATAAATTTGGGTTAATTATGTATTCTTTTTTTAAGGGCGTAAACCTATCTATTATTTTTGAAAAAAACAATTATTTATATCTTAAAATTTACTTTCCTTGACCAAAAATACAATTATATATTTTTTATCAAAATAAATTTGTCGATAAAATGCAACATTTAACGATTATTAGTCGTTTTAGTGTTTTTTTGTATTCAAATACTTACAAAATCAATGTTAGAAAAGATTTATAAGATTTTTATTTACTATAGTATCACAAAATACTTTTACGTTGTGCTTTCCACCATCGTTCTGGGAATTCATGGTTACAAGCCGCCAAATAATCTTCGTGAGAACATGGTAATAACGTATTCTTTTTAAGTTTATTGTGCGAGTTTGTAAAAAAAGGTATCTCAATCCACCATCTTTCCGTTTTGTCGCTTTTGAAAAACACAATATCTTCTTCCTCAAATGGCACGGTGTATTTACTATAATTTTCTTTACTTCCAAATGGATATTCATTAGATCGGTAATGAACACCTTCTATAAAATACCAAACAATTTGCGCAATCAAAACCGATTCTTGTTTTGTTCCCATCTGATTGAAAATACCTAAACAAGAAACTTTATCACTAATGCCCGCATATCTTGACAAGGCACATATTTCTTTTCCATTAAAACCATTAGGCTGAAAATTATTAAAATTTCCAGAATCAGATGATTTCACTGAATTCAGATCCAAGCTCACTAAATCGGCATCTCTAAAAACAGGCTCAGCTATTGAAATCGAATTACACACTTCACCTAATCTGTAGGCATCAAAATATAATTTTTCGATTAAATCAATCTCTTCCTGAGAATTATAATAAGTTTGATAACCAATATTACAATAATTAAAAAGATTGTTTGGCTCTTCTAAAACTATCTTTGATAAAAAAGATTCTGAAGAAACCATTCCATCTTGCTTTCCAAAATCAAATTTTGGATCAATAGCAACTAAATTTACCATTTGTTCTAAATCATCATATCCACGGTAAAGTGCATAAGTCAAATCTTGAGAACCGCCAATTACTATAGGAATAACATTATTCTTTATTAATCTGGAAACCACTTTTTGCACTGCATAATAAGTGTCTTCTGGAGAATTACCTGGTAAAATATCTCCTAAATCAGCAATAGTATGACTCCAGTTTCCTGGAAAAAGACTATATAATTCCCTTCTTACATACGACAAATCAATTGATGTGGATTCAACTCCTCCTCTATTTTCTAAAACTCCAACAATTGCAATACGAACTTTAGAAACATCAGGAAAATCATGTTCTGTATGAAATACCACTTTACTCGACAAATGCTGTGAAGACAATTGCTTGATGTCAATAATTAAATCAGAATCTAGTGGACTTAAAAAATCAAATTCCATTGGTTACTTCTTTTTAGTGGTTGCTTTTTTTGCCGATGCCTTCTTGGTCGTAGCTTTTTTAGCAGGTGCCTTTTTTTCAATCATTTCTTGAACTTGAGCCAGAGTCAATTTTGAAGCATCTACATCTTTATTTAATTCAATTTTGATTTTACCTTTAGTTATAACAGAACGACCCCAACGTGCTTTTTCAACTTTTATGCCTTCTTCTTTCCAATCGTGAAGTACTTTATCAATGTCTTTTTGTTGCTTCTCTTCTATCAATTCGTTAATATCAGATTGCGACAAGTTATCAAAATTATATTTCTTGTTTACATTGATAAAAATGCCATTCCATTTTAGAAACGGCCCAAAACGACCCACTCCTTTTTGAACTGGTAAATTATCATACATCCCAATTGGCGCATCCGCTTGAGCTTTTTCATCAATTAATCCTTGCGCAATTTCCATAGTAGCATCCATAGGATCCATCCCTTTTGGCAATGAAATAAATTGTGTTCCAAATTTTACATAAGGACCAAAACGACCATTATTTACTTCTATTTCTTCTCCTTTATAGGTTCCTAATTGTTTTGGAAGTAAAAACAAATTCAATACTTCTTCCAATGTAATGTTACCAATATTCTGATCTTGACGCAAACTTGCAAATTGTTTGTTCTCATCATCTGCACTTCCAATTTGAGCCATAGCTCCATATTTTCCTAAACGAACAGATACTGGCTTTCCTGATACAGGATGAATTCCTAAAATTCGTTCACCGCTTTCTCTATCAGCATTTTTTTCAACATCAAGTACATTAGGATGAAAATGCGAATAGAAATCATTCATCATTTTTGCCCAATCTACATTTCCTTCGGCAATTTCATCAAAATCTTGTTCGACTTTGGCAGTAAAATTATAATCTAAAATGGTTTCAAAGTTTTTTACCAAGAAATCATTTACGATAATTCCGATATCGGTTGGAACTAATTTTCCTTTATCCGAGCCTACGTTTTCTGTTAAAACTTGCGCTTTGACTTCGGCATTTTTTAACACAATTTGATGGTATTTACGTTCTTGACCTTCAAAACTTCCTTTTTCTACATAGGTTCTTGCAATAATGGTAGAAATAGTTGGCGCATAAGTAGAAGGACGACCAATACCTAATTCTTCCAACTTCTTAACTAACGATGCTTCGGTGTAACGGCTTGGTGGACGTGAAAAACGTTCGGTTGCCATAATGTAATTATTAGTCAATTTTTCATTGATTTTCATTGCTGGCAACATCCCTTCTTGTTCTTCTTCATCGTCATCATGTCCTTCAAGGTATACTTTTAAAAACCCTTCAAATTTGATTACCTCACCTGTAGCTGTAAAGGTTTCACTATAATTATTAGCTTCTATTTTCACATTAGTACGCTCCAGTTCGGCGTCGCTCATTTGAGAAGCTAATGTTCTTTTCCAAATTAATTCATATAAACGTGCTTGGTCGCGTTCTATATTTACCGTATGACGTGACATATCGGTTGGACGAATCGCTTCGTGTGCTTCTTGTGCTCCTTTTGATTTGGTATTAAAACTTCTTGGCTTGCTAAATTCCTTACCATAATAACTTGTTATTTCGGCTTGAGCCGCTGCCATCGCTTCTTGAGAAAGATTCACACTATCCGTTCTCATATAAGTAATCAATCCAGCTTCATACAAGCGTTGTGCAATTTGCATGGTAATTCCAACTGGCAAATACAATTTTCTAGCGGCTTCCTGTTGCAACGTAGAAGTTGTAAAGGGTGCTGCTGGTGATTTTTTAGTGGGTTTGGTTTCTAGGTCACCTACTTTATAGGTAGAACCAATATTTTTATTCAAGAAATCTTCCGCTTCTTTTTTGGTTGAAAAGTTCTTTGGTAATTTAGCTTTGAATGTTTTTCCCGCTTCGTTAGTAAATTCAGCTGTAATACTATACGATGCATCTGCGTTGAAATCTTGTATTTCACGTTCTCTCTCCACAATTAAACGAACCGAAACCGATTGTACACGGCCAGCAGACAATCCACCTTTTACTTTTTTCCAAAGAACTGGCGACAATTCATATCCTACCAATCGGTCTAAAACTCTACGAGCCTGTTGTGCATTTACCAGATTATAATCGATTCCACGTGGATTTTCAATTGCTTTTTGAATGGCTGTTTTAGTGATCTCGTGAAAAACGATACGTTTGGTTTTCTTGGGATCTAATTTTAATTCTTCTGATAAGTGCCAAGAAATGGCTTCTCCTTCACGGTCCTCATCGGATGCTAACCAAACCATCTCGGCATTTTTAGCTAATCCTTTTAATTTGGTAACCAAGGCTTTTTTATCGGCAGAAACCTCATATTTGGGTTTAAACCCATGCGCAACATCTACTCCTATTTCTTTAGAAGGCAAGTCGGCAATATGTCCATAACTCGATTCCACTTGATAGTCGGAACCCAGAAACTTCTCGATAGTTTTTGCTTTAGCCGGTGACTCAACGATTACTAAATTCTTTGCCATTTTGGTTTTTATTTATTCGGCAAAAGTATAGGTTTTTTTTAAATTTTGGGTTTTTGTCGTTTATTTTAGCATTTTAAAAGTATTTCTATCAAAATCAAATACCTTATAATAGGTACTAAATTTTACAAAAAGGGATAGCTCATTAGCCCCGATTGACGTGAAATTCTTTTTTGTTTTACTCAAAAGAAGTCTATCGCACTTCCACTCTAAAAAACAAAAAAAATGGAACAAAAGCGGGAAAAAGGAAACCCAAAAAGCCCAAACCATTCGCTTCCAATAAAACTATGTTAAACATTGTCTGCCATCTTGTCAGATTTTATAATTTAGTATTATCTTTGCAGACTGATTTTTACTAATCGATTTTATGGAAAAGGAAATTAACGAAAAAATACAAGGCCAAAGTTTGGTTTTAGAGCAAAAAGAAGAAAATTCAAAAAAGCTTTTTATAGAAAGTTATGGTTGTGCCATGAACTTTTCGGACAGTGAAATTGTAGCTTCAATTTTAACAGGACAAGGGTATAACACTACTCAAAATTTAGAGGAAGCCGATTTGGTTTTAGTAAATACGTGTTCTATTAGAGACAAAGCTGAGCAAACCATTCGCAAGCGATTGGAGAAATACAATGCGGTAAAACGCAGTATCAATCCGAGTATGAAAGTAGGTGTTTTAGGATGTATGGCCGAACGTTTGAAAGACCAATTTTTGGAACAAGAAAAAATTGTTGATTTGGTTGTGGGTCCCGATGCTTATAAAGATTTACCCAATCTTTTGAAGGAAGTGGAAGAAGGTCGTGATGCCATCAACGTAATTTTATCAAAAGATGAAACCTATGGCGATGTAGCACCTGTTCGTTTGAACAGTAATGGTGTGAATGCTTTTGTTTCCATAACCCGTGGTTGCGATAACATGTGTACCTTTTGCGTAGTCCCTTTTACTCGCGGACGTGAACGCAGTCGTGAACCGCAAAGTATTTTAGAAGAAATCCAAGATTTATGGAACAGAGGCTTTAAAGAAGTGTGTCTTTTGGGACAGAATGTGGACAGTTACCTTTGGTATGGTGGTGGATTGAAAAAAGATTACGACAAAGCGACCGAAATGCAAAGAGCAACAGCAGTTGATTTTGCACAATTGTTAGAAATGTGTGCCATTCAATTTCCGAAGATGCGTTTTCGCTTTTCGACTTCCAATCCGCAAGACATGCACGAAGAAGTGTTGCATGTAATTGCCAAATACGATAATGTGTGCAACTACATTCACTTGCCTGTTCAAAGCGGCAGCACGCGAATTTTAAAGGAAATGAACCGTCAGCACACGCGTGAAGAATATATGGAATTGATTGATAAAATCAAACGAATTATTCCGAATTGTTCGATATCACAAGACATGATTACGGGTTTTCCTACCGAAACCGAGGAAGATCACCAAGATACTTTATCCTTAATGGAATATGTAAAATATGACTTCGGGTATATGTTTGCCTATTCAGAGCGACCTGGAACTTTAGCCGCTAGAAAAATGGAAGACGATGTTCCTGAAGAAGTTAAGAAACGTAGATTACAAGAAATTGTAGATTTGCAACAGAAATTGAGTGAAGAACGAACCTCACGTTTCTTAAACCAAACGGTTGAAGTGTTAATCGAAAAAGAATCAAAAAAATCAAACGCACATTGGAGCGGCAGAATTTCTGAAAACGTGGTGACTGTTTTCCCTAAAGGCGATTACAAGGTGGGTGATTTTGTATTGGTAAAAATAAACGATTGCACCACAGCAACCTTAATAGGTGAAGCAGTTGGTTATAGTGAGATGCAATCAAATTAATTAAAACCATAAATATTGGCTTTGTAAAAAAAATTAATTTGTGAAAATTAGTGCAATTTGTGGCTAATAAATAAAAAATGGAATCAGTTCAAAACATAAAACAACGATTTGAAATTATTGGGAACGACCCAAAACTCAATCGTGCAGTAGAAAAAGCGATACAAGTTGCTCCAACCGATATTTCGGTATTGGTTGTAGGTGAAAGTGGCGTTGGAAAGGAAAGTATTCCAAAAATCATCCATTCACTTTCGCACCGAAAACACGGAAAATACATCGCTGTAAACTGCGGTGCTATTCCAGAAGGAACCATTGATAGCGAGCTTTTTGGACACGAAAAAGGTTCGTTTACAGGCGCTACCGGTACTCGTGAAGGTTATTTTGAGGTTGCTGATGGTGGTACTATTTTTTTAGACGAAGTTGGCGAATTACCACTGACTACGCAAGTACGATTGCTACGTGTTTTAGAAAATGGTGAATTCATAAAAGTAGGTTCTTCTCAAGTACAAAAAACCAATGTACGTATTGTAGCTGCGACCAATGTTAATATGTTTGATGCCATTGAAAAAGGCAAATTTCGTGAAGATTTATATTATCGATTGAGCACTGTAGAAATTGCTTTGCCTCCTTTGCGCGAAAGAAAAGATGACATTCATTTGTTATTTCGAAAATTTGCTTCCGACTTTGCGCACAAATATAAAATGCCAGCAATTAAGTTGGATGAAAACGCTATTCCATATCTGTTAGGGTACCGCTGGAGTGGAAACATTCGCCAATTGCGCAATGCAGCGGAACAAATTTCGGTTTTAGAAACCAAACGTGACATTTCACTTCAAACCTTAATGTCGTACCTTCCAGCAGAAGGAAGTCAGTTACCAACTGTGGTGAAAGACAAAAAAAGCGACTCCGATTTCTCAACCGAACGCGATATTCTATACAAAGTGCTTTTTGACATGAAAAGCGACTTAAACGACCTGAAAAAACTCACGCTCGAATTGATGAAAAACGGCACCAAAGTACAAGACATTAATCCGAGTTTGATTCAAAAAGTATATGGCAAATCGGATGAAGAAAAATTCTTTGATGAAAAACCAAGAGTGGAAATGATTCCTACCCATAATGAAACAGAACAAGAGGAATTTGAAGATGATGGTGACGACAACAACTACCTCTTTGCCGAAACTGTTGAAGAAGAAGAACCATTGCGTTTAGAAGCCAAAGAAATTGAATTGATCAAAAAATCGTTAGAACGAAACAAAGGAAAACGAAAAGCAGCGGCTGATGAATTAGGTATTTCCGAACGAACATTATACCGAAAAATAAAGCAATACGATTTGTAAATCCTTACAATAGGATTACCATTTTATAAAACAAAAAAATATATCTTTGACTTTTAATATCCAAATGAAGTACTTCAAATACATCCTCGTAATTTTTACAGCACTAATACTAACTGGTTGTAGTGTAAAATACAACTTCACTGGAGCTGGAAAAATTGACGCTAAAACATTTCAAGTGAATTATTTTCAAAATAATGCGCCGTTAGTACAACCCGGAATTGAACGAACATTTACGTTGAAGTTGCAAGAAATTATTCAAAATCAAACGAATTTAAACCTAACCAACACCAATGGTGACTTGTTGTATGAAGGAGAAATTACAGCCTACAACATCACGCCAATGGCTGCAACAGCCGATCAAAAAGCCTCTCAAAACCGATTAACGATTACCATCAATGTGCGTTATGTTAACCACAATAAAGAGGAAGATAATTTTGAAAAACCTTTTTCTTTTTATTATGATTATCCTGGTGATCAACAACTCATTGGCGCCAACTTGTCTTCGGCATTAGATGTGATTTTTGAGCGAATTACTCAAGATATTTTTAACGAGTCTTTAGCTAAATGGTAAAATAGTACATGAATTTTAATTAAATTTACAATTCCTTTTACACCAAACAACAAATAAATTGAACCTAACCGATTACACGTATTTAATCAATAAACCCGACGCCATTAATGAGCGTCAAAGTGATGCTTTGGAAAAAATTATGGAAGAATTTCCCTTTTTTCAAAGTGCACGCGTGTTGCGATTAAAACATTTGTACAATCAGGATAGTTTCAAATACAACTACGCTTTAAAAGTTGCAGCAGCTTATACTACAGACCGAAGTGTGTTGTTTGATTTTATAACTTCAGATAATTTTGTTACGGTTCAAAACGGACTATACGAACAAAAAATCGCCGAACTTCTAAACATTGATGTAATAGGAAGTGAAGTGGTAGAATACAAGGTACAACACGAGTCGGTTAATACAATTGAACAATCCATTTTATCTTCTATTGCGCAAGCTCAACCCATTGAAACAGCCTTAGAAGAAAAATTAGAAATTGGAAAACCTTTAGAATTCACTAAAGAAGAAAAACACTCTTTTCAAGAATGGTTACAACTTTCACGTTTAAAACCTATTGAACGAAAAGAAATTCCAGTCGAAGAAAATCTAGAAAAAAAGAAAAAACTCGACCTAATTGACAAATTTATTCAGGCCAATCCGAAAATTCCGCCTATTGATAAAGAGCAAATTATCACGGCTTCAGCCCCAATAATAGAGGACAAATCCTATTTAATGACTGAAACTTTAGCCAAAGTTTATTTGGAACAGAAAAAATTTTCAAAAGCAATTCAAGCTTATGAAATATTAATTTTGAAATATCCAGAAAAAAGTAGTTTCTTTGCAGACCGAATTTCAAATATTAAAAATTTACAACAAAACAATAATAGTTAAACAATGAGCAATTTTATAATTTTTTTAGTATTAATCACAATCGTTTGTTTTTTACTAATCATCGTAGTTATGGTACAAAATCCTAAAGGAGGCGGCTTATCTTCTTCATTAGGTGGCTCTACACAAATGGGTGGAGTTCAAAAAACAACCGACTTTCTAGATAAAAGTACTTGGGTTTTGGCCGCTACATTAATCGCATTAATTTTATTATCAAGCTTGAGTTTTTCAGGAGGTTCAGGTGATAATAAAAAAATTATCGATGCTTCTCAATCAGAAGCTCCCAAAACAGAAACACCGGCAGCACCAAAAGCTGATGAAAAAGCACCAGCAACAACACCTGTTGCTCCAGTAAAAAAATAAGAAATTTATAATTTCGACAAAGAAAATCCCGAGTCATATCGGGATTTTTTTTTGACTTTAAGAAGCGATTGGCTTGGGATTTCTTGCAAACCCTTTTCCTGCCTTCCATTATATCTTTGTCTCGAAAAAAACGAGCCAAAGGATGCCATTCCAGTCAGGGCTAAAAGGATTTGGTCTTACCTATTTGCCAACTTTTAGTACCTTCGCTGAAAATATGTCAGTTTTGTGTCAATGGCATAATTTCTGAATACTCAATTGCAAACTTTAAATTTTTAATTAATTATAAAATATACCTATTATGGCATTAAACATTAAACCGCTTTCAGACAGAGTCATCGTGGAACCGGCTGCTGCCGAAACACAAACAGCATCGGGAATTATCATTCCTGATACCGCTAAAGAAAAACCTCAAAAAGGAACTGTTGTTGCTATTGGAAATGGCAAAAAAGACGAGCCTTTAACCGTAAAAGTTGGCGATACTGTTCTTTATGGCAAATACGCAGGAACCGATTTAAAATTTGATGGAAAAGACTATCTAATCATGCGTGAAGACGATATTTTAGCGATAATTTAAAGCTGTAAGCTTTAGGCAATAGGCATTAAACTATGAGAGATTTTAAAAAGTATGATATTTGGCAATTGAGCCATTCTCTAACTTTAGAGGTTTATAAAATCACTTCTAATTTTCCAAAAGATGAAATATACAGTTTAACCAGTCAAATTCGTAGAGCTGCAGCTTCAATCCCAACAAACATAAGTGAAGGATGTGGAAGAAATAGCGACAAGGAATTTAATCATTTTTTAAATATTGCCTTAGGCTCAGCAAACGAAACAGAATACTTACTAATTCTATCAAAAGATTTAAATTATATTTCTGAAGAATTGTTTTCTGATTTAGATTTAAAAATAAACACAATTAAAAGTAAAATTTTCAAATTAAAAAAGGCATTAAGCAGTACGATTTAATACCATAACAATAAAATAATCGCAATATTAGGAAAAGCTTACAGCTTAAAGCCTATTGCATAAATTAACAACAAAATGGCAAAAGATATAAAATTCGATATTGAAGCTCGCGATGGTTTAAAACGCGGAGTGGATGCATTAGCAAACGCAGTAAAAGTAACTTTAGGACCAAAAGGAAGAAATGTAATTATTTCAAAATCATTTGGCGGACCAACGGTAACTAAAGACGGTGTTTCAGTTGCAAAAGAAGTAGAATTGAAAGACCCATTAGAAAACATGGGCGCACAAATGGTAAAAGAAGTAGCGTCAAAAACCAATGATTTAGCTGGTGACGGAACTACAACAGCCACTGTACTTGCTCAAGCTATCGTTAAAGAAGGTTTGAAAAACGTAGCTGCTGGCGCCAATCCAATGGATTTAAAACGAGGTATTGACAAAGCGGTTGAAGCCATTGTCGCTGATTTAGGAAAACAAGCTCAAGAAGTGGGAAGTTCTTCCGAAAAAATTAAGCAAGTTGCTTCTATTTCTGCAAATAACGATGAAGTTATTGGTGATTTAATTGCAACTGCTTTTGGTAAAGTTGGTAAAGAAGGTGTTATTACTGTTGAAGAAGCCAAAGGGACAGACACATATGTTGATGTGGTGGAAGGAATGCAATTTGACAGAGGTTATTTATCTCCCTATTTTGTGACTAATCCAGAGAAAATGAATGTAGAATTGGACAATCCATACATTCTTTTATACGACAAAAAAGTATCTTCTTTAAAAGAGTTACTTCCGGTTTTAGAACCCGTAGCGCAATCAGGAAAACCCTTATTAATCATCGCTGAAGACGTTGATGGCGAAGCTTTATCAACTTTAGTTGTAAATAAATTACGCGGTGCTCTAAAAATTGCAGCGGTAAAAGCACCTGGATTTGGAGACCGAAGAAAAGCCATGCTAGAAGACATTGCTATCTTAACAGGTGGAACTGTAATTGCAGAAGAAAGTGGTTACACTCTAGAAAATGCAACTTTGGAAATGTTGGGAACTGCCGAAAAAATAGCCATTGACAAAGACAACACTACTATTGTAAATGGCGCAGGCAATGCCGATTTAATCAAAAATAGAGTCAACCAAATCAAAGGTCAAATGGAAACTACGACTTCTGATTATGACAAAGAAAAATTGCAAGAACGTTTGGCTAAATTAGCTGGTGGCGTTGCAGTTCTTTATGTTGGTGCTGCTTCTGAAGTAGAAATGAAAGAGAAAAAAGACCGTGTTGACGATGCGTTACATGCAACTCGTGCCGCTGTTGAAGAAGGAATTGTTGCTGGTGGTGGTGTCGCTTTGTTAAGAGCTAAAGCAGCTTTAGCAACAGTAAAAGCTGACAATGCTGACGAAGCAACCGGAATCCAAATTGTGTTCCGTGCGGTAGAGTCTCCTTTGAGAACTATTGTTGAAAATGCAGGTCTTGAAGGTTCGGTTGTTGTGGCAAAAGTTTCAGAAGGAAAAGACAACTTTGGTTACAATGCCAAAACAGACGAATATGTAGACATGTTAAAAGCAGGAATCATCGATCCTAAAAAAGTAACTCGCGTAGCTCTTGAAAATGCTGCTTCAGTTGCAGGAATGATTCTTACTACCGAATGTGCTTTGATTGATATTAAAGAAGAAAACGCTGGTGGCGGAATGCCAATGGGCGGTGGAATGCCAGGTATGATGTAATTTTTTGAAGTACGAAGTTAGAATTACAAAGTACAAAGTAATAAAAAATCCGCTTTATCAATGATGAAGCGGATTCTTTTATTATAAATCAATGTATAAAATTACTTTCTTTTCTTAAGCAATTTCATCAATACTGGAACCGTAGTAATTAGAATAATTCCGATAACGATAAATTCGATGTAATGTTTTAAATCGATACCAAATTTTGATTTGAACAATTCATACAAATAATGTCCTGCAAAAATCATCGTAAACGACCACAAAATCGATCCTAAGATGGAGTAAAACATAAACTTCTTTCGATCCATTTCAACAATGCCAGCAACGACTGGCGCAAAAGTTCTTACAATGGGTAAAAATCGTGCAAATACAATAGCTTTGGTTCCGTATTTGTCAAAGAAATCTTTGGATTGAAACAAGTATTTTTTCTTAAAAAAGAAACTGTCTTCACGTTTAAAAAGATAGGAACCGCTTTTAGAACCTACCCAATACCCCAGTATGTTTCCAAAAATACCCATTAAAGAGATTAATGCTGCTAAAAAAGTAACGTTCCAAAAATCACTTCCTGTTGAAAATTGTTGCATTAATGATTCACTGTAAATTCCACACAAAAACAGCAAACTGTCGCCAGGTAGAAAAAATCCTGCTAACAAGCCGGTTTCAGCAAAGACAATAAAAAGCACCACATACAATCCTATTTTTATTCCTCCAATTTCTAGCAGAATATAAAATTCAGGATTAAAAAGTTGCTTCCAGTCAAAATGAGTCATAAATACTTTGGGTATTATTTAAGTGCGTGAAAGTAATTATTATTTCGCTTACCTAATAACTATTTAATAATTTTTTAAAGAAAAACTCCTTATAAATTGCTTTATAAGGAGTTTTGCGATTTATTTTCTTTCATATTGGCAACACATGTGCAATTTATCGTAAGCTTCATCGGTTGCTTTTACCTCGTCTGTATCGTGTCCTACTTTAGCAATGGCTTTTTTCACGTCTAAAACTGAACATTTTTCTTCGTTCAAAATTAAGGCCAGTTGGTGCGACTCTACATTCCAAACTGCCGATTTTACTCCTGCTACCGAAAAAGCAGCTTTTTCAATTCGTTTTTTACACAAATCGCAATTGCCATTTACTTCAATGGTATATTTTGCATTTTTGTTTTTGCTCTCTTGAGCTTGAGTGGAAATTGCTACAAACAGTAACATTATTCCGAATAATACATTTTTCATTTTCTAAATTTTAATTGTTATTTTATTTTAAATCGCAATCCTGCGTAATACATTTGACCAAAAACTGGTGCGTATATGATAGACGTATCAAAAGTAGCACCAAATGGATTGTTTGCTCCTAAAATTGCTTTGTTTTGTCGATAATTTCCAATGTTTTCTCCACCAACATACACTTCAAAAGTTTTAGAAAACGTTCTGGTAACTTGCATATTCATTACAGCAAATGAAGGTGAAAATTCAGGCAATTGGTCAGTACTAGTATTACTAGCTGTATAGGGCAATTGTTGTTTCCCTAGCCAATTGAACGTATAATCAAATTTCCATTGTTTTCCTTTTTCTTTAATATGCGTTTCATATTCTAAATTTCCAAAAAAACGATGTTTAGCCTGTAAAGGTCTTTGATAACTTCCCGATAGATAATCAGTGGCAATATCATAATATTTATAGGCCGTTCTCAAGTTTAAATGCTTTATGATTTCGTAATTAAAATCCAATTGAAAACTGTTGGCATACGATTTTCCTTTTAAATTGTAAAACAAAACTTGTTGCGGACTTTGCATCACATCCACTATGGCTTGATTTTGGAAATCAGTTCGATAAAAATCGAACGTAATATCGGCTGGTTTACCCAAAAGCGAGAAGTTTTGCGTGAAACTCACACCATAATTCCATGCAATTTCTGGATTTAAACCATAAATTTTTCCATTAGTATCCAAAACAGAAAACACTCTCGAACTCGCAAAAAGCTGTTGGTTTTCAGCAAAAATATTAGCCGCGCGTTTTCCTCTTCCAGCCGAAAATCGAAACACGGCTTTTTCCCAGGGATTGTAACGAATGTGCAATCGTGGCGTAACAAAAACACCTAATCGATTGTGATAATCTACTCGTCCGCCTAAAATCAGGCTGAATTTATCATTGTTATCATACGTATATTCGAAAAACGTACCCACCGAATTATCAATACGACCCACATCCAAAAGATTTACATACTCGGCATATTTGTCGTAGGTGAAATTTACACCGGTAGCAAATTTGTGCATGGTATTACTGATAATTGAATTGAAAATCAAATTCGAATAATAACTTTCTTGCTTGATGTTGTATTGGTTCAAACCAAAATACGAATCTTGATTGTGATTGCTGTACGCATTTTGAAATCCGATACTTTGATATGGCATGTCTTTAAAGACATAACCTACTTTCGAGGTAAAATCAAATCGGTTGGTATTGATTTCGGAACCCCAATAATTGGTGGTAAGTTTATCTCTGTTTTTATCAAAATTCAATTCACCCGTTTGTTTTTCATCTTTCATGTATTTGAAATTGATGAACGAAACCCAACCTGTTTCCGGATTGGCATACTGCCAACGATTGACCACATTGATTTGTTTACCCAGCGGATTATCGAGAAAACCATCGTTATTCATGTCGTTTTTGGCCACTCTTGTATTTCCGTGAAGATACAAACTCGTAGCCCAATGATCGGAAACTTTTCTATTGAAATGGGTATTCAATTCAAAACGCGAATCGGACGCACCATAAGCATTCAAAAAAAACGGAATGTCTTTCATGGGCTTGATTAACTCGGTGTTGATTTGTCCGGAAATGCTTTCATAACCATTGACTACGCTTCCGGCACCTTTGGTAATTTGAATACTTTCTACCCAAGTTCCAGGCGTAAAGGATAATCCATAAGCTTGAGAAGCACCTCGAACAGAAGGTATATTTTCTTCGGTAATCATTAAATAAGGTGATGTCAACCCTAGCATTTTAATTTGTTTGGTTCCGGTTAAAGCATCCGAAAAATTGACATCGATAGACGGATTGGTTTCGAAACTTTCTGCCAAATTACAACAGGCCGCTTTGAGTAATTCTTTACTAGAAACCACCGAAGTATTGGCCGTTTTAGTAAGCGATTTTTGTATTCCTTTTTTGTTCAAATCTACTTTAATTTCTTTCAACGTTTCTTGTGAAAAAACTGTAATAGCAAAGAACAGCATCAGGAATAATGCTATTTTTTTCATAATCATAATTTAAAATTAATTCTATTTCAAATGATTCACATAAAGACAATGAGAACCCGAACTGAATTCAGATTAAATTACGCGTAAAAGGTATATTGGCTGTACAAGAGATATAATGGCGGCGCATTGGCATCGCAGTAATAGGTGGGAATATCTCTTTTTATGAAGTGCGTTTTGTTAGTAAAAACAGTTGGTTTCCAATCATTGTATGCCAAATTGTAAAAAGCATCAACCGAAAAAACTGTAACCGTAATTTGGTCTGATTTCTCATTGGACTTAATGATTTTGTTTTTACAACATTTTGAATTTTTTTCTACTATTCCGCAACAATCTTTCTCAATTTCTTGAGCATTAGAAACCGAATGAATTGAAACAGAAGCAATTTCGTCATCGCAATAATGTACATTAAAAGCCAATCCCAAATTGGAAACCAACAGGAAAAATGCTAAAAATAAACTTATGTGCTTTCTAAAATTCATAGTACAAAGGTACTAAAACACAGAATTATAAATCATAAAACAATGTTATTTTATTTTTTTCTGATAATAAAATGCTGGAATAAAGAGAATTAAAAATATGGGTTGAATGATAAATCTTCTGATGTAAAAGAGGTTCATTTTGTTGGTTTCCCCAAATTTTACCAAAACAAAAAAGAAACTCACCATCAATACAATTCCCAAGACTGAATAAAGAAAAATGGAAAATTTCATAATTTTAGCATCGTTAAAAATAAGACGCAACAACCCCAACGAAATCATCGAATTGAGATAATATCTAAATCCTAAACTAAAAAACAACTTGATCATGTTCAGTTTAGGCAACGGCAAATTGTGATAATTTGATTTGAAATAATCCAAAAACGGATCGTAAAAAATAGCATCTTCAAAGGCTCTAACCGCAACTAGAAGTACAATTAAGAATAAACCGGCAGCTACTTTGAGCTTATTGTTTAGTAGATTTTTTAGCATAAAATGAATATTTATTAACCCAAACCACCCAAAGGAAAAACACCACGCCATAAATGAACAGTGGAAAAATCACTCCGTGTAAAATATGTTCGTATTGCGGAAAATGATATATCGCCACACAAAGCAAAGCGATTCGGAGCACGTTAAACACATGAATGAGTATACTTCCTGAAATAATAAAAAGTAGTGTTTGCTTAAATTTACCTGTAAAAGCAATCACAAAACTGATGAAAAGAATGATCACACTTAAAGCGTTGCAGCCTTCAATAATTCGAGCAACCCATTGGTTGTGATAAAATAATTTTACACTAGCTTCTTTCAAATTGGGCATGATATACGAATGGTCATCAAATACCGACAACACTTTCTGAGATTGCTGGGCAACCATTTGTGTAAAACCATCAACTTCAAACTTCTCTAAATTGTATTGTCCTAAATAGTATTCGTAAACAACGGTCAACACCAAGTAGCTGATTGCAAATTTGGTTAGAAAAACAAGAAACGGTTTAAATTGAATGAGGTATTCTTTCAAAATATAATTTTTAACAAATTTTAGGTAAAAGTAAGAAATTGCATTGGTTACTTTTGCAAAAAAACAAATATGAATTTTGACGAATTAAAACCAGAAGTAATTAGCATCCTTTCAAATGAAAAGGAAAGCAGAGACGAAAAGCTAAAAACCCTTTGCCAATTTTTATCCGATAACGTTGCATATTATAATTGGGTTGGATTTTATTTTGCCAACCACGAAACCAAAACTTTGCATCTTGGGGCTTATGTTGGTGCTGAAACCGATCATACTGTAATTCCGTTTGGAAAAGGTATATGTGGACAAGTAGCCGAATCGAATGCTAATTTTGTGGTGCCAGACGTTGCGGCCCAAGACAATTACATTGCCTGTAGCTTTACCGTTAAGTCTGAAATTGTGGTGCCTTTATTTGTAAACGGCATCAATATTGGACAAATAGACATTGACAGCCATGTGATTGACCCGTTCACCGAAAAAGACGAACGCTTCCTGGAATTTGTAAATCAGGAAGTTGCGAAATTATTCTAAAGAATACTTTTTTATTTGCCTAATCAAAAAAGAAGATTATCTTTGCACTCGAATTAGGAAAATCCTTTTTCATACATAATAATCATTTAAAATAATATTGGAATGTATTTAAGTAAAGAAACCAAAGCTGAAATCTTCGCTAAACACGGAGGAAAAGCTGAAAACACTGGATCTGCTGAAGGGCAAATCGCATTGTTCACATTTAGAATCTCTCACTTAACGGAGCACTTGAAAAAAAATCGTCACGATTACAATACTGAGCGTTCGTTGGTTCTTTTGGTAGGTAAAAGAAGAAGTCTTCTTGACTATTTAAAGAAAAAAGACATCAACAGATATCGTGAGATCATTAAAGAATTAGGTATTAGAAAATAATACATATCTTAAAGAGGTGCCTGCGCGCCTCTTTTTGTTTTAAAATAAATAAGAAAAGTTTCGGTTTTTCATTGGGTTACATACAACTACTACACACAACAACTACAACACAACTAACCTAATAGTTTAAACGAATTAAATTTATGATTCCAAAAGTAACCCAAGAAACAATCGATTTAGGTGATGGAAGATCTATCACAATCGAAACAGGTAAATTAGCAAAACAAGCCGATGGTTCTGTTGTTGTTAGATGTGGCGACTGTATGCTTTTAGCTACAGCTGTATCAGCAAGAACATCCAACCCAGCCGTTGACTTTTTACCTCTTACGGTAGATTACCGTGAAAAATTTGCAGCAGCAGGACGTTTTCCTGGTGGTTTTTTCAAAAGAGAAGCACGTCCAAGCGACAGTGAAGTATTAACAATGCGTCTTGTTGACCGTGTATTACGTCCGCTTTTCCCAGATGATTACCATGCTGAAACACAAGTAATGATTCAGTTAATGTCGCACGATGAAAATGTGATGCCAGATGCATTAGCAGGTTTAGCAGCTTCCGCAGCATTAGCCGTTTCAGACATTCCTTTCTACAACTTAATTTCTGAAGTACGTGTAGCACGTATTGACGGTAAATTTGTAATCAATCCAAGTAGAACGCAATTAGAATTATCTGACATTGATATGATGATTGGAGCTTCTTTAGATTCGGTTGCGATGGTAGAAGGAGAAATGAAAGAAATTTCGGAAGCAGAAATGGTAGAAGCTATCAAATTTGCTCACGAAGCTATCAAAGTTCAAATTCACGCGCAATTGCGTTTGCAAGAAGCTTTTGGTAAAAAAGAGATCCGTACTTACGAAGGTGAGAAAGAAGACGAAGCAGTTTACACTAAAGTAAAAGCTTATGCGTATGAAAAATGCTATGCTATTGCAAAAGAAGCATCAGGAAAAAGCGAAAGAAGTGAAAAATTTGCTGCTGTAAAAGAAGAAACAAAAGCTTTATTTACAGAAGAAGAATATGCTGAAAATGCAGATTTAGCTGGTTTAGTTGGGAAATATTTCTACAAAACTAACAAAGAAGCAGTTCGTAACGTAATCCTTGAATTAGGAATTCGTTTGGATGGTAGAAAAACTACAGAAATCAGACCAATTTGGTGTGAAACTGATTATTTACCTTCTGTTCACGGTTCATCATTATTTACTCGTGGAGAAACTCAAGCATTAGCAACAGTAACTTTAGGAACTTCAAGAGAAGCGAACCAAATTGATTCGCCATCGGAACAAGGAGAAGAAAAATTCTATTTACATTATAATTTTCCACCATTTTCAACTGGAGAAGCGAAACCTTTAAGAGGAACTTCCAGAAGAGAAGTGGGTCACGGAAACTTGGCACAACGTGCTTTAAAAAATATGATTCCTGCTGATTGTCCCTACACCATTCGTATTGTATCTGAAGTTTTAGAATCTAACGGTTCTTCTTCTATGGCTACCGTTTGTGCTGGAACAATGGCTTTGATGGATGCTGGAGTTCAAATGGTAAAACCAGTTTCTGGAATTGCCATGGGATTAATTACAGACGGTCAAAAATTTGCAGTATTGTCTGACATCTTAGGCGATGAAGATCACTTAGGTGACATGGACTTTAAAGTAACTGGAACTAAAGACGGAATTACGGCTTGTCAAATGGATATCAAAATCGAAGGATTGCGATACGACATTATGGAACAAGCGTTAGGTCAAGCTCGTGATGGACGTTTGCATATTTTAGGAAAATTAACTGAAACTATTGCGACACCAAGAGCTGATGTTAAGAAACATGCTCCAAAAATCATCATGAGAACTATTCCTGGTAACTTTATTGGTGCGTTGATTGGACCTGGTGGAAAAGTGATTCAAGAATTACAAAAAGCTACGGGTACAACTATCGTTATTAATGAAGTGGATGAGCAAGGTGTTGTTGAAATTTTGGGTACAGATCCAGATGGAATTGCAGCAGTATTGGCTAAGATTGACTCTATCATCTTCAAACCAACAATGGGCGAAGCTTATGAAGTGAAAGTAATTAAAATGTTGGATTTTGGTGCAGTTGTAGAATACACTGCTGCTCCAGGAAACGAAGTATTACTTCACGTATCAGAACTAGCTTGGGAACGTACTGAAAATGTTTCTGATGTTGTGAAAATGGGTGATGTATTTATGGTGAAATATTTAGGAGTTGATCCTAAAACTAGAAAAGAAAAAGTGTCTAGAAAAGCCTTATTGCCAAGACCTCCAAGAGAAGAGAAAAAAGAAGCTCCACAAGGTTAATTGATTTAAAATTAATTCATAAAAAACCCCGATTCTTGTATTTGAATCGGGGTTTTTGTTTTTTTATATAATTTAATACTTACATTTGATTGTACCAAAATTAAAACTATGGAGTTCATTATTTTCATTTTAGCAATAGGTGTTGCCATTTTATTTAATAATTTTTATGCCTTAAAAAAAGAAAGCCAGTTTATAAAATCTATTATTGAAAAATACAGTGCTGAAAGCTCTGACTTGAAGAAAGAACTCGCCGAATTGAAAAATTTATTGGAAGGAAAAACCATCTCTTCTGAAACTAAAATCGACGTTGTTGAGACTGTTCAACCTCCTATAATTGAAGTCATCCCAGAGATTGTTCCTGAAGTTGTGATGGAAGATACTTCACTGCACTTTACACCTGTTGACGAAATAGCACCTTCTGAAAGTGTTATTGACGAAAACAAAACTCTTGCTGTTGCAGAAAATGTTACTGCTGAACAACCCATTCTTTCTTACGAAAGCCAATCACCACCTCAATTGCAACCACAACGTCCAGTACAAGAAAAGGCATATGAGGAAAGTGCTTTTTCCAAGTTTCTGAAAACGGCCGAAAGGCAATTTGCCGACAATTGGACTGGAATTCTTGGAACGGCTATCATGGTACTTGGCATCGGATATTTAAGCATTTATACTGCCTTGAAAGTAGCACCATTGTTTCGAGTTTTAATATTATGGCTGTATGCCGGATTGTTGGTGGGCTCGTATTATTTTTTACAGCAAAAAGAGAAATGGCAGACCACCGGACTATGGTTGCGAAGTGCTGGAGCGAGTTTATTTTTGTTTGGTTGTTTTGGCGCTTCACAGATTCCGGCCTTAACGTTTATTGCCAATCCGATTTTTAGTTATGCTTTAATCGCACTGGGAATTGGTCTGAATTTATATGTTGGCTACATCATTAAAAAGCAAACTTTTTTATCGCTTCATGTGATTTTGAGTATGCTGATTTTATGTGTAATTCCCGAAAAAACACTTGCTACTTTTGTATTGGCTTCGGTAACTGCTGCTATTGGAATTGTATTGTCATACAAAGAAAAATGGGAATATCATTTGCTCATTGTCATTACCGCTTTCATCATTTTTGACATTTGGTTTAACGCACAAGGAACGCATTTATCGGCGACTCAAAACATTGTTGCTATACTCGGAATAATTGCTGTGGCCGGAAGTTGCATAGTAATGCAATACCGCAGTGTTTATGAAAATACGTTTTTTGACAAGACTGCATTTATGACGCATTTAACCAACTGGGTTTTATTTGCTACAGGGCTAATTTTGCACAGCACTGGAAGCCGATTTAAAACCTTTATACTGTTTATTGGTGCTATAATTTGTTTGTTTATTTCGCTTAGAGCCAGAAAGAAAAAAATCTATTGGTTGTATCATTTAGACGGTATGGTGACATTTATATTGCTTTCATTAAGCATCATCATGTTGAACGATTGGAGGGTTGGTTTGGATGTTATTGCATGCATTTTATACATGGTTATTCTTCTTTGTTTGTTTGTAGTCTATAAAGAAAAAGAATCGTTGTTGTATCGCATTTTCCTTGGTATAAATCACGCTGCTGTAGTTGGTTTAATTCTGTTTTCGGCATTAGTGGTTAGTGATTGTATTAGCACTACAAAAATCACAAGTGCTTTGGCGACTTCCATTGGACTGGCGTTAATCGCTATTTCGGTTCCGATTTACACTTCCGTTAAGAAAGAATTTACAGCTATCGACCCTTTCTTTGGCGACAAAAATTTAAGTGTAAATGGATTGCTCGCTATTGCCTTATCTGTTTTTGTCGTTGTACATAGCAACAACCAATTGACGCACAATTTATTTGTGGTTGTACTTATTGGAATTGCGTTAATTTGGTGTTTCTTGAAACAAAAACTGGACAACAATACGTTTGATATTGGAAGAATTATTTTCTACGCTTTCGGTATTTTCATCACGGTTTTTATGATTAAAATAGAACACAAATCGGGTTATGATTTTATTTTTGCAGCTGGTTTAGTGCTGCTAATTACCTACAATTGGACAGTTTCCCATTTTTACAAAAACGATTTTATCATTCGATTTATTGCCATAGTTGGAATGAATGCACTATTACTTCTACTGGTATACAAATACTTACCACAACATCAAATCATTCAAATTTTTAGCTTGTTCGGAATTGCATTATTCAATCACGAATTCTTATGGTTGAATTTCAAGAAAAACTCGTTGACCTCAGACAACCAAACAGTATTATATGTTTTCGTTCACATTTTTATTTTGATTGGAAGTCTGTTATTTTTATATCATACCTCTGACTTTTCAACGACTGAAATTGGCTTGACGTGTCTTGGAATTACCGCTATTGAACTGTACGTATTATTTGCAAAACGACTCAGAAACAATTCGGAAGACACCAGTAAAGAATGGACTAATTTCAATTTACTCACCGGTGAATTTTTACTTTTTACTGCATTTCTTTTTGGGTTTTCTTGTTTGCAAACGGAATACTTATCGGTTTACTTTGCCGTAATTGCCTTGATCTCTTTTGTGGGTTTTCAAAAATTTTACGAATTCAAACGCTACAATGCATACTCGTTTATAATTTTAGTGATAAGCCTTATCATTGCGGTGTACTCAGCAATTGATAGTGCGTTTGCTGCAAACCGTTGGTTACTATATACTACTCAAGCAACGACGGTACTGCTTACTGTTGGCTACTCGTATTTGCAATTCAAAATTTCGGACGAAAAAGCGAAAAAACTCATCGTTGCCTTACCTATTATTCAGAATTTAGGTGTGCTGCTTTTGCTGTTTTTACAAGTAGAAGTCAATTATTTATCGATTCTATGTATGGCTTTAGCTTTGGTTAATTTCTGGTTGATTACCAAAGAAAAAATCAAACTAAAACAAGACTTTGCCTCTATCATTGCCTTTTTGGCTATAGTTGCGTCTTTATTTCATTGCTTCGACAAACTCAACTCTTTTATACCATTAGATTGGATTTTGCAACTTTCAAGCTGTGCTTTAGGATTAGTTTTAGTTATTCTTTTAAACAAAAAAGAAGCGATAGATTCGATGAAATCCAATTATCAAATTGTGTTGAATATATGGCTTTCGTTAATGATGTTTTCGCAATTACCACACCAATGGTTACCAGTATTTTGGACGGCGACAGCCATTTTAAACTTGTACCTGTATTATAGAAAAATAAGCGTACAAAAAAACATCAGTATTATTTATTATTTGCTTGCTAACCTACATTTAGGATTTTTAAGCTTCAATTTTTATCAATCTCGATTCTTGGCGATTTACCTGTTAATTTTTGCTTTATTAGCCGTTTACATTTATTTAGCTTCTAAATGGATGGAAAAATTTGAGCTCAAAAACAGCCTGTTAATTTACCCAGCTACTTTAAGTATCGGATGCTTTTTATATTTAACCTTTGACAAAGGCATACTAACGTTCTTCTGGATTTTAGAAGCGTTAGGTTTGTTGATTTTAGGAATTCTACTCAAAGAAAAATACTTTAGATACGTTTCGCTTTCTCTTGTAGGACTATGCGTTGTTCGCCTGATGTTCTTCGATTTGTCGAATGCCGATTTCTTAATTAGAGCTATGGTTTTATTGGGCGTTGGAGTGGTTTTACTCGTAATGAACAGCTTGTTTAAAAAATACAAAGATCGATTTGAATAAAACGAATAAACCCCAGCTTGTTTGTAAGTTGGGGTTTATTAAATCATCCGTTGAACCACTTATTCCTTTTGATGCTATTGCCTCTTTTAATCAAATAAGCATGATAAGAACTAGGGACATCATGCGTCCATTTTGGCAAAAAATAAATAATCAAATAGACATCAATGTGGCCTATAATTCCGAAAAAAACGGCTAAGAAAAATGGAATTCCTGCATATCCAAAACCAATCATTGAAACAAAAGCTACCAAAAGTGTAATGCCCCATAATTTTGACAGCAGGGCATGGGTACACGTTTCCTTTCCAAATTTTGCAATACTAAAAACATAAGTAAGCGCTTCCATAACAAAGATTAAAATAATAGAACCGTAATTATTTTTTATGATTTCTGGATTCAACAACCAAGCACACCAACCGACACACAACCAAAAGAACAAGTCGGTTTGACTGTCCATTCGTCTTAATTTTTCGGAAGAAACATTATATTTTCTAGCAATAATACCATCAAAAATGTCTGTTAATAATCCTATTATCATTAGGCTTACTAAAACAACTCGCTCCTTATTAACTTGTGAATAAGCAATTGCAATCATAATGGGGCCCAATAACAATCGTGTTGCAATGAGCACTACAGGTAATTTTTTCATTTTTTTAAGTTTTAGTGATTTTTAAAATAGTGTATAAGATTGATGATGAAATTTTTTAACATCTTTCGTTCAAATGATTCTGGCATATCTCTTTCAATACCTTTTTGGTACAACCAAGAAAACAGTTTTATAAAAAAAAGCTTCATTTTTAAATCTTTAACAGCCCAAAACTATTGTGATTATTACAACTTCAATGGCGATAAATAATAATTAAAATACCTATATTTGCGATTATCACAAAATATGAATCATCAAGAACTACTTTTAAAGACCATCAGAACCTATGTTTCTCCTTCAGAATCGCTGAATGAAGTCATCGCTTTTGTACTGAACATTAGTTATGATGCTGCACACAGAAGGGTTTCGGGCAAAAGCAAATTTTCTATTGAAGAAACCATTTCGCTTTGCAATCATTATGGTATTTCTATGGACGCTATTTTCTCGGCAAAGAATAAAGTATTGGTTGAAAAAACCACAGAAGTAAAGTCGTTTGACGATATGGTGACGTATTTTGAGCAATCGGCAAACTACCTAAAGCAATACGTGACTTTAGACAATACCACTTTGTTTTATTCGGCTAAAGACATTCCGCTGTTTTATACCATTGGCGGTAGTTTACTGTCCAAATTTAAAATGTATGTGTGGTTAAACTTGCTCATCGGAACTGAAAATCAAGAAGCTTTTGAAAAGTTCCAACTAACCCAACCGTTACAAGAATATGTTGAAGTTTTAAAGCAAGTATATGAAAAGGCAGCCGTCAGTGAAATATGGAATGACACTACCATAAACAGCACGTTACAACAAATATTTTACTTTTACGAATCGGGTTTACTAACCCGAAACAATGCCGAATTATTATATGCCGAAATGAACACTTTGTTACAAAATGTAGAAGACAAATGCAGTTTGAATCAGCCCAACTATCATTTATATTATAATGAATTGTTGATTTTGAACAACAATGTTCTTATTGCGAATGATCATAAAAAAACCTTGTTCATTCCATATACCTTATTGGGTTACTTCATCACCGAAGACTTGAACACTTGTGTAAATGCATCCGATTATTACCAGCATCAAATAAAGAATTCTAAGTCGTTAAATTTGTCTGGTACCCGGGATCGAAAGCTGTTTTTTAACAAAGCCCACCAGAAAATTGATTACTACCTTCAAAAGTTAAATTTTGAAATTGACATCAATTATTAAAAAAGAATGAATACTTTTACGTAGGAACATTCTTCTTTTTTAAACGTATACAATTACTAATCAATGGTTTTAAAAAAAATAAACACTACTTTTCTTATTTTTCTATTACTGTTTTTATCGGGTGAAATTAATATTTATGGTCAAAATAGCGATTCTATATATGATTGGTTTGACCAAAAAACTGGAAAAGAAAATTTAGCCATCAATAATGGAAAGTTATTGCTCAATTATGACCGAGTAGCAAATAATAATGATCGCTTTTATTTTAGTCAATACGTTACAGGAACCGTGGTTTATGACGACCAAACCTACAACAATGTTGTGGTAAATTACGATCTCTACAACGATGATTTGATCTTAAAACCCAATGGAGAAGCTGACAAAAGTCCAATTATTTTGGTAAAAGATAAAGTGCAGTCCTTTTCCATTGACAAAAAAAATTATGTAAATTTAAATTACTCGCAAACTAAAATTTTCGATATTATAAATGGGTATTATGAAGAAGGCTATATAGGAAATCAATTGCGTTTTTACATCAAACATGCCAAAACTAGAACCGAAAGAATCAATAGTGATGGCCCTTATGACGATTTCACAGAAAAAACCTATTTTATTTTAAACTATAAAAATGAGTATTTCAAAATAAGTTCAAAGAAAAGCATTATTACAATTTTTCCCGAATACAAGAAGTTAATTAATGAATTCTACTCCACCAACGATTATATGATAAAATTAGACAAATCTAAATTTCTGACTAATTTATTTACTTATTTAAATTCCAATATCCAGTAATTAATTTCAAATGAGGAAAATTTCACTCGCAATCATACTTTTATTCCAACTCTTAGCTTATTCTCAAAAAAGCCAAGAGAAATATTCCTTTGATTTCACCGATGCTTCTTTAAAAACAGCTCTTGAAACCATTGAGAAAAGTACCAATTACACCTTTTACTTTCAAGAAGAATGGGTTTCAGACAACAAATCAACAATAACTATTAGCCTGAAAAACGAAACCATTGAGGAAATTTTATCTCAAGTATTAAAGCAAACTGAAATCAATTATTTTATTGATAAAAACAAAATAATCCTTTCTAAACACAACATCATTAGGGAACAATTACCCGATGATTTTTTTGAAAAACAAACCGCAATTTCGAATTCTATAGACAGTAAACCCATTTTTTACCAAGACAATGATTCTTTAATCAACAGTTCTAAAAGGCTAGAAAAAGTTACCGTTATTGGAAAAGAAAGTAAAAAATCGGATAAAAAAACGTGTGTGCTTTCAGGACATTTGAAAGATGCAAAAACAGGTCAACCTTTATCGAATGTTTTAATAAAAGTTCAAAATAAGAAAAACAGTACCTACACCGACGCAGAAGGTTTTTATAAATTAACCGTTCCTGTTGGGGTCAATTTTATAGAAACCGATTACATCAGCCACAATCGCTTGGTTAAGAAAGTAGTGCTTTATAACGATGGTACTTTAAACTTAAAACTAGAAGAAAAAGTAAACCTCCTTGATGAAGTGGTAATCAATGCCAAAAAAAGTGAGAATGTAAAATCTGCCGTTACTGGTGTTACTTCAATCAATATCGAAGGCATCAAAAATATTCCTTTGGTTTTGGGAGAACGTGATATTTTTAAAGTAGCTACCATCCTTCCTGGTGTAAAGCAAACAGGCGAAGGTTCTGCAGGATACAATGTTCGTGGCGGAAAAGAAGACCAAAATTTAATTCTTTTAGACAATGCTTTGATTTATAATCCGGCGCATTTCTTTGGTTTTTTCTCTTCTGTAAATCCGTATACCACAAAAAAAGCTAACATTTATAAAGGCAGTATTCCAGCTGAATTTGGCGGAAGATTATCCTCTGTATTTGACATTACTACAAAAAACGGGAATCCAACCAAATTTTCAGGAGAAGGTGGCATCGGACCAGTAACCAGCAATTTAACGTTGAGCACACCCGTAATTAAAGACAAAGCCAGCTTGCTTGTTGGCGCACGAGGCACCTATTCGGGTTGGATTTTACGATCGTTAAAAAACGAATCGTTAAAAAACAGTCAAGCTTCTTTTTATGATGCCATTGTAAAATACAACCATAAGATCAATGAAAAAAACAATCTTGAATCGACTTTTTACTACAGCCGTGATGCTTTTAGTATTTCATCTGATTCTTTGTACAAATACAGCAATCGATTGATTTCATTAAAATGGGATCACACCTTTAATGAAAAAAACAGAGGCTCTTTGATTTTTACGAATAGTGAATACAAGTTTTTTATTGATTACAACGGCAGTGAATTAAAAGCATTTGATTTTGGGTATAAGATTAATGAAAGTCAAGCCATTTTGAAATTAAGCCATAATTTTAATGAAAAACACAAGTTTAACTATGGAATTTCAAGTAAACTTTACGGAATTAATCCAGGATATTTGAGTCCGAAAAGCCCACAATCATCACTGATACCTGTTGCTCTCGACAAAGAACGAGGTATTGAATCGGCAGCTTATTTTTCGGATACTTTTAAAGTAAATTCGAAATTATTAATTGATTTAGGATTACGCTATTCAACTTTTTCGGCATTGGGTGCAGCTACACAAAAGATTTACCAGGAAAATGTTCCTTTAAGTGATGCTACTGTTATAGAAACCAGAACGTACTCCAACAATGAAGCAATTAAAACTTATGGTGGATTTGAACCACGTCTCTCTGCACGCTATGTTATTGGTGATAATTTATCTTTAAAAGGAAGTTACGACAAGGCATATCAATACATTCACCTACTATCAAGCAATACCACACAATCTCCCACTGACACATGGAAACTATCCGATTTGAACGTAAAACCTCAAGTCGCACAACAATTTTCTTTGGGGATATATAAAAATATTCCGAAACAAGATGTTGAAATAAGTCTGGAAGGATATTATAAAACTTCAAGTAATTTTTTGGATTATAAAGTTGCTGCCCAATTACTTTTGAATGAAAATATAGAAACCCAATTGCTACAAGGAAAAGGGAAAGCGTATGGAATTGAATTCTTAATTAAGAAAAATAGCGGCCGATTAAACGGTTGGGTTGGATATACGTATTCCAGAACTTTTGTAAAATTAGACAGTCAATTTAGCGATGAACGTGTAAACAATGGCTCTTATTTTCCGGCCAATTTTGACAAACCTCACGATATAAGTGTGGTGTTTAACTACCGTTTTACCAAACGTTATAGTTTGTCTAGTAATTTTATCTATCAAACCGGAAGACCAATAACCTATCCTATTGGCAGGTATACTTATGGAAATGCAGAATACACTTTATATAGTGATCGAAATCAATTTCGAATTCCAGATTATTATCGCTTAGATATTGGATTTAATGTAGAAGGCACGCACAAACTTAAAAAATTAGCACACGGTTTCTGGAACATTTCAATATACAATGTACTAGGAAGAAACAATCCGTACTCCATTTATTTTGTGACTGAAAACGGACAAATCAAAGCCTACAAGACCTCTATTTTTGCGATTCCAATTCCAACAATTACCTATAATTTCAAATTTTAATGGTTATGAAGAATATAAAATACATCCTAATGCTAACCGTAGTACTTTCGATACTTACGAGTTGTACCGATCCCTATATTTTAAAAACAACCAACTATGAAGAAGCTTTAGTTGTTGAAGCCACAATCACTAATGAATTGAAACATCAAGTAGTGAAATTAACTAAAACGTATCGCTTGGAAGAAACAGCGCCCACAACCGTTTCAGATGCTGTTGTAGTTATTAGTGATAATTTGGGTAATGATTATCCATTTGCAGAAATCAATGGAGTGTATCTATCTGTAAATGAATTTCAAGCACAACCAAATGCGGTATACCATTTAAAAATTATAACGGATGATGGCAAAACGTATGAGTCTTCTAGCGAAACATTGACGCATATAAATCCAATTCAAGACGTGATTCCTACTGTTGTAACGAAAGACGGTGTAAAAGGAGTGGAAATGGTAGTAAATAGCTTTGACCCTACAAACAGTTCGAAATACTACCGATTTGAATACGAAGAAACCAACAAGATTGTGGCGCCAAAATGGGTTCCTGTAAAAGGAGTTGGAACATTTGTATATGATCCTAATGGAAATTTAGGTGGAACTATTGATTTAATTCCAAGAACTACAGAAGCTAGAGTGTGTTTTAACACCAAAAAATCAGACAAAATTATTGTTACAAGCACTAATGACTTGTCGGAAGATCGTGTTGCCTTTCCTATTCGATTTATTAAAAGTACAGATTACACTATTGCCAATCGATACAGTATTATGGTTACACAATACGTTCAAAATTTGGCATCTTACACCTATTACAAAACCTTAAAAGAATTGTCGGGTTCTGGAAGTATTTTATCACAAAATCAACCTGGTTTTTTTGCAGGAAATATTAAGTGTATAGAGAATCCTGAAGAAAAAGTTATAGGATACTTTGAAGTGTCATCGGTCTCTTCAAAAAGAATTTTTTTCAATTACAATCAAGTTTTTCCAACCGATCCAATACCCAAATACCCTTATCAATGTGAAGTAGATCCATTATTACAAGATGACGACTTAAACCATTTTTTCAAACTATGTTTTGGAATGTCATTGGAATGTAGGGGTTCTCAATTGATAAGTGGTTTACAAAATAATCAAATGTGTTATTATAACAATGTAAACGATATTTACGAAGTATATGATATACAATGTGGCGATTGCACTTCTTTTTCATCTAATATAATACCTTCATTTTGGATAGATTAAAAAAAATATTATACGTTTTAGTTACCTTATTTAGCTCAATAGTTTGGGCGCAACAAACCGTTTCTACAACTACAAATGAAAGCCTGTTTCTTCATATAAACGCTTCTTCATTTGTTACGGGTGAAACTTTGTATTATAAATTATACTGCTTAAATCCAATGCATTTTACCCAGAGCAACATCAGTAAGGTTGCCTATGTAGCGCTTGTAAGTAGCGATAAAAAAGTAATTTTTAATCACAAATTATTTTTAGACAAGGCGATGGGACAAGGTGATTTCTTCATTACGACAAGTATTCCCACAGGAACTTACAAACTGATTGGTTACACCAAATGGATGTTAAACAACTCCGAATCATTTGAAACTGATATTACTATCATTAATCCGTTTCAAACGGCAAGTGAAAATAAAATCAATTCGAATAACAAAACCATTTCGCTTTTAGAGAAAAACAATCCTGAAAACAATATTCAACTTCCAAAAAAATCATTTGCAAATAGAGAAAAAGTAGATGTAAAAGTTACCCATTTATCTCAAGGTAATTATTCACTTTCTGTTAGAAAAGTTCAAGATTTACCTTTCATTAAGCCGTTAACGTCATTGGAATTTTCTAAGAAAGAATTGAATACCACTGTATCGTTTTCTGATTCAAATGTTATTTTACCTGAACTACGCGGTGAAATTATCTCAGGAGTTTTAACTTCAAAAAACAATCTGCCCGTAAATAACATATCCGTTGCACTTTCAATACCTGGAAAAACATTTGAGTTCAAATTAGTCAAAACCAATAAAGAAGGAAAGTTTCTATTTAATCTTGACAAACCTTACTATGAGCCCAATTGTGTGATTCAAGTTTTGAATAATTACAAAGAAGATTACACTATAACTTTAGACCAATCAGCAACATTTGATTTGACTTCTGTAACAATAGCAAACGATGTTAAATTATCTTCCGAATTAAAATCAGTTATTGAAGAACATTCCGTAGCCAGCCAGATTGAGAACACTTATTTTGAGAAAAAAGCAGATACATTATCCCGAACAATTCCTCAAGCGTTTTTTTACCAACCCATTGCTAAAGAATATATTTTAGACAATTATACTCGTTTCCCTACCATTAAAGAAACCATCACCGAAGTTGTCAAAGAAATGCATTATTACAACAAAAACAATGTTTATTCTTTATATCTGAGTGATTACGATCCAAACACCGAAATTGAAGAACCACCATTAGTATTAATTGATGGTCTTTTAATTCAAGACATCAAGGAACTGTTAGAATATCCAGCGGTAAATATCTATAAAATTTGCGTGATCAATCAAGGCTATTCCTATGGAAATAAAACCTTTAATGGTGTAGTTAGTTTTATTACAAAAAAATATGAATACAACACCAATCTATCAGGCAGTTACATCATCAAAACCACTATTTCTAATCCATTAGCAAAAAAGAATTATTTCAAACCAGATTATTCAAACAAAGATTTTGAGAGAATTCCCGATTACCGATATCAATTATTATGGATGCCCGAATTGCTTGATAATAATCAAATTTCATTTTATACTTCTGACCAAAAAGGAACCTTTGAAATTGTGATTGAAGGTTTTACATCTGAAGGAAAACCAATATCTATTAAAGACTATTTTGAAGTACAATAAACACTGAAATTAAAAATAATGTGATTTTTTGTAACTTTTTTGCAACTCATTACGTATAACAACCTGAACACTTTAAAGAAAAGGAGAAAAATAAATGAGACAGCTCAAAATCACCAAGCAGGTAACTAATCGTGAAACTGCTTCCTTAGACAAATACCTACAAGAAATTGGAAAAGTTGATTTGATTACTGCTGATGAAGAAGTGGAATTGGCACAACGTATCAAAGCAGGTGACCAACGTGCTTTAGAGAAATTAACCAAAGCCAATTTGCGTTTCGTAGTATCTGTTGCAAAACAATACCAAAATCAAGGACTTACCCTTCCCGATTTAATTAATGAAGGAAATTTAGGTTTGATTAAAGCAGCTCAACGTTTTGATGAAACTCGTGGTTTCAAATTTATTTCATACGCGGTGTGGTGGATTCGCCAATCGATTCTTCAAGCACTAGCAGAACAATCTCGTATCGTTCGTTTACCCTTAAACAAAATTGGTTCTATCAATAAAATCAACAAAATGTATGCTTTATTAGAGCAATCTAATGAAAGACCACCTTCTGCTGAAGAAATTGCCAAAGAACTTGATATGACGGTTAATGACGTAAAAGAGTCTATGAAAAACTCAGGTCGTCACTTATCCATGGATGCACCACTTGTAGAAGGAGAAGATTCTAACCTTTACGACGTTTTACGCTCTGGTGAATCTCCAAATCCAGATAGAGAATTAATCCACGAATCATTACGTACAGAAATTGAGCGTTCGTTAGAAACTTTAACCCCAAGAGAAGCAGACGTAGTGCGTTTGTATTTTGGATTAGGTGACCAACATCCAATGACATTAGAAGAAATTGGTGAAACATTCGATTTAACTCGTGAACGCGTTCGTCAAATTAAAGAAAAAGCTATTCGTAGATTAAAACATACATCAAGAAGTAAAATCTTGAAAACATATTTAGGATAATCCTATACACGCAACAACAGTTTCAAAACTGTTCGTTTTTTGATTGATGATTGAAACTCCGGCTGATTACCGGAGTTTTGTTTTTTGTATGGGAAACAAAATCCGGTCAGTTCGCTTCGCTCGGGTTCCGGAGTTTTGTTTTTTGTATGGGAAACAAAATCCGGTCAGTTCGCTTCGCTCGGGTTCCGGAGTTTTG